>Ga0172375_10006653_pt1 | contig 16100 bp, 30 predicted proteins | sample LakKiv1m_FD_114537 | JGI IMG/M metagenome (GOLD analysis project Ga0172375, IMG submission 114537) | Freshwater microbial communities from Kabuno Bay, South-Kivu, Congo - kab_092012_11.1m | ecosystem: Environmental > Aquatic > Freshwater > Lake | place: Democratic Republic of the Congo...
AGAATTTTTTGAACTTATTAACTAGCTCTAAAGTGTCTTCTTGACCGAGAAACATTGCTCTGCAGCAGTATCTATCAAGTCCGAGTTCATCGAGGACTTTTCCTGCGTCTTCGCCTTTCTTTTCAACGCGATTCTTGAAGTCTTCCCATAGATGAGCTATTGGCTTGCCGCAAGACATGCAACGAATTGGAATTATCATAATAATATCTCATAAAGGGGCTTTTTAAAACTTACTATGAAGACAAAGTTTCTAACTCTACTAAAACATACAAATATTTATAAATAAGAATTGGCAAACAAAATAAGTTAAAAAGAGAGACACAAAAATAACATGGCTGATAAATGTATCTACTGCAAATGTGAAATTCCACTTGGTAAAGCATTATCAGTTTGCAAGCCCTGTGGCGTAAAAGTTTGGGGTTTGAAAATGTATCAGGCTATAGAATCTAACATGGATGATGCGAAAGAGAGTGGCAATTTAGAGCAAGGAAATATCAAATAAAGCTGAAAATTCTCGTTAAAATAAGTTAATTAAGCAAACAATAACCCGCATAAATCTGAAGATTTCTGGGTCTTCCTAAATGCAAGGCATTTAGTAAGCTTTTTAAACGCTCTTTATCTAAAAAAAGAATAGCAAAACCAGTATAATCGGCAAAACAATATGATTAAAAGAAAAGCAGCAAAAACACATGGAAAATTAAAACTTAGTCAGTACTTTAAGGAATTAAAAGACGGCGATAAAGTGGCAATTGTTCGAGAACATTCAATGAATCCAAACTTTCCTGAAAGAATTCAAGGAAAATGTGGCATTGTTATTGGGCAGAGGGGAGACGCTTATCTTATCAGAATAAAAGACGGCAATGCAGAAAAAGTTCACATACTTAAACCAATCCATTTAATCAGAGTATAATTCAAAATGATAAAAGAAAGAACACCATTAACGATGAACGAAGCAAAAGTAATACTCGAAGGATTAAAAGAAAATGATAGAAATAAAGATATGAAAGCATTCATAAAGAAATTTTCAAAATTAGACGAAAAATCTTCTAAGAAATTAGAAGCAGAACTTGAAAGTTTAAATCTTATGAAATTAAGACGAACAGACATTGTCAAGATTGTAGACTTATGTCCTGAAAATGCTGTTGAACTGAATAAAATATTCACCGAAACTAGTTTAGACGCAGATGAAACAAATAAAATACTTGACGCAATTAAAAACAATAAATAGACAAAATGCTAGAACGAGAAGAAAAAGCGATAATAATAGATTTTTTGCCATACGGCTATCCGCTCGAGAAGAAAATGATGCCAATAGCGCAGGCTATCGGGACTAAAAATTTTACTCTCTTGGAATTAGTTCCTAGGAGAGGAATAAAGCTTGAAATCGGAGAAGAAGTATACATCGGAGAGGGTAAGCGAGACAAAGTATACTATATTCTTGGAAAACTTCATCCAAACAAAATAAGTGAAACTGGCAAAAAGTTTGTTGAAGAATACATTGAAAAGCAAATTAAAGCTGACGAGAAAAAATTCGTTGACTTTTTCAATAATGCTCAACCAATAAACACAAGACTTCATCAGCTCGAGTTAATCCCTGGATTCGGAAAGAAACATACAAAAGCAATACTTGATGAAAGAGAGAAAAAACCATTCACAAGCCTTGAAGATTTGAAAAATAGAGTTTCAAATCTACCTGATCCAAGAACCGCAATAGTTAAAAGGATAATGGAAGAACTAAATGAAGAAGAAAGACATCACTTGTTTATAGGATAAAAATAAAATGGCAGCAGAAACAAAAAAACCAGAAGTAAAGAAAGAACAAAAGGCAGAGAAGCCGAAGCAGGAAGAAAAGAAAAAATCAATTGTAAGCAGAGAAGTTATAACTGGAAAAATTATTAGAATTTTACAAACAGATGTTCCCGGAAATAGAAATGTTTATACAGGACTAACAAGAATCAAGGGCATTTCTTGGGCGATTTCAAATGCTGCTTGTATTTTATTAAAACTCGATAAAAATAGAAAAATAGAAAGTTTAAGTAAAGATGAAATTCTAAAAATTGAAGAATTTTTAAAAGCTGGAAAATTCCCAAAATTTTTGTTAAACCGGAGAAATGATTTTACAACTGGAAAAGATAGTCATTTACTTGGAAATGATTTAGATTTATCTGAAGAACTTGATATTAAAAGGCTAAAGAAAATAAGATCATTCAGAGGATTAAGACATGCTACTGGTCAGCCTACAAGAGGACAGTCTACTAAAGCACACTTCAGAGCAAATAGAAAGAGGGGAGTTGGAGTTAAAGTAAAAGCAAAACCAGTTGCTGCTGGTTCAAGTGCTGGAGGAGCAAAATAATAATAAAATGCCAGTAAGAAAACATAAAAGATACAACCGGCCGAAAAAGCTTTATGATATTGCTTTAATCAAAAGTGAGAATGATTTAATTAAAAAATACGGATTAAAAAACAGAAGAGAAGTTTGGAAAGCAGATTTTATTATCGGGAAAATTAGAAACATTGCTAAAACACTTATTACTGCAAGCGATAAAGATAAAGATGAATTCGTAAAAAGACAGGCAGTAAAAGGTTTTAATGTTAGTTCTATTGCTGATGTTCTTGCATTAAGCAAGGAAGATTGCCTTAAAAGAAGGCTTCAAAGTATTGTTGTTGCTAAAAAAATCGCTTTAACTCATAAACAAGCAAGACAGATGATAACTCATAAGCACATAAAAGTTTTAGGACATAAGATAGATTCTCCTGCACATTTAACAACTTTAGAAGAAGAAAACGACATTAATACTGATTTAAGCGTTCCTATAAAAAAAGTTATAACTGATGAAGAAAAAGAAATTTTAAGTAAAATTAAACATGAAAAGCAGGAGAAAAAAGCTGAATAAAAATGGCAGACGAAACTAAAAAAGCTCCTCAAGAACTTGAAATGGAAAAAGATATTCAAGATGAAAATATGAACTCTGAAGAAAAAATAGAAGAGAAAGAAGAAAAGAAAGTTAAGAAAGAAAGAACCGGAATTTTATTTATTCAAACAACAAAGAACAATACAATTTTATCTCTTACAGATATGGCTGGAAATACTTTATGCCGTTCTTCTGGTGGACAGTCAACAAAGCAAGCAAGATTAAAATCTTCTCCGACTGTTGCAATGTTTGCTTCTAAAAAAATTGCTGAAGAAGCCAAAGAGCATGGAATTATGAATTTATATGTTAGAATAAAGGGGCAAACTGGAGAGTTAACTTCAAGCTCAGTTTCACATGCAGTAATAAAATCATTAAGCAGAGATGATTTCAAAATCATAAGCATGCTTGATATTACTAAATCTCCGCGTGGCGGACCTAAGAAGAAAGGCGGAAGACGTGGAAGAAGGGTATAAGTTTCTTTTCAAAAAGAAACTTATGGGTAGAAAATTAAATAGTAAACATACAATTTAAAAATAGACAAAAACTAATAAAATCACCAAATGATAAAACTAATAAACAAATCAAACGAGAAAATCAGTTTTAAGACTGATATGGATATAAGCATAGCCAATGCAATCAGAAGAAGCGCTAACTATATTCCTATTCTTGCCGTTGATAGCTTAGAAATAAGCAAAAATGATTCTGCATTATATGACGAAATAATCGCACATAGAGTAGGATTAATTCCGCTGGTAAATGAAAAATTAAAATTGCCACAAGAATGTGATTGCGGAAAAGAAGATGGCTGTGGAAAATGCTCAATAAAATTAAAATTAAGCGCGAGTGGGCCTGCTACGGTTTATTCTGATGAACTATCACCAAAAAATTCAGTTGTTTATAAAATGCCTATCGCTCTTCTTGATAAAGACCAAGAATTAGAATTTGTTGCAATTGCTAAAATGGGATTAGGAATACAACATGCAAAGCATTCACCTGGAATGATTTTTTACAGATATACTGAAGATTTAGAAAAAGAAGATGATGAATCTTTCAATAAACTTGTTGAGAAATCCAAGAAGAACGGTGAGAAAGAACTTACTGTTTTTATAGAATCTTGGGGTCAAATTCCTGCAAAGGAAATTTTCACTGATTCTGTAGATGTTTTGAATAAAGAGATAAAAAAGCTTGTGAAGAGCGTGAAGTAATTTTTAATTTTTCTTAGAATATATTTTGTTAATGCGGGAGAGAGGATTCGAACCCCTGCAGGCACTAAGCCACCTGATCCTTAGTCAGGCCCGTTTGACCGCTCCGGCACCCCCGCATGTAATAATTAACAATAAACATCTCTTTTAAGCATTTGCTTTTCAAACCATGTGTAGCCACATGACATATGTCGTATGTGGCTAACCGAAAATTAGTTCTGTTCTAATTTTCATATTCTTCTATGAAAAAGGAAGAAATAAGAAAAGAATTTTTCAAATTAAGGATTAAAGGACATTCTTACTCGCAATGTAGAAAGCTACTTCTTGCTCAATTCGGTTATGAAACTACAAGCAGAACTTTACAAAGATGGAGTGAAAGACTGAATAAAACTGAATGGAACTTAAAAGATTGTTCAACTAAGCCAAAGATTATCCATTCAAAAATAACTCCAGAATTAGAAGAGCGGGTAATTGGTCTAAGAAAGAAAACTATGTTTGGGGAGAATAAGTTAATTAATTATTTTCCAAACATTTCACATAAAATAATCAATAAAATTTTGAATAAGCATAGGCTAACTAATCCTAATCCAAATCGCAGAAAAAGAATAAAATATATTCGCTGGCAGAGAAAACATACTAATTCTCTTTGGCAAATGGACTTATCAGACCAGAAGATTCAAGGCAAGTATTGTTTTGCGGTAATTGATGACTGTTCAAGATATTGCTTAGGATTGTTTGCCTTGAATCAATATTCAACCTTGACAATTACTCATCTTTTAGATGAGGTTATTAAGAAACATGGAAAGCCAAGGGAAATATTAACTGATAATGGAAACGTTTTTGGTTTGAGAAGCAAGCATAGCAAGTTTGATATTTGGTGCAGAAGGCGAGGTATTAAGCATATTAGAACAGCAGTTCATTCTCCAACTACTTCAGGAAAGATTGAGAGATTTTTTCAGACCTTAGATAAAGAATTCAAGATTTGTAAGGAAGACTCAGAATTATTCCGTATGCGATACAATCACTTCAGACCGCATACGAGTTTAGAGAATTTAAGCCCTTCAGAGGTTTATTTTAGCTGGAGTAGGCTATTTTAGCCTACGACAAATGTCTAGTGGGAGCACATTGCTTTTCAAACCATTATATTTATAAACCACCAAAATAAGAGATTTATATCCTGCAAGTTAACGCGTAAGCGGGAAATCTTATCATAAGGTTTCTATCAGGATTATATTAACATGCTAAGTAAAACAACAATCACAAAAAGAATAGCACAGAAAACTAATACTTATTTAGCTGAAGCAATTTTCCTTGCTAAGAAAAGTGGAAACATTGAACTTGCTGGAGAAATTGCTTGCCCTACAAAAAAACAAGCAAAAATTAATCTTGGAAAATTAAACGACATCAAAGCTGAAGTTGTTATTGTTCCTGGAAAAGTTTTGAATGCTGGAAATTTGCACAGAAAAGTAAAAGTTTATGCCCTTGCATTTTCAAAAACAGCAGAAGAAAAATTAAAAAAGGCTGGATGTGAATATCACACTATATTAGCTGCGCTTAGAAAAGGCGATAAAATAAAAGGAGAAATTATAAGATAATATGGCAAAAATATATGTTGATTCAGAAGGAAGCGCAATGGGAAGAGTTGCAAGTTTTGTTGCTAAAAATGCCCTTCAAGGAAATGAAGTTTTTGTTTTAAATTCTGAAAAAGCGGTTATAAGCGGAAGAGCAGAAAAAACAATTGGTGATTTTAAATTTTTAAGACAATTGAACACTATAAAACCCGAAAAAGGTCCTTTCTTTTCTAAAACTCCGGACAGAATCATGAAAAGAACTATCAGAGGAATGCTTCCAGATTACAGAGTTGGAAGAGGAAGAGTTGCTTGGAAGAAAATCAAAACTTATGTAGGAATACCTGCTGAATTCTCTAAAGAAAAATTAATTAAATTAACTGAAAAGAAAGATGAGCTTAAAAAAGCCATAACTATTTCAGAATTAAGCAGGAAAGCATAAAAATACAAAATGGAAGTTTTAGGATTAATCGCAGCAGGGAAAAGAAAGTCAGCTATTGCTAAAGCTAAAATAAAAGCAGGAACAGGAAGAGTTACAATCAATAAAATTCCATATCAAAATCTTAGCCATTTTCAAAAATTGTTGATAAGCGAACCAATAACCATCGCAAAAGAACATCTTGGAAGTTTTGATTTTGATATTGCTGTAGACGTTGCTGGTGGTGGAAATGAAAGCAGAATAGAAGCTTCTCGTCTTGCTATTGCAAAAGCGCTTTTCAAATTTACAAAATCTGCAGAACTAAAAAGAGCGTTTGTAAGCTATGATAGAAATATGCTTGTTGCAGACACAAGAAGAAAAGAGCCATACAAACCTGGCGATTCTAAAGCTCGTTCTAAGAGACAAAAGTCTTACAGATAGTTATATTCTGCTTCACATATATTTTAGAAAATTCATTAATACAATAAACGCGGATTGTAAGACGCTTCTCTGAATTAAGCGGAACAATTAATTTCAGGATTTGAGGCATTATTAATAATTGTTATTATCTAAAAAGATATTTTTTCTTATCCAAGATTTTATAATAGAAATCTAAAATTCTTTTATACTCTATTCTTTCAGGATCATAGCGCGAATCATAATGCGCCTGCAATTTTGCGTAAATCATTTCTGCACCTTTTATATTGCCCATATCTAAAAGAATATCGCCTTCTTCTAACCAATTACTTATTCTATCAGTATCTTCTGATTCTTCAGATGGCTGTACTTGTTGTGTTGGTTTTTGATATTGTTGAAGTCTTTCTTGAATTTGCGATTGATTTTTTCTTTTTTTGAAAACTATTTCGATATTGATTATCCAGCTGATTAATCCCCAAATAAATACTATTAATCCACCAGTATAAAAGAAATAATACCATTGGGACATTATTGAACTAAAAATACTCATTCCACTTGCATATTCTGTTGTATTAACAAAACTGCCAAAACTTCTAAACCAATCTACAAAATTAGCATTAAAAAAATTTGAAAAAGATAAAGAAAATGAAAAACCAGGAGTTTGAATTATCTGAATAATTAGGCCTATAACTACGAAAAAAAGTGTCCAGATTATCGCGAACCTAAGCGAATAGGGAATTTGAATTCTAAAAGATTGCTTTCCGGTTGATTCTATAATATTATCGTATTCTTCCATTTTCCTCTTTTTTGCTAAGTTATAGAGGGAAAAGAGATTTAAAAGTGTTGTTCTTTATTTCTTATTCTTATTTTCGAACCTGCTTTGAACACGATTGAATAATTCTGCCGGAATTAGGGGAGAATGATTGCCCTGAACTATACTTCCTGCAAATTTTGTTTTGCCTAAATAGGAGAAATTCTTTAGAATCTTTTTTATTCCGTTCACCGAAATACTGTATGTTTGAGCAATTTGATTCATACTTTTACCTTCTGAAAATTCTTTAAAAATTAATCTCACATTTTCTGCGTCTTCATTGGGAACTAAATTTCCGTTTTCTGCAGTATAGCCGAAAGGGGGCCTTGCCATTAACTTACCTTGTTTTGATTTAATTAACATTCCTTGTTTCTGAAGGCTATGGGAAACTTTATTTGCGCCAAATCTTCTAAAACTCTCAAGATGTTGCCATTCAACATTCTCTTTTAGATATTTTTCAAAATCTTGTTTTTCTACTGGAGAAAAAGTATTGCAGATATTACAAAGAACAACTGCATGATTCTTGTTTACTTCTAAACCCTCGCCAATTGGAGAATAATATCCGCATTTTGCGCATTTAAAATTAGCATTTTTCAATATCTCGTTTTTTTGTGAGATTTCCATAGTTATATTCTAACTCCTAGCTTTTTTAATTCTTTTATAGTTTGTTTGTTATTTTTAAAAAGTATAGTTTTAAATCCTAATTTTTTGGCGGGTGTTATATTCCATTCTTGGTTATCTACAAAAATTGCTTCAGTTGGCTTAACTTTAAGTTTTTGCAGTGCAATTTTATAGATTTTAGGATTTGGTTTTCTAAAACCAACTTCACAAGAGACTATTGAAGCATTAAATTTTCGCGTATCTTTTGAAAGCATAAGCGCTTCTTCTGAAACCCACCATTGATCTGAAAGTATTGCTATTTTATAGCCTTTTTTTCTGATGCTGAAGGCTAAATCAAAAAGTTTATTGTTTCTTTTGAAATATTTTCTATAGGCCTTAACAAATAAACTTTCCAGATTTTCTGAAGAAGTTTCTAAGTCTTTAGCCATAATTGAAAGCGCTTGTTTTTTTGAAATCTTGCCCTCTATTGCTTGAGCATAAGCAGTATCTATGGAATCAAACCATTGGTCAAGCGTTATGTGAAATTTTCTTGCCATAAATTTATGCACGCTCGTACTTCTATGTCTTCTAAAAGCAAGCCAAGAATATTTTCCTATTTGAAGAACTCCGCCAACATCAAAAATTATTGCTTTAATCATATTGCATCTTCTCCAAAATCCTTTTCATCTTAACAGCATCTCCGAGAGGGTTGGGAGATTCATTTATTATGGTTGCATCAATGTTATGTCTCTTAAGAGCAGTTAGAAGATATTTTATTTCTGAATCTGGAGTTAAAATATGGCGACGTTCACCTTTTGCAGTATATTCAATTCCTGAAAAATGTGCGTGAATATGGCTTAAATTGGCTTTTGCTATTTTTTCAACAATTTCCTCATAACTAATTTTGCCATTTGAACGAGCCTTAAGATGTGAAAAATCTATGCATAAATGACAGCCTGTTTCTTTTTTTAATTTGATTAATTCATCCAAATCTCCGAACTGGCTTTCTTTTCCCGTAGTTTCTGGAGCAAGCTCGGGCGTATAATTTTTGGCTTTTGCCTCTTTCATAATTTCTTCTACTTGTTCTTTAATTTTCGCGAATGTTTTTTCCTTACTATCTTTTTGATAAAAACCAGCATGAAATACAACATATTTTACTCCAAGAAGGGTTCCAATTTCTAAACATTTTAAAATTCTAGTTCTGCTGGCTGCTATTTTTTGTGGTTCTTTAGAATTAAGATTAATATAATACGGCGCGTGAATGCTTAATTGAAGATTTAATTTTTTATTTAACTCGCGAATTTTTATTGCATCTTCTTTAGTCATCCAAATGCTATAAACAAACGCAATTTCAACTGCATCTAATCCTGCTTTTTTAATTGCAATAAAACCTTCATCCTTGCTTCCGCCTGTTCCTGCTGGTCCAAACAAAATTTTTGACATTTTATTTCCTCTAACATAAAAATACAATCGGCAAGGTTTTTATAGTCTTTGATGCTGGGAATATTATGAAAAAGAATTTTACAAAAGAGGAAGCTAAAAAAATAGGCGATAAACTCGACATTAAATGGGATAAGTGGGATGTTGAACAATTTCGCATGGGTTTGGACGTGGAATTAGAGCATGGAACAGTCTCGCCTAAAACAAATGTTACTAATGATGAACCAATTATGACTGGAAAAATTGCATTGGCGCATCTTAATGAATTCGCAGATTATTATACTCGATTAGCTAAGCTTGAAAAAGAAGCAGACGAATTCTGGGGAAAAGAAGAAGATTAAAGTAAAAGAAGCAGTCCTAAAATCCCATTAACTAAAGTTACCGCTATAGCGAAATATGCTACTGTTTCGTGAGTTATTGGATTGGCTTTTCCTCTTGAGGCTAAAATACCTAGAATAAAAGCTCCAAGAATCAGCACCAGATTTATTATTCCAATATAATCGATTACGTCTAATCCTAAAATTCTGGTATGCGCAAAATTAAATGCTGCTTCTATCATAAAATCCTATAATAAACAGATTTTATAAATCTTTTTGCTCTGAAAGGTTTATATATGCCTTCCTCTTACTCATTTAAAGGAGGTTGATATGGCTAAAAAAGCAAAAAAAGAAGTTCAATCGAGTAATGATGCTAGCAATGAAAAGCTCTGCGCAATTCTAAGCTATCTTCTTATTGGAGTAATCTGGTATTTTGCAGACGACAAGATGAAACAAAGTTCATTTGCAAAATTTCATGCTAAACAAGGAATAGTTTTGATAATTGCAGAGGTACTCTATAGTATTGTGTTGAGCATAATCTTCTCAATATTATTCGTTCCATTCCTTTTGAGTGGATTATTTTTCGGAGTAATAGCAATTTATAGAATATTGCAAATAATCCCACTGGTTTTCTTAATCATCGGAATAGTAAATGCTGCAAACGACAAAGAAAAAGAACTTCCAATAATAGGAAAGTTTGCGAATAAACTTACATTTTAATTTTTGACTTATTTTTTTATTCTTCTTTTAATATTTAACTTTTAGATCTATATTTTTTGATCTTTTAAGATTTCCTTTGTCTTCTTTAGAAATTATTTCATGTTTAGCTAGTTCTATATATCTCAAAACTCTTTTCTTTTTTTCAGCTAGAGAAAGATTTTTAGAAAGGCAGGGTCCACCGATGCATCCGCCAACACAAAAATTACCATCAAGAAACTTTGTTTTGGAATCTTGTTTATCCAAAAATTTCTGAATTTTTAAGATTCCATCTAAAATTTTTGTTTCGTTTTTATTTAAGATTCCATTTAAGTGAGCAGTTTTAGATAATCCTCCCGCAAGCGGATAAATTTTAGTATAATCATTATAAAATTTATCAAAATGGATTTTTGATTTTTTTTCTTGCGAGAATTTAACTTTTTTATCTACATTTATTTTAAAATCTAAAAAAAGTTGACGCAATTCTTGATAGTCCAGAACTCCTGTAACAAATTTTTTATTTTGGGGTTCTAGGGCTTCTAATTTTTTGAAATTGCATGGTGAAATGAAAATTATTTTATGCCGAGGGTAAATCTTTCTGCATAATCTTGCTGTTGCGATCATTGGGCTGACAATGGGGATTAAATTTTTTGTGTATTTTGGATATTTATTTTTAACAAATGAGACAACTCCCGGACAAACACTTGAAATTAAAAAACAGTTGGGGCATTTTAAAATTTCGTGATATTTTTTGTTAACTAATTTTGCCCCAAAAGTTAATTCGACAACCTTATCAAATCCTATTTTCTTTAAATAAAATAAAACCTCTGGATAATTAAATTCTGCTACAAAACTTGGAGCTAACATTGCAACAAGTTTTGTTTTTTTATTTTCCAGTAAAATTTTTATTTTTTGTATTTGATTTTCCATTTTCCACTTTTTATAAGTATAACAAGTGATTTTAGTTTAAATATATTTGGAGTGGAAGGTTTTTTATAGTTGAAATTTTATTAATAAATATGGAAAGAGGTTGGATAATTTACAGTATAATTCTGGGAATTATTCTTTTGGTAACATTAATTGTTGCATTCATTAAAAGAAAAAAGCCAGAAGAAGTCAAAAAAATCAAGAATATTTTTGCAAATAAAACAGAACTGCTGGCGCTTATCTTTTTTATTTTTGCTATGTTTTTATTAGATGTAAACGCGAATATGATTGCTGCTTATGGCTCTAAAATTGAAGTTCATTTTTTCGGGAATATTCTTGTATCATCTACTTCTATGTTCTGGTTGGGAATAATTGTTGGGCTAATAAGTTTTTTAATATTTTCAATTGAATCAATGGCTCTTAAAAAAGGTGCATTGAAAAAAATTGATACATTCTTTATCATACTCGGTGGAATCGGATTAGGAATAATTTTATCTGGTGGGCTTCTGGTATTTGCTGGCGCAGACGATTTGCAAATTCAATTTTTCAAATGGACAATTGAAAGAGTTACCTATTACCATATTGGGATAGCTATCGAAGCACTTACTGTTCTTTATTTTGCATTAACAAAATAGTCTCAATGAAAGCTTTTTATACTAAGGAGATTATAATTTCTTATGGGAATAGGCATATGTTCTAATTGTGAAAAGGAAGGTCCAGTATGCAGTCATTGTTGGAAATGCGCCAGCTGTTGCGAATGCGAAAAAGTTGACGGCAAAAAAACTGGCGGAAGAATTGCTAACGGCGAAAAAGTTCGAAGGAAAAAATAGGTAAAACAAATATTCTTATAATACAATAATCCTTAAAAATGAACTCCGAATAGGATGTAAGATGAAAAGCAGTTTAATCAGAACGGGCTTAGAAATGTTTTTAGCTGGATGTTTGGTTTTTTCTTCAGCAAATTATTATGCAAAAGCAGAAGAAGAAAAAACCATTCCCGGTTCAGAAAATTCTGCGCCAACTATGCTCAAAGATGAAGGATTATATGAAGAAATTTTTAGAGGAAATATTAAGAATCCTGAAAATTTAATAAAAAATCCTAAAGAAAAGATTGTGAATATGATTACATTATATCCTTCCGAACCTCTCCGAAGACTTGAGGGTACAAACATCTTAGAAAAAATAGCAAATGGTTTTGAAAATGAAATAGCTGATGACCCTCTTTATTTTATCAGAGACACTATGTGGGAACCTCCATTAAAAGATCACGAGTCTCTCGACGAAGTCCCCTATGCTCCACAAATGGGCGAGGCAGTATGGGATGCTTTTAGAAGTGAATATGGCTGGGCTAAAATTGTTGATAAGGGATTGAAAAAAGTTCAAAAAGTTTCTACAGTAGATTTAACAATTAAAGAAAAACGAAGATTAAAGATAAGACCAGTAATAGCAAGTGGCAAACTAAAAGCGAGGATTGACTATTTAGGATTTGATCAAACATATTTGCATTATATTAATTCTGAAGTAGACACTGATGGAGCTACAATTGATTTTGGAAGATACACTTCTTTTTTTGGAGAAAAGTCAGAAATGTATCTTGAATTAAGCCAGAACTACAAAACCGGAGAATGGAGTGCAATTTTTTATTTAGAAGTCCCGAATCTTTCTTTCTGGAAAAATAAATCTAAGCAAAAAGATTTAAACTATAGATACCTAATTAATACTGGTGAGAAGAATGAAAAATCTAACCAGTAAGCTTGCAAGCATTGGCTTAAGCATAGTTCTTTTGGCGGGCATGAATGGATGCGCTACGAATTCTGATTATTATGAAAGACGAAAATATTTAGAAGAACAAAATTTACGAGAAACCTCTTTTTCTCAAGACGGCATTAGCACTTACCTCTCGCCATTTGGATTTAAACATAGGGATGAATAAGTTTCTTATTTACCCTTATAAAAGACAGTTTTAAAAAAAGATAAAACCTATGTCTCAAATGGAAGGTATGAAAAAGAATGAATGGCAGGAAAATTATTGGATATTTGTTGTTATAATTCTTATATCTATTGTGATAATGTATGCTGCAATGTTTCTTGATGTTGCAGAGATCAAAGATATTTATTTTAGCATGACAATGCTCTATATGGTTTTACTAATGGCATGCCCTATGGCTATTACAATGTTATTTTGCATGAAAAATATGTATGCTAATAAAAAGTTGAATATGATTATAACAACAGTTCTCGTTATTATTTTTATTTGTGCGCTATTCTGCCTACGCAATCAAACATTTGTTAATGATAAAGATTATTTGAGGCATATGATAACTCATCATTCTGTTGCCATTCTTACAAGCACCTATGCACATATTCAGGACAATGAGACAAAAGCGCTTGCAGAAGGCATTATTTCCTCGCAATCTCAACAAATAGAAGAGATGAAAAACATTTTAAATAGACTAAAATAACAATAATCCTTATAAGGTTAAAATATATCTAAAGTTATGGGCAAGTTAGAAATGAATGAGGCTGAAGTAGACTATCCTGCAATACGCGATATATTCAAAGAAAGAAATCAGATAACAGAATTAACCGGAAAAAAGAAATGGTTTTACATGTTCTGCCCGGGTTCAGTAATATACGAAAATGTTCTTTGGAAAAAAGCAGCACAAAAAGAACAGCTCCCAAAATTAACTCGTGAGGATTGGGCTGTTGCAATTACTGCTGAAACCACTAGACTTGCAGTCTATTGTGCTGGCGCTTTAAAATTATATGAAACTGGAAAAGGACTTGTTGGTCTGATTAATTAATTCTTTATCAACTTGCCAATAGCTTAGGCATTACATGATATTGATATATTAAACAATGGAACATTTTTGGGTTGTAAAGGCATTCTGTTTTTCTCTGGCCCATTGGAGTTTCTTTTCTTGATTGGCAATAGTCGTAATGCAGACAGTTCATACGATTCCAAAAAGCTTTACTCCGAGTGCTTCTATTCCTTCAAAATGAACAATATCACAAAGGAGTTTTTTCTCAAGAATTTTTTGTGTGTCCATAATTATTAAAAGAATTTTTTGTTTGTATAATTTTGGATATAAAAGATTAAAAAGCTGAGAAATTAATAATAAACATGGAAAATTTGGTAGAGCGAGCAGTCATTGAAGTCCCATGCAGGGGCGATGAAAGACAAGATAATAATTATTCAATATTTCCTTTAGATAAAAATGATGCATATGGCGCATTTGGACTAGTAATGGGTGCTGCACTTGTTTTAACTTATATAGAGAATAGAGTAATGAGGGGGAAACAAAAGATTTTTCCTCGAGCTGTCGGTTTTTAGGATTTCATCAGCTCGGGGTGTTCTTTCCTAACTTTGTCCATTGCTTGAACTAAAATTGTGGCAGTGCCTGTAATTTCTTCTTGTATATATTTGTTGAATTCCTTCTCGGAATTAGGTGCAAAATGATGACAATCCTCGCATAAAGTAATGAGATTTATTAATTCTTCATTGCCCCTGTTATAAATGGGATTTATATGATGCACTTCTAGAAGCTTTCCAGTTTCATCCTTAAGCTTACATTTCTGACACATAAAATTATCTCTTTCTAATACTGCTTTTCTTAAAGTTTGGTTTCGGAATTTCATTTCATCAACTCGTCAATCGGGCTCTTAATTTTCTTCAGCTCTTCTGTAGAAATGTGGGTGTAAATTTGCGTTGTGCTGAGGTCCGTATGCCCAAGCAGTTCTTGAATTTTTCTAATATCTACGCCATTCTCCAATAAATGAGTAGCAAAAGAATGCCTAAGTGTGTGAGGATGAACGTCTTTTTTTATTCCTGCAACCTTGATTGCTGTTTTAACAATTTTTTGAATATTCCTCGAAGTTAATTGCCCGAATTTACTTGTGAATAAAAATTGTTGATTAATTTCTTTTTGTTTTTCTGCTTGTTCTTTTAAATCTGCAGTTAAAAATTCTGGAATATTAAAAATTCTGTCTTTTTTTCCTTTTGCCTGTTTAACCTGACCAACTTTATTTTCAAAATCAATGTCCATAACTTTAAGATTGATTAATTCTGAAACTCTGAATCCGCAAGCATACATTAGGCTTAACATTAATTTGCTTTTTTTGTTCACTAAGCTACCTAAGAGCAATTTGACTTCATCCTTGCTCAAAACTACTGGAATTCTCTTTTCTTTCTTTGGCCGCTTGATTCCTGCTGAAATATCGTTCTTCAAAATGTTAGAATAGGCATATCTAACTGCTGACAAGAACATGATCGTTGAAATTGAGGCCTTTTCTGCGAGTTTTTCTGCCATGAAGCTTTTCAAATCATCTTGCGTAATTTGGTCTGGATTTTTCTTTGAGTAGTCAAGCAAGTCTTGATTGGCCTTCAGGTAATTGCGAATTGTGTACGGAGAATTCTTAGATATCTTTAGCTCAACTTCTAATTTCTTAAGAAACTCCTCTTTTTCCATAACTATTATTGTACGAACTTCTTTATAAATTTTTGCAGGGCGCACAATACATCTTGTGCGAAGGATTTGGGAATTAACCGGTCCAAATTGAATCAGGAAGTTCGGTTGATGTTGGTCTTGTGCACTTTGTTGGGCTTTGTGCATCTCTTAAGATCATTGGTGTGCTTTTTGGAAGAGGATATTCTTTGCTCTTGGCTGAGCTTTGTGCATATTGATAACAATTGCTTTGCATTCTGCCTGTTGGCTTGGCTTTTATGATTCCCTGTTTTGCAAGTTCATCTGCTCTTCTAATTAAAACATGATGAAGCCCATCATAACCTCTG
>Ga0172375_10006654_pt1 | contig 16097 bp, 15 predicted proteins | sample LakKiv1m_FD_114537 | JGI IMG/M metagenome (GOLD analysis project Ga0172375, IMG submission 114537) | Freshwater microbial communities from Kabuno Bay, South-Kivu, Congo - kab_092012_11.1m | ecosystem: Environmental > Aquatic > Freshwater > Lake | place: Democratic Republic of the Congo...
ATAAAACCCTGCGAATATGCCACACAGATGTCCAAAGGCATTTCCGGCAAGCCATACAATTTATTCCCGGCTGTATTATTCAACAACAAATTTCCAACCTGAGGTCCGTTACCATGTGTTATAACCAGGTTGTAGTTTTTCTTATTAATCAGAACAAGTAGTTTTTCACTTGTTTCGTAAGCATTTTGTTCCTGTTCATCAATGGTTCCCTTTTGGTTTGACTGTAAAAGTGCATTGCCCCCAAAAGCTACAACAGCGAGTTTTCTCATAACTTTTCAAAATTTAAAATAAGGCCGCAAAGCTATTAAATCTTGTCTGAAAAGTAATGATTTTTCAATTTAACCGGTTAATATTCGTGAAATTACTACATTCGTTTCCTCAATTGAACATCATAAATTAAACAATAATTTTGAAAGCAAAACCTTTTATCAGTTTCATCGTTACTCCCATTATTTCGCTGTCAATCATTCTTTTTGCAGACCTGCAACCCGGCAATCCTGCTGTTACACGAACCCTCGCAGTGGCTTTACTTATGGCCGTTTGGTGGATTACCGAAGCCCTGCCATTGGCAATAACTTCACTTTTACCGGTTGCGTTGTTTCCGCTGCTGGGAATTATGAATGGACAGGATGTGTCGGCTACTTATTTTAACCACGTGATTTTCCTTTTCTTGGGTGGATTTTTGATTGCTCTGGCTATGGAGCGGTGGAACCTGCACCGGCGAATAGCCCTGAACATACTTTTAATAACCGGTGTAAGCCCAGGTAGGATTTTAATGGGTTTTATGCTTGCCACTGCCTTTATTTCGATGTGGATTTCAAACACAGCTACCACCATGATGATGCTACCCATTTTGATGTCGATAATTACAAAACTTGAGGAATCGGTTGATAAAAAAAGTGTTGCAGCTTTTTCAACCGGGCTTCTGCTGGCCATTGCCTACAGCGCATCAATTGGTGGGATAGCCACACTTGTTGGTACGCCACCAAATCTTTCTTTTGCACGAATTTTTCATATTTATTTTCCCGATGCTCCGGAACTATCGTTTGCCAAATGGTTTCTTTATGCCTTTCCAATGACCATTATGTTTTTTTTTGTAGCATGGTTATTATTATACTTTAAATTCAAACCTGCAAAACGTGCCTGGAAGGACATCGACAAATTAACATTCCGAAAACAATTGACAGAAATGGGGCCGATGATTTATGAAGAGAAAGTTGTACTTACCACATTTCTTCTTACCGCGGTTTTATGGCTTTCGAGGATTGATATAAATATTGGAAACTTCACTATTCCCGGGTGGTCATCAATTTTCGGAAAAAATAATGAGTACATAAATGATGGTACAGTGGCCATTTTCATAGCAATTTTACTTTTTATTATTCCTGCCAAAAACCAGGAATTTAAACGAATTCTTGTTTGGGAAAATGCAAAAGGAATTCCCTGGAACATCATTTTACTGTTTGGTGGTGGCTTTGCATTAGCCTCCGGGTTTAAGGAATCGGGGCTTTCAACCTGGTTCGGCGAACAAATGATTTGGGTTACTGGTTATAATCCATTTATACTCACTCTGGTTATTTGTTTGCTTTTAACATTCCTTACTGAATTAACTTCAAATACTGCAACTGCTGAAATGATACTCCCCATTCTTGCCGGTATTGCCATCAGCGCCAAAATCAATCCATTATTATTAATGCTTCCGGCAACTCTTTCATGTTCAATGGCTTTCATGCTGCCAGTGGCAACACCCCCAAACGCAATCGTTTTCGGAACAAACCGGCTAACAGTGGTACAAATGGCATCTACCGGATTAATACTTAACCTGATTGGAGCTGTAATAATTGCGGGGATGACCTACCTGCTCGGTGATACTGTATTTGATGTTCAACATGGAATTTTTCCGGAATGGGCAGTTCCAAAATAAGGTCTCCTTGCTATTGGTAAAGAAACAAGCGAATTCGGAAATAGCTAATTTTTGAAGAAATATTCCAGCAAGTTAAAAAATGTCAGCCATTAGTACCATTAATAATTCAGACTCAATCCCAATTTTTCTTTCAATACAATAACTGCCGGATTTTTCTCTTGCATGTACTTGTGGATTTCCTCAGGTGAATAGGGCCTTGCGGTGGAAACTTCTGCATTAACGACCACATTTAACCGTAAAAAACGATTGTTTAACTTTTCTCTGAGGAAACGCAGGAGTTCTCCTTTGTTATCCTCAATTTCCTGTTGCTGAATGATGTTTTTTACTTCAAAGGAAATTATGAAAGCATTTCCGGTACTGGGTTTTGAAGCCATCAGGGTACTAAAGAAATTTGGCCGGTCGGAGGTATTGTTCATGGCAAATTCTTTCCAGGCCTCCTCCAATTCAACAATATTAATTTCAGGTGCATTTTGAAATTCCTCAGATTCAAGGTCAAAGGGCTCCTCTTTTACAGGTGCTTCTTCCTCGTTTTCAATGATATCATCTTTTATAGAAATTGTTCCTGGAAAAAACCCCTTATTTACGGAATTGGGCTGAGTAACTTTCTTTGGTTCCGGTTTTGGCTCAACAGGTACCGGAGTGACAATTTTTGGTGGCGCAATATCTGCTTTCTCAGGCACTTTTTGGACTACGGCTGGGGCAAAATCAGTTTTTTTTTTCTCAGCTTCAGGATTTGCTGAGACTTTTTGAACCTGACCAGCAGCGGGCTTACTGATCGCTGCCATCTGCAACAAAGCGACTTCAAGATGGAGACGCTTGTTATTACTTACTTTGTAAGTGTAATCTGTTTTTTGAACAATGTCGAGGGCTTTTAGCAGAAAATCTACCGGGCATTTATTGGTTTGATTGAGGTAACGTTCGTGGATTTTTTCGCCCACTTCAAGGAGTTTAATTGTTCCGGGATCATGACTAACCAGGAGATCACGAAAATGACTTCCCAAACCGGACAAAAAATGCTGTCCATCAAATCCTGATTCAATTATTTTATCCAGAATCAGCAACGAGTTGAAGATATCGCCCGCCAATAAACTATCGGTAATCCTGAAATAATAGTCATAATCGAGGACATTCAGGTTTTCACGGACAATGTCGTAATTTAGCTCTTTTCCGGCAAAACTTACCAATTGGTCGAAAATGGAAAGCGCATCACGCAGTGCTCCATCAGCTTTCAGAGCGATAATATGCAAAGCATCAGGATCCGCCTTAATTCCCTCGCGACCTGCAACATACATCAGGTGCTGGGTTATGTCGCCAACATTGATGCGCTTAAAATCGTAAATCTGGCACCGCGAAAGAATGGTCGGAATAATTTTATGTTTTTCGGTGGTGGCAAGGATAAACTTGGCATAATCAGGTGGTTCTTCGAGGGTTTTCAGAAATGCATTAAAAGCACTCGACGATAGCATGTGTACCTCATCGATGATATACACTTTGTAACGGCCAACCTGCGGGGGAATTCTCACCTGGTCAACCAGGTTTCGGATATCATCTACTGAACTATTGGAAGCAGCATCGAGTTCATGAATGTTAAATGATGCACTCCGGTTAAATGAAACACAAGATTCACAAATATTACATGGCTCAATATTATCGTTGAGGTTCATGCAGTTTATGGTTTTTGCAAAAATTCGCGCGCAGGTGGTCTTTCCAACACCACGTGGCCCTGTAAATAGAAATGCCTGAGCAAGTTGTTTGTTTTTTATGGCATTCTTTAAGGTTGAGGTAATATGATTTTGCCCTACTACCGTGTCGAATGTGGCAGGTCTGTATTTTCGCGCTGAAACAATAAAATTATCCATTTTTCCACCAAGTTTTCAGGTTCAAAAGTAAAGTTTTTTATGAATCTGCTTTCAATTTCCTTCACTTGAATGGTTCGATTAAAATCATGGTGAAACCAAAATTTTTATCTTTGTTGCAAAACATCAGGTATGATACTCATTTACAGCAGCAAAATCACCAAACGAATCTACTACATTTTCAGGCAGATTTTTACCAATGTCTTAGGTGTGAAGTTTGAAATCACCACAAAAGCAGAAGATTTTGAAAGCTGGGAAGGAGCAAAAATTTGTTATGCGAAAAAACCACTCAACAGTGGGCTTTACTTTCAGGCTGTTGATTTACTATTCGAAACAGGCATTGAAGGACAGGAACTTCATTTTATCGATTTCAACAGGAATATCGCTTTTTACCCGGTTTACGACAAAAGATCGGTTCTTCCCTTTGATCCTTTTGCTGCAAGTTTTTATCTGATAACCCGTTATGAGGAGTATCTTCCATACATAAAAGATCGTTATGATCGTTTTGAGTCCCCTGAAAGTTTGGCTTACCAGAAGGGTTTTCTTCACAAACCAGTAGTAAACATCTGGGCAGAGGAAGTTAAAAAGACAATTCTGCTAAAATACCCGGAGCTAAATTTTAAGCTCAGGAAGTTCAGATTTATTCCCACCATCGATATCGATTCTGCATATTCGTACAAATACAAAGGCACCGTAAGAACTGCCGGAGCTATGTTGAGGGATTTTTCAAGGTTTGATTTTTCAGAAATTTTTGAAAGATTAAGAGTACTTGCCGGAGTAAAAAAAGATCCTTTTGATACCTATAATTATCAGCTAAAGTTGCTGAAAAAATATGGCCTGTTGCCAATTTATTTTATTCTTTTTGCCGATTATGGTGAGCATGATAAAAATATCCCGGTGAACAACAAGTCGTTCCACCGGCTGGTAAAGGCTATTGCTGATTATGCCGAAGTGGGCATTCATCCATCTTTTAGCTCAAACACCAACAGCAACAAACTCCGGTTGGAATCAGAACGATTATCGAAGGTATTAAACCGGGAAATAACCAAAAGCAGGCAGCATTTTTTAAGGATAAATTTTCCAGGAACTTATCGCAATCTCATCAACATCGACATCACCGACGATTACACGATGGGATACGCATCATCTCCGGGTTTCAGGGCAAGCATTTGCGATACCTTCAATTTTTATGACCTTGATCTTGAAAGCGAAACCAAACTCAGGATTCATCCCTTCCAGGTGATGGAGGGTACATTGAAGGATTATATGAACCTTTCGATTGAAAAATCACTCGAAATCATTAAGGAACATGTTGACCAGGTAAAGGCAGTAAACGGAACCTTCATCAGCTTGTGGCACAACGAATCGCTGAGTAATCTTGGCCGGTGGAAAGGATGGTACATGATTTATGAGGAGATGATTAAGTATGCAATTGGTTTTGAAAAAGCCAACGAAAACCCGGCTTCGTCAGGAAAACAATTTTGACAATTACATGATTCCTTCATCAGCAAAAGAATAGTAAACCTCACTTCCTACGATAATGTGATCGAGTACCGCAATTTCAAGCGATTCGCCAGCCCTTTTTATTTTTTTGGTCAGGTCGATGTCGTGTGAGCTTGGTTTCACACTTCCTGAAGGATGGTTGTGACCTAACACAATCGAAACTGCATTACAATCAAAAGCTAATCTGAATATCTTTTTTGGGTCAGCAACAGTTCCTGTAATACCTCCTTCACTGATTATTTGTGCTTTGATGATTTGGTGCGATCGGTTGAGAAACAAAACAATAAATTGCTCGTAAAGCGAATCACCCAGATGCATCTGGATAATTTCGTAAGCTTCGCGACTGGTACGAATGGTTTTCTTTTCCATTACCTCAGCGCCGCGTCTCCGGCGACCCAGTTCAAGTGCTGCCGCAATGGTAATTGCTTTTGCCTCACCAATTCCCTTAAATTTCTGAAGATCATTCAAAGTCATCAGCGAAAGCTCAATAAGCGAATCATCACACATTTTCAAAATGCGCTTCGAAAGTTCAACAGCCGATTCGTCACGTGATCCGGATCCAATTAAAATGGCTATCAGTTCGGCATCACTCAATGCTGTTTTGCCCTTAAGGAGCAACTTTTCACGCGGACGGTCACTTTCCGACCAGTTTTTTATGGTTGTTTTTTGAGGACTATTTTCCATCACTTTTCAGATTAAAACCAGATCAGCGAATGTATAAAAAAAGCCTCTCAGTAATTTAACATGAGAGGCTTTTTATTTTTTCAGGCTGGATATTAAGCCATTGCGTTGAGTTTTTTTGTCAGCTTCGATTTAAGGTTTGAGGCCTTGTTTTTATGAATTATCGAGCGTTTTGCATTTTTATCAATGATCGATATCATTTTTGGCAACTCTTCGCGAACCTTTTCTTTATCAGTCAGGCTTCTGAATATTTTAATGGCATTACGCATGGTTCTGGCGTAATATCTGTTGCGCAATTGTCTTGTATTATTAGCTCTGATTCTTTTTAATGCTGATTTGTGATTTGCCATTATTTCAAAAAATTTATCTGTTCTGTTATTATTAAATTCTACACCTGTTTTTTAGGGCAGCAAAAGTACAATTATTTTTAAATCAAGCAATTTTTGATTCAAAATATCTCAATTATTTTTGAACATATTTTTCCAGTAGTTCCGGAAGTTGCTCTGGTGTAAAGGATTTTTCAATTACGATTCCATCACCGTCAATCAGGAATGTCCCTGGGAGGTTTTTCACTCCAAAGAATCGGATATCAGGGTCTTTCCAACTATCCAGCACATACACGTTGCGTGTCCACGGATATTTCTTTTCGGTAAGCGCCTGTACCCAAGTTGCACGTTCTTTGTCCAAACCAATTGTGAAAACTTCAAAGGATTTACCATTGGTGTAGTTTTTTCCATGATAGTTATTGTAGATGGGAAGGTACTTATCCAGATCGTGAACACAGTGGTCGCACAACGAATTCCAAAGAACAACCATTACGAGGCTTCCCCGCAAATCACTCAATTTTGTCTGCGTGCTGTCGATGTCAAGGCCGAAAAATTCGCCAAGATCGTTACCTACCGCATTTCCAAGCTCAATATCATTATTTGTGAGCTTCTGTTTGTCTTTTGGTATGAAAGGTTTCCTCTGATCTTCTGGAACGCGGGTAACCGTTGTTTTTAAAGGTCTTCCCTGTTCATCTACCATTTGAGGTAAACTTTGCTCAATGGATTGTGGAACAGCCTGCTGTGACTGTGGATTTGAAGCGGCAGGTTGGCTACTTTGTTGTGCTGGTTCTTGCTGAGATTGCTGTTGCTGAGCCTGTTTTGGCGGATCCTGTTTTGTTGTTGCCGGTTGATTTTGTGCAGGATTACTTTGCTGAACTGGTTGACGGTTATCAGAAACTGATGTATTTTGTTGTGGTGTACTTTGCGTTTGAACTGCCTGCTGCTGTGCGGCGTTGGAGTTGACGCTTTGCGGATCAGTAGCTTGCTGCTGGATTTGATCCGGTTGAGAAGCTTGTGTTTGTGCCGGGGTATTACCCGCTGCGGCAGTATTGCCCGCCTGACCTGATTTATTTTCAGCCTGATTTGAGCAGGAAATTAGGAATGCTGTAAACAATACAGCCAGTGTGTAATAAATAGTTTTTTTCATATTGAATTAAATTTTAATATACTTTTTTCTTTGCCGGGCAAAATTATAATTATTGAAAGTTTAAGAATTTAGTGAAATCCCCCTTTTAACGAAGTTTAACGCTTGTGTTAATCCTTTGTAAAAACTTAACAACTATTGAAAAAGTGTATTTTTGGTGAAAATTGTTTAACTTGGAAAATAATATTATTCATCGACTTGAACTGCTCTTTGAGCATTGGAAAGGTAACAAACCGGAAGAAACAAAACTGATTCCGGCGTCAGGTTCTTACCGTAAATATTATAGGATGAAAGGTGCTGGAAAATCCGCCATTGGAGCATTTTACGACAATCCTCCCGAAAACAATGCTTTTATCAATCTTAGCATACACTTTTTGTCACAGGGACTGAATGTTCCGGAAATCTACCTCGTTGGCACCGATCATAAGACTTATTTGATGGAAGACCTGGGGGATTCTGTTTTGTTTGATCACATTACTGAAATACGTCAGAAATCAGGTTTTGGAAGTGAATTGATGACAATTTACAAAATGGTGATTGATGAATTGATCAGATTTCAGATGATTGCCGGTAAAACAGTTGATTTCTCAGTTTGTTTCCCTTCCGCAGAGTTTGACGGCCAGGCCTATATGTGGGATTTAAACTATTTCAAATACAATTTTCTGAAATTAGCCAAAATTACTTTTGACGAATACAAACTTGAGGAAAATTTCAGAAATCTGGTTCAAATCCTGCTTTCAGCCGATAATTCTTATTTTGTGTATCGTGACTTCCAGGCCAGGAATATCATGCTTCACAATCATAAGTTGTATTTTATCGATTACCAGGGTGGGCGCAAAGGAACCCTTCATTACGACCTGATTTCGTTGCTCTTCCAGGCGCGTGCCGAAATTCCGCATGAGGCGAGGGAGCAACTTATTGATTATTATATTGATCAGGCTAAAATCATCGACCCAAAAGGAGTTGAAAACTTCAGGTTTTATTTTTACAAATTCGCACTCGTAAGAATCCTTCAAACATTAGGAGCTTACGGTTTCAGGGGATTGTACGAAAAAAAACAACATTTCCTTGAAAGCATCCCCAAAGCCGTTGAAAACATTAAATGGCTGCTCGAAAACAACAAAATTTCTTCAGAGCTTCACGAATTAATCAATTGCTTAAAAATCATGGTCGAAAGTCCTGAAGTCAGGCAATTGATTAAACCACCTCTGACTTTGCACATCAGCAGTTTTTCGTATAAAAGGGGATTACCGGCTGATTTGACCGGAAACGGAGGCGGCTTTATTTTTGACTGCCGGGGATTGCCCAATCCCGGGAGGTATCCAAAATACCGGGAATTGACTGGAAAAGATCAGGAAGTAAAAGATTACTTCGACCAGTATGAGGAGGTTGACGATTTTTTAGACCACTGTTACGCCTTGATTAAACAATCGGCAGATACATATTTATCCCGGAATTTTACCAGTTTATCAGTGAGTTTTGGGTGTACAGGCGGAAGACACCGATCGGTGTACTGTTCCGAAAAAATTGCAACCATGTTTGATGAACATCCTGATATTCAATTAAATATTCATCATCTTGAACAAGAGTAGCCGGTCAGGTGTTTTTAATTTACTGAATGTTGAGATATGTCCAAAAAACGTTGCAAAAAGGATAGTTTTCATAAAGTTGCCAGCGATAAGTTTACCTGCAAAGGGTGCGGCCAGACAGCCAACGATAAGGAAAAACTTTGCAAACCCGAAAAATCCTGATTCTTACCCATGAAAGCTATGATTTTTGCTGCCGGACTGGGTACCAGGCTCAGACCTTTTACCGGAACCCTCCCAAAAGCCCTAATAGAAGTGGGCGGCAAACCCATGATTGAGCGGATAATCCTGAAATTAAAATCATCCGGATTTTCTGAAATCCTTATCAACCTTCACCATTTTCCCAATCAGATCAAAAATTTCATTGAAAAGAAAAACGCTTTCGGCCTCAACATCCAATTTTCTGATGAATCCGATCAACTGCTTGAAACCGGTGGTGGTCTGAAAAAAGCTGCCTGGTTTTTTGATGACGGAAAACCTTTTGTGGTTCACAATGTGGATGTTTTGTCAAATGTTAATCTGTTGGAAATGGTTGGTTTTCACCAGAAAAACAAAGCCCTTGCTACCCTTTTTGTACAGGAAAGACAAACTTCGAGATATCTGATGATGAACGACCAAAACCGCCTGGCTGGCTGGCAAAACGAAAAAACCGGTGAAACCAGATTTTGCTTTTCAGATGAAAAAGTACCTAAAAAAATGGCTTTTAACGGGATACATGTAATCGATCCCATCATTTTCAGGCTTTTCACCGAAGATGGTAAATTTTCGATCATCGAAACCTATTTGCGCCTCGCCACATCACACACTATTGTTGGTTACAGCCCTGAAAAAGTAAAATATCTGGACATTGGCAAACCTGAAAGCCTTACCCAGGCCGAGATTCTTATTAGTGATCCTGATTTTTAATCTGAGTGTATTTCCCACTTTCCACAATTTTTGGTTTCTTTTTATCATTATTAAAGTAAAATTTGCAGAAGGTCTATTTTTGCAAAAAGTTTTAAAACAGTTTCATGGCAAAGAAAAATCCGGGTTACCTTTTATTATTCTCCAGTTTGGTATTACCATTGTTTTTCGGCTTTCCCGTGGCAGCCCAAAATGATGCTACCATACAGATGCAACAGGATTACATAAAAAAATACAAAGACATTGCATTACGGGAAATGGCAGAGTTTAAAATTCCCGCAAGCATCACCCTTGCCCAGGGAATAATTGAAACAGGAAGTGGGAAAAGCCGACTGGCAAAGGAAGCCAACAACCATTTCGGGATTAAATGTCATGTTGGATGGGAAGGCGAGTCAGTTAAAATGGATGATGATGCTCCCAATGAATGTTTCAGGAAATACAAAAATGCCGAGGAATCGTTTAAAGATCACTCCTTCTTTTTGAGTCAGAGGCCAAGATATGCCTCACTTTTCGATCTTGAACTCACCGACTACAAAGGTTGGGCGCATGGTTTGAAAAAGGCTGGCTACGCCACCAATCCCAAATACGGTGACCTCCTGATAAAAATTATTGAAGACCATGAACTTTACGAGTTAGACAAACTGGATGTAAAAAATAAGGATGTCATCAGCATTGAAAATGAAGTTCCAAAAAGCAAAAACCGGAAGTACGAAGCCTTCGGTGTAAACAAAAACGACAGGAAAATTTTTACCAACAACGGCAAAAAATTTATTTTTGCCCGTAAAGGCGATGATTTTCAGAAAATTGCCTCTGATTTCAGCATTTACACTTACCAGATATGGAAATACAACGACCTGGATAAAAAGGACAAGATTGCTGAAGGGCAGATGATTTACATCGAAAAGAAAAAAAACGATGCTTCAAAACCGCATCATGTTGTAGAAGAAGGTGAAACGATGTATTCGATCTCACAGTTGTACGGGATGAAACTGAGCCAACTTCACAAAAAAAACCGGATGAAAAAAGGCGCCGAGGCCAGACCCGGCCAGGTTTTATGGTTACAGGAGAAAAAACCGGAGAAGTAATCCAGGCCTTATTTATTACTTGAATTTCAACAACATGAAGGATTTTTTTCAACCAAAGAAAATAAATGGAATGATGAAAACAAAAATCTTAGTTATTGTAGCCGTTTCGGCACTCTTTTTCTTGAATATCAGATGCAAACAGAAGGTAAACAAGAGCCAGCAGGAATTCAGGAATTTCAAAGTTGCTTTTTATAATGTTGAAAACCTTTTCGACACCATTAACCAGGATGGAAGCCGTGATGGGGAATTCACTCCTCAATCGGAACTAAAATGGAATACTGAAAAATACAACAAGAAAATTGAAAATACTGCGAAAGTGCTCTGGTCAATCGACAGCTTGAATCCACCTGCAATTATCGGACTGTGCGAAGTCGAAAACCGTCTGGTCTTGGAAGATTTGGTCAAAAATCATTATCTCAGGGATGCAGGTTATGCCATTGTTCACCACGAAAGCCCGGACGAGCGGGGTATTGATGTGGCGGTGCTTTACAGATCTGGTTTTTTCAAAATCATTTCTGATAAAAAGTTTGTGGTTAATTCGCCCGATAATAAGCGGGATCACACCCGCGACCTGTTGTATGTAAAAGGTGTAATGGCTTCCAGAGATACATTGCATGTGCTGGTCGATCACTGGGCTTCCCGGTTGGGTGGTACTGAAAAAAGCGATAAAAAAAGGAAGTTTTCGGCAAGATTGGTAAAAAAAGTAACAGATTCTATTTTTAAAACAAATCAAAACCCAAACATCATTTTCATGGGTGATCTTAACGATAATCCGACTGACTCAAGCGTTGCTGTTTCGTTAAAGGCAAAAAAACCGGTCAATAAACCAAATAATAATTCACTTTACAACCTTGCCTTGCAGCCATTTCAGAGAGGTGAAGGCACTTTGTTTTACAAGGGCTGGAATTTATTCGATCAGATAATTGTATCTGGAAATATCTTGAAAAACAATAAAGGTTTGAAAATCAATCCTAAAGAACTTCAAATTTTTAATCCAGACTGGATTCTGTACGAAAAACGGAACGGAAGCAAAGTTCCCAACAGGACGGGTAGCGGGAAAAACTACTCCGGTGGTTACAGCGATCATTTACCGGTTTACATCAATTTTCATTAATTAATTGCAGGAAGAAAAAAAAGAGCGCCGGGGAGACGCTCTTGTACAATCAAAATCAGCAATTGAAAAAACTTATCTTAGTTTAATCTGGCTAGTGCCTAAATAAACATCGTTGTTGAAAATTTCGATGCTATAAATTCCGGACTTAAGTTTTTTATCAGGTTTGTAAGAGAAAGTAACCCTTTTCTGTTTACTTGAATTTCCATCCCCACCCTTCAATGAGGCAATAGGATTATCAGTCTCAGAAGAGGCCACCGTTACCAATGCTTGTTTATCTTTTCTGGAATCGATGGTTTTTCCTTCCGGAGTAATTATGTTAAAATGGAGCCTGGAATTGGAGATTTCAGGAACATCAAATGCAAACTGGATTTTATTGGTTCTGCGTGCATTAACAGTAAGCTTTCCTTTCCTTCCTTTTAATGCTTCGATCAGGTAATTGTTGGCATTCAGGTCCTGCATTGTTTTAATATTGTCTGCCATCTCGCTGTTTTCCTTTTTCAGACTTGAAATTGTATTTTCAAGATTTTGCTTGTCATTTGTCAGGTTGTCAATTTTCTCGGCCATGTAATCCATTTCATTTTTCATCTTTTCACTTTTGGAAATCATTTCAGCAAGGTTTTTTTTAAGCGACTCAAGCTGCTCATTTTCTTTCCTTAGATTTCGAATACTTGCATCACGTGAATTGATTTTTTGGTTCAGATCGTTGATTTCCTGTTCAAGTTGACTCCTCTTCTGGTTTAAATCTGCCAGATCGTTCATGGCTTTGTCAAGGTCTTTTTGAGTCATCAGTTTTTCAGCAAGCATGGCTTCTGATTTAAGTCTTTCATTGTCGGCTACACGCCGCAATTCATTTTGTTTGTTATAAGAAGTCGTAAAAAATAATATCGAAATCAATGCTACGACTGCCAACAATACCAAAGCTACTTTTTTAAGATTCATTTGTGTTTTCATGTCTAAATATTTTTAATGTTTTAACACGGCAAAACTATTCCGGTGAAATTAGAGCCGAATTAAAATGAGATTAAAATACGATTAAAACTAACGGCTTAATGGCAAGAGGATCGTAAATACAGATCCCTGCCCTAAGACAGATTTTGCTGAGATGTTGCCCCCATGTATTCCAATAATTTTTTCAACCAATGAAAGACCAATGCCATGGCCATGTTTATCCATTACATTTTTCCCTCGATAGAAGGGTTCAAATACATGTTTTAAATCCTCATCAGCAATTCCTGTACCTGTATCAGAAAAATCAAAACGGAGTTGCTTCTGATCTGATAAAGAAAGAGTTACCAATGATGTTTGATTCACAGAATACTTGCAACCATTTTCCATTAAATTAATAAAGGCCGATTTCATCAGGAAATCATTGCAGCTTACCATCAGCAAAGATTCATCGTCTATTGGTAGGTCAAAAACAACATTTACAATATATCCGGGATTTTGTTTTAACAATTCAGTCCTTGCCTGCCACAAGAGGTCATCGACACGGGTGTTATGCCTTAAAAGCCTTGCTTTGTCGCTGCTTGCTTGTGCCAAAAGCAGTAGCCGGTGTGATACCAGGCTTAACCTTTCGATATCCTCAAGAACCGACAGGATTGTTTTTTGATAATCTTCAGGTCGTCTCTCCTTTAATAATACCACTTCAAGTTGGCCGGTTATTGCAGTTAATGGCGTCCGTAATTCATGAGAGGCATTGGCAATAAAGTTTTTTTGCATTGAGACAGCATTTTCCAGCCGAATAAGCATCAGGTTAAAAGTATGAGCAAGTTGCGCAATTTCATCTTTACCATTGCCCTCATCCACCCTAAGGTCAAGGCTTGATATTGTTATTTTTTCAACTTGACTAATTACTTTGCCAATCGGAGAAATAGCATTCCCAGCAAAAAACCACCCTGAAATACTAACCACACCAATGCTTATCAGAAAACCAATTGCCAAAATAATTCTAAGGTTACGCATCTTTCTTAAACCCTGCTCATCTATGGCAGCAGCAAAAACAACAAACCGGTCATATTTATCAGCAAACAGAATCCCAATCATTTCAAAACTATCCTCACGAAACCTTACTTTTTCATTGAGCCTTACCTCGTCCATCATTTCAGGTGTAATGGTAAGTATGCTATCCTCGTTGGTGCTAAACAATTCAGCATTTGTAAAATCATAAACCATTAGCTTCTCTGATGGAAGTATTGATTTGGTGTTTTGTTCTATAATTCGAAGCAATGATGCATTGACTTCTTCAACCTGAATTAAGAGTTTTGCGGTGCTAATCGCCCTGTTTTCGAGCCTTCCAAAAAATTCATCTTCTCTGAAAGTTGCTGAAAAATAGTAAATTGCACTGGATAATACAAAAATGATGAAGGCGACGATACAAATGAAGAGATACGTAAGCCTTTTCCTGATCTTCATGCGTTTTCAGTTAAAATGTAGCCCATCCCAATTTTTGTTTGTATTAACTTGGTTTGAAATGGCTGGTCTATTTTTTTTCTTAAAATATTGATATAAACATCCACAACATTGGTTCCGGTGTCAAAAGTAATTTCCCAGACTTTTTCTGCAATTTCAGCCCTGGAAAGTACCCTGCCCTTGTTGCGCATTAAGAGTTCGAGTAATGCATATTCTTTTGAGGTAAGTTCGATCGTCTGTCCTTCACGTATTGCTACTTTTTTATCAAGGTCAAGTTCGAGACCGGCAATCCGTAATTTATTTACAATGGTTGAAATACCACTCGACCGTTTGGTTAATGATCGTACCCTGGCAACTAATTCTCTGAATTCAAATGGTTTAACAAGGTAATCATCAGCTCCGGCATCAAAACCTTCCAGTTTATGTTCCGTAGTTCCCAACGCCGTGAGCATCAACACCGGAGTTTCGATATTATTCCTTCTTATTTCCTTGCAAAGTTCGTAACCGTTGGTGTGTGGCAAAATAACATCAAGGATAATGAGTTGGTAAGTATTTTTAAGTGCTAACATTCTTCCGGTAAAACCATCAAATGCCTGGTCAACCTGAAATTGTAACTCCTCAAGTCCCTGGCAAATAAATGCAGAAACCTTGGGTTCATCTTCAACCAAAAGTATTCTCATAACCTTTATCTTTTTAATTCATTAGCAGGTATAGAAAAATCAACCTCTTTCACAAGATTTCCATCTTCGTCCCAAAATGTCCATTTTCCCGACCTCTCATTGTTTTTGTAAAAACCTTCGTAATACTTTTTGCCGTTTTCGTGCCAGGTGGTGGTTTTTCCTTCGTTCCGACCTTCTTTGTAAAATCCTTCACTCCAGGGATTTCCATTGTTGTAATAGGAAATCCAATGGCCATCTTTCTGGCCGTTTTTATATTCACCTTCCATTCTTAACTGGCCATCAGGGTAAAACATTTGTTCCCTGACCATGGTTTTCGCTACTCCTTCACCATCAAAATACTGAATAACCTTTGGGGTGCCGTCGGTGTATGTTTCTACTACCTTTTTTTCGATGCCACCTGAGCATCCCAAAAAAAATATCATCAGCAGCCAACTTGTGGCCTTTCCGGCAATTTTCATCATCTTCATTAGCAGTTTATTCATAAGATTTAATTAAAACACTGTTATTCATTTGTTTAATAATGCGAAACCAGTTTTTTTGTTTTGCAAAATTCCAAATAATTTCAAAATTTGAGTACTAAAAAAATTGAAGGTTTTCGATGTATCATATTTTATTAATAATCAATGCTTTAAATTTTCTGGTAATTGTGTTTTCTAATTCTGCCCAATCTGATTTTTATTTTACTTTTGTAAAATAAGCGTATCCAAAACATTTATTTCATAACCAAACAATTTTGACATTTATGTTTCAGAATTTACTCTTTTCGTTCAAAACATTCCAAGTCGGAAATTTTGTGCAGAACAAAGGCATCATGTTGGTTTTCACCACGTTAGCAATTTATTTTTCATCATGTTCGGGTGAAAAAAAAGAGGCGGATTATCCCATA
>Ga0172375_10006655_pt1 | contig 16095 bp, 14 predicted proteins | sample LakKiv1m_FD_114537 | JGI IMG/M metagenome (GOLD analysis project Ga0172375, IMG submission 114537) | Freshwater microbial communities from Kabuno Bay, South-Kivu, Congo - kab_092012_11.1m | ecosystem: Environmental > Aquatic > Freshwater > Lake | place: Democratic Republic of the Congo...
AGGGCGAACGTGTCGATGTGCTGCTTGGAGTAGCACAGGTCCATGGCGTCCACGACCATCCGGATGTCGGCGCTGTTCTTGCCGCTCATCTTGGTCTGCGGAATATCGATCAGTTCCACGCCTTGGCTGTGGAATTCCCGCACCGAATCCTCGTAGTTCCGCCAATCGCAGTAGGCCCGCTTGAAGACAAGGCGGCCCTTCTCCAGCAATCGCTTCAGGACCAGCTGGATCTGGAACTTGCCGGCCTTCATGTCGCGCACGCCAATGGCCAGGTTCTCGAAATCGACGAATACGGCAATCAATGGTTCTTCGGTCACAGAGTTCTCCTCATCCTCTTCGCGTCGTGCGGGCTGCTGCCGCGTCTGATCAAGCTGGGATTTTATCGCGTCGCCGGCGGGACGGATAGAATCCGCTCAAGATTTCGGTTCTGTTTTCTCCCCGGATCCCGCCTCGTCCGGCCGGGCGACGAAGCGATAGCCGGCATCCCGGATCGTGAGGAAGTGTCGGGGGCGAGTTGGGTCGGGTTCCAAAGCCTTGCGGAGGCGGCGAAGGAACTGGTCGGGAGCCCGGGTGCTGACGTCGCCCGGCACGCCCCAGACCTCCTCCAGCAGCTCGGCCCGCGGGATCACGCGGCCTTCGTTCTCCACAAAGTACCGCAGCAATGTCATCTCCAACTGGGTCAGCCGGACCGGCTCGCCCGCCACGGTCACCTCGAACGTTTCAAAATCCACCCGCACGTCGCCAAAAGCAATGGTCCGTCCACGCTCGGGCGGAGTCCGTTGCGGCCGGCTGTGATAGGTGAGCAGATTGCGGATGCGGCTGAGGAACTCGTCCAGGTCAAAGGGCTTGGTCAGGTACTGGTTGGCCCCCACGTCGAAGCCGCGGGTGCGGTCTTCGCTCAGCGCCCGGGCGCTGAGGATCAAGACCGGCAGCCCGACGTCCTTGGCCCGCACGGCTTCGCACACCGCGTATCCGCTCATCCCCGGCAGCATCAGGTCCAGCACCATCAGATCGATGTCGGGATGTTCCTCCAGCACGCGGAGCGCCGACGGGCCGTCGCCGACCGCCGTGACGCGGTAACCCTCGGCCAGCAGGTTGTACTGGATGCCCATCGCCAAGTGCTGTTCGTCCTCGACGATCAGGATGTGCGGCTGGCGCGGCGCAGTCATGGGAGCCTCGCAGCTTGGGGGCAGTCATCCGCGCCTACCGGGTCGGCGTCCGCCGGCAACTCGACCTCGAACACGGTGCCCGGTCCCGGTTCCCGGCCGCGGATGCGAATCCGGCCGCGGAGCTGGCGGACCAAAGTGTGCGCGATGTACAGCCCCAGCCCCGTGCCGGGCTTGTCGCGTTCCAGTTCCGTCCCCAGCCGCACGAAGCGGCCGAATACTTTGTCCCGCAACCGCGGCGGAATCCCCCGCCCGTTGTCCGCAATCCGCACCAGCACCGCGCCCTTTCCCGTGGCGCTGGCCGTGACCAAGACAGCGGGCGGTGTCCCCGCGTACTTGACCGCGTTATCCAACAGGTTGCGGAAAATCAGCGCCAGATCGCCCGGCCGGGCGCGGACGTGACAAGCCTGCAGTTCCAATCGGATCACCTCCAGCGGCACGTGGTAATGCGTGCAGACCGTCTCGGCGCAGTGCTGCAGCAACGGGGGAACCGCGACGCTCTCGACCGTTCCGTCCCGGTTTCCGGACTCCAACCGGCCGGCGTCCAGTACCTGGTTGATCAGCCGGTCCAGCCGATCGACGTCGTCCAGCATCATCCGGTAGAACTGCGCCCGCTCGGCCTCGCCGATCTGGCGGCGGCTGAGCGTCTGCAGGTACAGCTTCATCGACGAGATCGGCGATTTCAATTCGTGCGTGACGCTGTCGATAAAGTTCGACTGCCGGCGGTTCAGATTGATCGCCTTGACGGACAGCACCAGGTACAGGATGACGCCGACCAGCAGCATCACGATGAAGGTCGTGCCCACGGTCAGCAGCACCCAGTACCAGCCGGCAAAGCGGCTGGCCTTGAGCGCACTGACCACGGACAGCGTCACCCAGCCGACGGTCAGTACCACCAGCAGGGTGATCATCACAATGGCCAGGATGATCGGCAATCGCAAGGAACGTCGAGAAATCATCGCGACATTGTACCGCGCCTGGTGGCGAGGAGACGAGAGGGGCCGGGTTGCGTACTAATACTGCCGCCCCTGGCGTACCTCCGCCTTGACTTCGGCTTCTGCTGCCAGCCAGTCCTCGACCTCCGTGCCCACCTTGCATCCTCCCTCGATCCATTTGCGGTGAGCTCGCAGTACAATCAAGTTGTGAATAGGACCTCCGCGGGGGGCGGACGTGGGCCAACCGCGCAGGCCTTCCTCACGTCTGGCCTGAGGCAGGGGACGCGGAGTATCTTCTGAACTCGTAGCCATCTTTCCAATCCTCTTCAGCGTCCGACAAATCGCCGATGCATTCAACCTATTGAGCGCGGTGAGCTAGGCGAGGGTTGCGTCGAAGTCACTCAAGACGCGCGTCACTTGCTCCGCTTTGCGGCAGCCTCGCAGCTTTCGACACCAATACTCGTCGTGAGCCAAGGCACGCACCGAACCCATAATCCGTAAATGCCGTTCATCCCTTTCCCACGGCGCAATGACCAAGAAAACCAAATGCACTTTCTGACCGTCCAGGGCGGCAAAGTCGACCCCTGAGTTGTCGATCGCCAAGGCGCCCAGGTGCGATTCAATAACGTCCGTCCGGCAGCGGGGAAAGGCCACGCCCTTCCCAAACGCCGTGGACCCAGTCTTTTCCCGATCGAACACGAGTTTGACCAGGAGCGACTCGTGCGCGATAGGAATTCGTCCCACGGCGCTGAAACGGCCGATCATCTCTTCGATCACTTCACGACGCGAGCGGCCGACGAGGCCAAACAGAGTCAATTCAGGCGGGAACAACTCAGTCAATCGCACCGAAGTCAGGCCCACGTCCGAAGCTCGCATCGGTCAGCTCTTTCTCATGAAAAACGACAGTCCAGGCACGCCTAACCCCTAGGACTTGTCCGTGTTTTCCGCCTTTTGCACTCCCGTACTTAACGGCGCAACCGGACCGGGAACTCCGGTGGCGGGTGTCGGCACTGGGGTGGGAGTTGCGGCAGTAGTCGCCGTTGGGGCGACCCGTGGCCGAGTCTGCCGTTGCCTCCTGTAAACGGACGGCGCGGCCGACGGGTTCTGGGCCGGTTTCGGAGCCTGCGTTTGAGGACTTGTCTGTTGGGTTTTGGGGGTGTCCATCTCGAATTCCCTTTCTGAAAAACAAGAAATATTGCTCCATCCTGTCTGTTCCGCCGCGTCGCACGTGCGTCCTGGCCGCAACCGTTGGCCGAGCGCGCCTAGATTTCGGACTCGCCCGGCGGATGTGCAAATGGCATGCCGTCGCCGAACGGGCATTTGCGGACGAAAGACAGGGGACGAACATCCGCAGGGAAAAGCCGATCGTCGGTTTGCGGCTCACTTCTAAATGCCGTAGCTCCCGGTCGTGTTGCGGAAAGCTCGAAGAACAGGGCTCGTATGCAAGAAACTGCAGTTGTTCGCAGGTTTCTGCAGACCGGCTGCCGCAGTGCTACCGCAGGCTTTAGACGGCCCGCAGGGCGATCTCCCTCGTTGCTGAGAGTGTGTCCCACTGCTTCCAGGCAACATTTGGGATGGGCGATAGCTTGGTCGCCTTATCCAGCCGACATATCGAGCTACTGAAGTCCGTAGCGATTCATCTTGTAGTGCAAGGTTCGCACGCTGACGCCCAGCAATTGCGCGGTCCGCTCGCGATGTTGATTGCAGTTCATGAGACCAGCCAAGATGGTCTGCTTCTCGGCTTCTTCGACCGCATGCTCCAAGGACGTCACACCCTGACGGGGCGCGGCGAGGAACTCCGGGGGCAAGTCTTCGGCGTGGATGGTCGGGCTTTCGACGGTGACCACCAACCGCTCCATCAGGTTCCGCAGTTGACGAACGTTTCCCGGCCAAGTGTAGTCACACAGCACGCGCATGGCCGCCGGGGCAGTCCGATGGGGTCCACGACCGTGCCGCTGTTGAGCTTGCTGCAAGAAGTGCTCGGCCAGGAGGGGAATGTCATCGCGCCGCTCGCGCAGCGGCGGGATCCGCAACGGAACGACGTTGATCCGATAGTAGAGATCCTGCCGGAATTTCCCCTCGCTCGCCAACGCATCCAGCTCCCGATTGGTGGCGGCGATCAGCCGAACGTCGATCGGAATCGAGGCTTCGCCTCCCAGGCGACGGAGTTCCCGTTGTTCCAGCAGTCGCAAGAGATCCACCTGCGTCTTGGGTGGCAGCTCACCGATTTCATCCAAGAACAGCGTGCCGGCGTTGGCCATTTCAAACCAGCCTGGCTTCTGGCGGGATGCTCCGCTAAAGGCCCCTTTTTCGTAGCCGAACAGCTCGCTCTCGACCAGGGTTTCAGGCAAGGCGCCGAGATTGGCCGCAACGAAGGGGCGACTCTTCCGATCGCTAAGGTTATGAATCGCCCGGGCCACAAGTTCCTTTCCCGTGCCGCTCTCACCCTGGACCAGCACGGTTACGTCCGCGTTAGCCACCTGGCGGATGCAATCAAACACACGATGCATGCTGGAACTGCACCCCACAATGTCGGGGAACTCGCCCATCGAATCCAATCGCGCCCTTAGGCGCCGATTCTCCTCGACGAGGCGGCAATGTTCGAAGGCGTTGCGGACTTGCAGTCGCAGCATGTTTAGGTCCACTGGCTTCGCGACAAAGTCGTGCGCCCCTTGACGCATTGCCTCGACCGCCGTCTCGATCGTGCCGTAGGCGGTGATTACCAAGACCACCGTTTCGGGCCTTGTCTCCTTAATCCGGCGGACCAAATCGATGCCGGACAATCGCCCCGACATCTTCAAATCGGTGATAACGACCTGCGCGTGCTGCTCCTGAAACAGAGCCCAGGCTTGTTCCATATTCTCTGCCGTAACAAGTTCGTCGGCCTCGCCCGCTAGCCCCTTGGCCAAGCCAGTTCGGATGTTCGGTTCGTCGTCGACGATCAGGATCCGGAATCCGTTCTGTGTCATGGCTCATCTCGCGGTGGTTCGAGGGGCAAGGTAATGCGAAAGGTCGTACCCTGAGTTCCGCTCCGGAAACCCACCTGCCCGCCGTGCTGCCCAATCAGTTTTTCGGTCAACGCCAGCCCCATCCCCGTGCCCTGGGTTTTGGTCGAAAAGTACGGCTTGAACAGGTTCTTTTCTAACTCGGGCGAGATGCCCGCTCCGGTGTCCGCCACCTCGATAATCAAGTGTGCATTTTCCAGAAAAGCCCGCAGGGTGAGTTTTCCTCCTGTCGGCATGGCCTCCAAGGCGTTGATCAGTAGGTTCAGCAAAGCCTGCTGGAATTTCTGAGAGTCTAGCGACACCAACGGCAGGTCTGCTGCGGGCCGCGAGCAGACGATCTCGACGCATTGATTGGCCGCCTGCGGTCCGACCAGCCGAACCGCCTCATCCAGGACCTCCATCGCGTCCAGCGGTTGCAGGTTGAGTCGTTGCAGGCTGGCGAAGTTCCGGAACCCCTCCAAGACGCCATTCAGCCGATAGACCTCCGTCTTCAAGACGCTCAGCAGATCGTCCAGCGGTTCGGCCGTCGTCAAACCGCGCAGGCGTTCGTCGAGCAGCTGAATGTGCAGGCTCAATGCCGTCAACGGGTTCTTAAGTTCGTGGTGGAGTCCGGAGGCCAGCGTTCCGAGGCTGATGAACCGCTCCATGCGCGCCATTCGCTCCTCCAACAGCACGCGTTCGGTCACGTCTCGGAGCAGAAACACGCAGCCCAGCGGATGGTTGGACGGATCGTTCAGAAAGTGCGCGTCGGCGCGACAACGCGGGGCCCGACCATCGCGGTTCACGGCAAAGTCGTGGTCACGAATCGGCAGTTGCCGTAGGGCGAGCTGTTGCGCCAGATCCGCCAACGGCAAGCCCGAGGGACAGACAAGCGACAAGGGCTTTCCCACACAGTCGAAGTCAACACCTAAGAGCCGGATTGCCGCCGAGTTGATGCTGGTGATCGTGCCGTCGCGATCGATCGTCACGACCCCTTGGTCCATGCTGGCCAGGATGTTGTAGGCCAACGTCTTCACGTCACGGAGGGTCTGCTGACTGGCGGAATACCGCCGCCGGAACCAAGTCAGGGTGACGGCGCAGGCGACCAACGCCACCGACACGATGACGGCGAACGTGACTTGCAGCAGGACTTCACCACGTAGTGCCTGAATGGTCGAAACCGCAACCGGCTGTGGCGCCTCCGCCCAAACCCCGAGCAGGTGGTATTCGCGGGCGATCAGCACCAAGGAGCCGCAATTCAGCAGCAACGCCAAAATCACCGCGCCCAAAACGGCACCTGTGGCAAGATGCCCCAGGGGACGTTCCTCGGAATGCTTGACTCGAAACACGGCTTTCCCCGACGTGACAGTGCACCCAGCAGAAAGGCCCAGCGCAAGACGACATCTTGCAGTCTACCGCAGGTGCACGTGCGTTCCCAGTGCCCACCGTCGACGGCACCCACCTTCGACGGCCCAATCGCCATCAGCAGGATTCAGCGTCTGAGGACACGTGTGCGGTCTCACTTCTGAAACACACCTTTGATCTTGGAATGCAGTCCGGGGAAGCGATCCATAACCTCGGCCCGCTGCTGGTCCAACGCCCGCTGCCGCAACTCAAAATCCTTCGCCGTGAACAGTTTCTCTGGCCGCATGAGGTTGGGATCTACCGCCCGAACCGAACGGGGAATGAGCAGTTGGGTCTTGGCGGACAGCACCCAGTCCTCCAGGCCGCCGCGCAACACAGAATCGAGAATGCCCATGGTGTCGGCGAGGCTGATATCCCGATAGGAAGACCCCTCCCCGACGAAGCCGGTATTGAGCAGGTAGCAGTTGATGTGGCCGTTGCCCAGCAGGATATCGTAGAATAGGTTCGCGTGTTCGGCCCGATCACCGGCCAGGAAGGGATCGTAGAAGAACTCGTTCTTGAGTTTGCCGGCCTGGGTCGGATCCCCCGCCGAGGACTCCATGGACTGCCCCAGGACCATGAACGCCGCCGCTTGCTCGTGGGTCAATTTGGCGATGGCGGGGATGATATTGCCCCGGGTGATGATGAACAGGTTGTCGACCCGTTCGGCGTTGATCTGGTCGCCTGCGTGCATAAAGTCGCGGCGCTCGATCACGGCGCGGCCATTCGAGGTTCGCTCCAGGTTGGAGAAGTCCAAGCCGCCGTCCGACTCGACATAGACGTTCTCCAGAAACGTCTCCTTCTGCAAGCAACCGTAATAAGCCTCCATCTGGTCGCCCGGATTGAGGCAATCGGTCTTGACGAAAAGCCCGCCCCCCTCGAAGCCGCGAAACTGGCCGTCGCGGCGCAGGACTCCGCCGTCGTCTTGCAGCAGCCAAGAACGCTCGCGCCCCTTGCGGGCCAAGATCCGACAAGTCGTACTCGTTTTCCCGTTCGCGCTCAGGGCGACGAATAGCGAGTAGGTGGTAAGATAGGGGCCGTGGGCCGCCTCCAGCGTATCCTTGCGGCAACCCGCGTGGAGAAAGATCGCGTCGCCTTGGCGTTTGGTGCGATAATCCTCGCCGGCAAACACACCCTTTTTCCATTCGCCGAAATAGTTGCTATTTCGGACCACCTTGACCAGCCGCCCATCGCGACCGTGGGCAAGACGGATGGTGATGTCCTTTTCAGGGAGCGGTTTCCCTTTGTTCTTCTCGTGCCCCTCATCGAAGAACATGATGACCTGATAGGTCGGGTCGGAGGTCAAAGCCGGCTTGAACAGTTTGAGTCCCCCGTAGGCGACGTGGGCAAACCGGCGCGGCACGATCAGCCGGGCCGTGATCCGCTCGCTCCCGTCCCCCACCTGCACGTCGATCGAGACCAGAGGTTCCGTCGCCAACACCCGCGTCGCCTGTTCCAGAAGTTCGTATTCGGCTTGGCCAAACGACGCATCCACGTTGTTTTTCGTGAACCTTGCGGCCCGAGATGTCGGTTCCGATTCCGCGACAATACTTCCGTACTTGGTCGCGCGGACCTCCGGCTCGTCCAAGGCCATTCGGCGCAGCCGCGCGGCATCCGGATTGCGAGTCAAGGCGCCGTGCTTCTGAGCGGATTCAAAAATGGTCCTGGCCGCCTGCTGGAATTCCTCGAACATGGGAAAGTCGGACGGTCCGCGGTCGCACATCTGCCCAGAAGCGGAATTGCTCATGTAGTGACTCCTGTTGGGGATCGAGGTTTTGCCTTGCTTATCGTTCGCTCCGGCCGCTGGTCAGCCTGTTTGATCGGGTCACGCGCGGGGCTCCAGCACTGCGGCATCCGGCTAGATCGCATGGACTTCGGGGTCAGGTATTCGCGAAGCCCGCGAGTTGTCTACATTCGCGGAGCCCACGCCGCGACTTCGACGGCCATCGGTTGCGCGGTGCGTCTGATCAGACCCTCTCGGGCGAGGACCCTAGCTGGATTCATGCTCAAACCACACAAACGCCCGCCCAGCACGCGCAGAGAGCCAAGCAGCCTGCCCGCCATCGCACCGGGCGACCAAGATGCGTCATGCGCTGGCGACAGGCAGTGTTTCTGCGGCCACCAAGCCGCCGTTCGCAGCACGCGAGAAAGGATCAAGTTCATCAAGGACTTCCTCTCGAAAGACGTCAATGCCTGCCGGCGCATCAATTCCGACGCGCACGCGCTTGCCGTGGATTTCAAGAATGGTGAGGGTAATGCCGAATTGGGGAAGGACAATCCGTTGACCAAGCTTTCGACTCAACACTAACATGTCGCCGCCCCCGGCATTCGTACCCCTGCCCCAAGAATCCCGACACGCAATTGCTGTACCAGGATACGAGATTGCGCCGACTCGACTGTTCCCTATCGCCCGCGTCGCCAATCCTGACCCTGATCCCGTCTGATCGGACGGCCTCCACGTGCAGGATCTGAGGGATTGGACCCTGGATGGCGATGTGATAGCTGCGACCCGGCAGGGCCGGGCATGCGGAGAACTCAAATCCGCGGTTTCGATTCCCAATCTGTCCGAGGTCACGACTGGAACGGATCTGCAGTATTTTGCAGATGTCTGCAGACTGCTGTGAAGCTGCCCTTTTGCCGACGCCCCGAGGTCAATCTCGTGCTCGAAGGCAGGCCCACACGTAACTGCCAACCAATCCTTCAATTACAGCTTTTCTTGCGCTTCCCGGTCGAAAGACGGCACGTTCTTTGCAACGGGAAATGGCGGACGCGGGTCCCGCGTGCTCGGTTGGTACTTGGCCCCAGTCGTCAGGAGGTTGTCGCGAGTGGCAATGACCAATGTGATCGACAGGTCCGTAGAACTCGCGCGGGTCTTCCCACCCGAAGCAATCGTGGTGGGGCTGGGAAACGTGTCGAAGTCGGCATTGATTGCAGCGCTCGTTCGTCGCTTGGTCAGCCTCGGTCATATCCCCGACCGAGAAGAGGGAAGTTTGACGAAAGCGATTATGACGCGGGAAAAGCTCGGGACGACCGCGTTGGGAAATGGCGTCGCGTTCCCTCACGTCCGAACGCATTTGACAAGAAAGCTGCTGGGAGTATTGGGGCTGGAGCGTGGTGGGATCTCATTCGATGCGCTCGATGGATCGCCCGTCTACGGCGTCTTTCTGCTCGTGGCGCCGGAAGACGTGACGAAGCAGTATTTTGACGTTTTGGGAAGGATTACGGCGATTGGAAAGGACAAGACCTTACGCCTGCAGCTGCGCGGTTGCCGCACCGCCGAGGCGGCGCACCGGTTCCTCCGTCAGCTGGATGCAGAGTAGCGGACAGCAGAGGCCGAATCCGACTCGCGCGCCCCCCCAGCATGTTCAGGAGTGATGGTACGCTCCTGCCTGTGGACCACGCTAACCAAAAGGTGCTCATGTGAATCGAAGGAAGCCTAGGACACCGCCAAGTCCGCCGACCGACGCCCCAAGATCCAGAGTCGATGCTCCTGAAGGGAAGACGGCAGAAGATGAATTCAGCGAGGCCCAGGACGAAAATGCGCATGCTCGGGAAGTGGAAGATGGGCCACATAGCAATCCGCGGTTCTTGATTCACTTCTTGGGGTAGCGACGGAACGATGGCTACTCAGACGCCAAACTTCGGCGGTTGATGCAGCAACTGCGAAAGACACCGCTCCGTCACGTCGGACGCGGGAATCAGTGGAGGTAGCCCCAACAAGGGAGTATTGGCGATGCAATTAACGACTGCCGACGTGGCCAAGATGTTTGGTGTCTCTGCCAACGCTGTCGCGCGCTGGGTGCAGGACCAGAACCTGCCGGCCTCCGAGATCAACTCGCAGTATCGATTCAACCGGGAAGAACTGCTGGAATGGGCCACGATCCACAAGTTGGCGATCCCAGCCGCAATCCTGAAGCCCAGCGGGGGAGGCCAACCGGCCGAGCCGAGTCTTGCCGATGCGCTGGTTGTCGGAGGCGTAGCCTATGGAGTTGCTGGTGCCGATCGAGCCGAATTGCTGCAAGCCGCATTGCAGGGCCTGCCGGTGCCGGAGGACGCCGATCGGGAGGTGTTGTTGAGTCTGTTTCTCGCACGTGAACGGCTGGGCACGACGGCCGTTGGCGACGGGGTAGCGATCCCGCATCCACGTTGTCCGCTGGTCTTGGCTGTGCCCCGCTCCGCGGTGCGGCTGTGCTTTCTCGCCCAACCCCACGACTTTGGTGCCCCGGATGGCAAGCCGGTCGACACGCTGTTTCTGATCGTCTCCCGCACGGTCCACGAGCATCTCAAACTGCTGGCCAGTCTGGCCAGAGCCCTGCGCAGCGAAGCGTTCCGTCAAGTGCTGGCGAGGCGTCCGGCACAAGCAGAGCTGGTCGCCGCGTTGCGTCGGGAGGAAGCAGTCCTATGAGTCAATTGCTGCTCGGAGTCTTGGTCTTGATTGGCGGCGGTCTGCTTGCTTTGCTCGTCGGACGGTCGGCCCGCTTGGCCAGCGCCCTTGGGGCCGCGACCGCGGTGGGGGAAGTGCAATCGCCCTCGTGCCCGTGGTGGGCGTCCTGGTTTCGGGGAAGTCGCTGCCCGACTCGTCGTGGGCTTGGAATGTGCCGTTTGGCTCCTTCACCGTCGGTCTGGATCCACTTTCCGCTTGGTTCGCCGCTCCCATTCTGGGACTGGCGATCCTGGCCGCAGTGTACGGCGCGGGATACCTGAGCCACTACGCCGATCACAAGTCGCTGGGACCGCCCTGGCTGTTCTTTAACCTGCTGGTGGCCGCGATGGTGCTGGTCGTGGTGGCGCGCAACGGCATGCTGTTTCTCGTGGCGTGGGAAGGCATGGCCTTGGCGTCGTATTTCCTTGTCACGTTCGAAGACGAACAGAGCCGTGTGCGCGAAGCCGGCCGAATCTATCTGATCGCGTCGCATCTGGGCACCGCCTGTTTGCTCTTGTTCTTTGCACTGTGCGCTTCGTATGCTGGTTCGCTGGACTTCGCTTCGTTGGCGGGGGCCAAGATGGCGGGCCAGTTGAGCCGCACGCTCGCGGCGGTGCTGTTCTTGCTGGCACTCCTTGGCTTCGGCACGAAGGCCGGCTTCATGCCCCTGCATGTCTGGCTTCCCGAAGCGCATCCCGCGGCGCCCAGCCACGTGTCGGCTTTGATGTCCGGTGTCATGATCAAAACCGGCATTTATGGGATGCTGCGGGCGCTCACGTTCCTGGGCACTCCACCGGCGTGGTGGGCGTGGACGTTGATCGCGATTGGAGTCACTTCGGGCATCTTGGGCGTGCTGTTCGCGGCAGCCCAGCAGGACCTCAAGCGGCTGTTGGCCTACAGCAGCGTCGAGAACGTGGGAGTCATTGCGTTGGGGTTAGGCATCGGCATGCTCGGCGTGAGCCTGGAGATTCCCAGTGTCGCGGCGTTCGGATTCGCCGGCGGGCTGCTGCATGTCCTGAATCATGCGATCTTCAAGGGCTTGCTGTTTTTTGGTGCCGGCGCAGCTCTCCAGGGTGCCGGGACCGGCCGAATGGACCTTTTGGGTGGTTTGGTCAAGCGCATGCCTGCGGCCGCCGCGACCTTTACTGTCGCTGCCGCAGCCGTGTGTGCCCTGCCGCCGTTCAACGGATTCCTCAGCGAATTCCTGATCTTCTCAAGTGCGTTTCAGCGGCCCCTGCTGGCCACGTCGGGCGGCAGCTTGGTGGCGTTGGCGGCGATCGGCAGCTTGGCCCTCATCGGCGGCTTGGCCGCCGCCTGCTTCACGAAGGCATTGGGGATTGTGTTTCTCGGCGAACCCCGCACCAAAGAAGCCGCCGCGGCGCACCCTCCAGGTTGGCTGATGCTGATACCCATGCTCGTGCTAGCCGCCGGTTGTCTGCTCGCCTCGCTGGCGATTCCGCCCCTGTTGGCCGGGCTCGCGCCGGTGCTGGCGGGCGTGCAGCGCCAGCCGGTCGCCGTGATCGCCGAGTGTTTGGCGCCGGCGAGTGACTCGCTATCCGGTGTGCTGACCGTGGGCGGAATCGTGATCGTGCTGACCATCGTCCTGGCCGCAGTGCGGCAGCGGCTGCTGCGGTCGCGGGACGTGCGGATGAGTGTGACTTGGGATTGCGGGTACGCCGCACCGGCGGTTCGCATGCAATATACGTCGACGTCGTATGTCCAGCCGCTGACGGATTTCTTCTCGCTGATCCTGCGGGCCCGCAAGCACATTCGTGAGCCCCGCGGCCTGTTCCCCACGGTCGCCTCCGCGCGCACGCACCATCAGGACATGTTCCTCACGGGTCTGTTCTCGCGATCGTACCGCGGATTCAGTTGGGCCTTGGCCAGGCTGCACTGGCTCCAGCACGGGCGGCTCAATCTTTACGTTCTGTACATCGCTCTGACACTGGTGGGGCTGCTGGCGTGGGAGTTCGGCTTGGGCGAGTTGTTCGACGATTGCGCCGCATGGCTGGCCGCTCGACAAACGATGTTCTTCTAGCGCGGAGTCACATGGTGTCTGATTCTACCCGGCTTTCCAACTTGCTTCCGCTCGCCTTTGCATTGCTGTTCGCGCCGCTGCTGCTGGGCCTGATCAATCGCACGAAGGCGGTCTTCGGCGGACGCTGCGGGCCGCCGATCCTGCAGACCTACTACGACCTCCGCAAGCTGCTCGGCAAAGGCGCCGTGTACAGCCGCACCACGTCATGGGTGTTTCGCGCCGGGCCGATCGTGACGCTCGCGGCGACGCTCGCCGCGGCGCTGGTGGTGCCGTTCGGTCCCTGTGACGCGGCGCTCCATTTCGTCGGCGACTTGGTGTTGTTCGCCTACCTGCTCGGCCTGGCAAGGTTCTTTACGGTGGCGGCGGCCTTGGATACCGGCTCGCCATTTGAGGGGATGGGGGCCAGCCGCGAAGTCTTCTTTTCGGCGCTGGCGGAGCCCGCGCTGCTGTTGGGATTGGTGGCCGTGGCCAAGGCGGCCGTGGGCAGATCCGGCTGGTTCGACTTGACCGGAATGCACCAACACCTCAACGGCGCGCTCTGGCTGGATGCCGGCTTGGTCCTGCTATTTGTGGGGGTGGCTTTGTTTTTCGTCCTGCTGGCCGAGTGCTCTCGAATCCCGGTGGACGATCCCAACACGCATTTGGAGCTGACGATGATCCACGAGGTGATGGTACTGGACCATAGCGGTCCCGACTTCGCCTACATCCTGTATGGGGCGGCGCTCAAACTGTGGCTGTTGTCGACCCTGGTCGTCAGCGTCGTCGTCCCCCGCGTGTCGCCCGTCTGGCTGGACATGCTCATCTCGCTGGCGGGTGTCTTTGCACTGGCCGTCGGGGTGGGCGTGATCGAGTCCAGCATGGCTCGCTTGCGGCTGGTGCGAGTTCCTCAGTTGCTTGTCGGGGCTGCCGTCCTGGCCGTGCTTGCCCTGGTGCTCGAATCTCAAATCTAAGGCCCGCCATCGCAAAGGGCGGGATCAGGGAAGCACGGATATGCCCTCCTCGGTCAGCGAGTTGATTCTGGTAGCGGTGATGCTCACGAACTTGGCTTTGCTGGGTATGGGCCGCCTCCGATCGAGCATCCGGATGGTGGGCCTCCAGGGCATGACGCTGGGCGTGCTCCCCTTGTGTGTCAGCAGCCAAGGGCTGATGTGGCCGCTGGTGGTGATTGCCGTGGGCAGCTTTGCCCTGAAGGGCCTCGTGTTTCCGTGGTGGTTGACGCGGACTTGGCGGGCCACCAATGCCCAGGCGGAGGTTGCACCGATCGTCGGGCCGTCCGCTTCGACGGCGCTGGGGGCCGCCTTGATTGCGTTCTCGTTCTGGATCGGATCGCGATTCCAGCTGCCGCCCAACGTGCCCGTCGTTTCCCGGCTTGCGATGCCGGTGGCCGTGGCCACGCTGCTGAGCGGCTTGTTCGTGATCGTCACGCGGCGGCAAGCATTGATGCAGGTTCTGGGCTACCTGGTCCTGGAGAACGGCATCTTCGTGTTTGGCTTGGCCCTCGCCCACGAAGAGCCGCTCTTGGTCGAGATGGGCATCCTGCTAGACGTCTTTGTGGCCGTGTTCGTGATGGGAATCGCAGTCTTCCACATCGCGCGGGAGTTCGACCACATCGACGTGGAGCGACTGACGGAGTTGCGGGACTGAGAAAGAGGAAACGTTCATGAGCGTGCTGTTGGCTTTGATTCTCACGCCGGCCGTAGCGGGCTGCATCGCCTTTGCGTGGAGTTCGCGCGGAGGCCGGCGCGCGATCCTGCTGCTGGCGGCAGCGTCTCATCTGGCGTTGACCCTCTGGCTGTGGTTCCAGCGTCCGGTTGTGGCGTCGCAGAGTTGGCTGGGCGTGGACGCGATGGGGCTGTTGTTCCTGACCGTCGCGAGCGTGTTGTTTTTCGCGGCCGCCGTCTACAGCCTGGGCTATCTGCACGACGAACAGCAGTCATCGCATGTGGACATCGAAGAGGGGTTCCTGTTCATCAACGAACCCGAGGCCGTGTTTGTCGGTTGCCTATTGCTGTTTCTGGCGTCGATGACGTTGGTGACGCTCAGTCAGCACTTTGGCCTGTTGTGGGTCGGCGTGGAAGCGACCACCCTGGCCACCGCTCCGCTGATCTATTTCCACCGCCATCACCGGTCGCTCGAAGCGACCTGGAAGTACTTGCTGATCTGTTCGGTCGGCATCGCGTTGGCGTTGCTCGGGAATTTCCTGTTGGCCGTCGCGGCCTCTAGTTCCCGGAGCGGCCACGCGGCGCTGATCGTTCTCTGCTTGCAGCAGCAGGCTTCGCACTTGCACGGCCCCTGGTTGCGCGCGGCCTTCCTGTTCTTCCTGGTCGGATACGGGACGAAGATGGGTCTGGCTCCGCTGCACACGTGGTTGCCTGATGCGCACAGCGAATCGCCTTCCCCGGTCTCCGCGCTCTTGTCCGGGGCCTTGCTGAATTGCGCGTTCTTGGGGATTCTGCGGTTGCATCAACTGTGCGTCGCCGCAGGCCAGGGCGATTTCAGCCAGCCGCTACTGATCCTGTTCGGTCTGGCCTCCATGCTGGTGGCCAGTGTGTTCCTCCTGCGGCAGGCGGATTTCAAACGCATGCTGGCCTATTCCAGCGTCGAGCACATGGGCATCCTCGCGCTGGGCGTCGGCCTGGGCGGTGTGGGCGTATTTGGCGCGCTGCTTCACGCGGTCAACCATTCGCTGACCAAAGCGGCTCTGTTCTTGGTCGCCGGCAACATCCTGGCGGCTTATGCCACCAAATCCACGAGCGACGTGCGGGGCATTCGACGGGTTCTGCCAGCCACCGGCATCCTGTGGTTGGCCGGATTCTTGGCCATCACCGGCTCGCCCCCGTTCGGCACGTTCCTCAGCGAATTCACCATCCTCAAGGCGGCCTTGGATCAGCAGCATGCTGTGGTCGCGGTGCTGTACCTCGTCCTGCTGGGGTTAATCTTCATCGGAATGGCCAACCTCGTCCTGCCGATGACTCAGGGTGAAGCCTTGAACAAGGGACAGCCACACGAGCGAAAACGTGGTGAACCGCTGTGGTCCATTGCGCCCGCGGCCGTGCTGCTGGCGCTGACCTTGACTCTGGGTTTGTGGGTTCCAGATTGGCTAGGCGGAACGTAGGACGAGGCGGCAGGCAGAATCAAGACAGCG
>Ga0172375_10006658_pt1 | contig 16091 bp, 15 predicted proteins | sample LakKiv1m_FD_114537 | JGI IMG/M metagenome (GOLD analysis project Ga0172375, IMG submission 114537) | Freshwater microbial communities from Kabuno Bay, South-Kivu, Congo - kab_092012_11.1m | ecosystem: Environmental > Aquatic > Freshwater > Lake | place: Democratic Republic of the Congo...
ACAAATCTGAAACCATCATCTGTTATTACCTTGAAGCGTTCAAAATTTTGCTCTGCAACGATCAAAGCCAAGTAATCGGTTGGTGCACGTGGTTCGAAATGCCAGAGCGAATTTGATATTACGCGTGCATACGCTTCAACAGAATTGTAGCGCTTGTTGCTCATATAATTCTCAAAGCCAAAGATGAACAACGCGAATAAGATCCCAATTCCGACAATTAGGACAAAGGGGTATTTTTTGTTATTCGTAAGCATACTCCTTGTTCAATAAGTGAAGATAGACCAAAACTATGCATATAAAGCAACAAATATGTACCAGCAGAAGTTTACTGAGTGGGTAGTGTGATATATTGTTCAATGGCCGCATTCAATTGTTCAATAACATAATCTTCCACTTGCAGACTGCATAGGATATACCGCTTCTCTCCAAATGGAATATCCTGGAATTGAAAAATCTTAAATTCATACGAGTCAAACTCTGATGTCATGATCAAACCATCCGCTTCTTCAGGAGCAATCAAGAAATAATCTGCATGCCCAGCGAAGACCATTTTTAGCATTTCGCTATTCTCAACGGTTGTCTCAGTTCTAACAGGATTATATTCCTTGATCTTGCCATCAAGAAAATCGCCATAAGAATAGCCATCCTTGACCAGCATATTCAGTTGAAAATTGGAAAAAATATCGATAACAGCACCAACGGCAGGTATCTTGTCGTTATCTGCTCGCGCCAAGGCAATTTGTGGCTTGTCTTGATAAATAGGTAGCGTATATTTAGCAAATCCCTCCCGTTCCATATTCTTGAACCATCCTACCAGACAATCTCGGCCTCTATTTTGCTGCAAGAGATAAATCTGTCGTTTTGAAGGGGTTTGTTTCCATTGAAAAAGTATGTTGCTCTTTTCAAATACAATTGTGGCAGGATCCCCGGTCAGCCCGCTAACTCCACTGGTAGTGGTAACCAAATAAGGAGGTCGCTCGTTGTAGTGCAATGTTATGATGCCGCTGGTTGTAGCGGTTGGGGGAACTATATCAAGGGCTTCAGGCTCATTATTTTTAAAAGAACAGGAAACAAACTCCAGCAAAACCACACTCATTAATAGAGCACGTATAAACCGAATCTGATGCATGCACTTGATGCAATTTAAGGATTTTGATGGCTTTCTTTTATCGGGAATTGGATAGATAAAAATGTTGATACCTCCTGGGTTAGAAGAAAACCATGTTTAAGGATAGTATTTCCAAAAATATTATAATCTATAGAAATGACACTACCGCCTAATGCAGACTGATAAGCCTGAAATCTACGCTTGGTTTCTGCAATCAAATTCTCTTGATTAAGGTGTGTTACCAAAGTCGACATACAAACATTCTTGTTAAGCCATACTCATAAAGTTGATTCTGAACCAGCTTGTTCTGATTTTTCCTTTTGACGTCTGAGTTCTACACCAACAAGCGGACTATTTCAATCCTTATGCTTTCATAACAATTTCTTTATGCGTTGTTGATAGCATTTACGCTAAAGTAATGAAGGACTATTCAATGATTTTCGAGAATGAATCTCCAAACTTAAACTATCTAACGATGAAATTCAAGCACCTATAGAAAAAGAGGACTCCTATGGCTGAGGCAAAAATTAAAACCCTCCGTTCAATAATCAATGAAATTAACTTTATGGGCTGTAGCTTGCTCTCGGTCAACGACCTGACTGACGATCAGATCTATGGGTTGTTCGACCTGGCTCTGCAACTGGAACCGTTCAATCGCTCTATGGTTCCACTGGCCACAGGCAACGTGATGTCGACCCTGTTCTTCCAACCCAGTACGCGCACCCGTATGAGCTTCGAGACCGCAATGCACCGCTTGGGCGGGGCAGTGATCAGTGAGGCCAATCCGATGGTCACATCTTCCGCAGCTAAAGAAGAGAGTCTTTCCGATATGCTGAAGGTGGTCTCAAAGTATGCCAATATCATTGTCATGCGCCATTTCAACGACGTAGAGGCCCGCCAGGCAGCTCCCTATTCCGAATCGCCGATTATCAATGGCGGTTGGGGACACTGGGAACATCCCACTCAGGCGTTGCTTGACCTTTACACGCTCTATCGCACTTTTGGGAAGATCGAGGGATTGAAGGTCTGTGTGGCCAGTGCGGATCTGATCGAAGCGCGCACGGGGCACTCGATGGCACAGGGACTGGCGCGCTTAGGCGCGAAAGTGGTGCTGGCCAGCCCAAAGGCTAAACGCACGCCTGAGGAGGTGCGCGAGAAGATCGCCAGCCGAGGAATCCAAGTCGAAGAGGCATTCGATCTAAATCAGAATACTTTCAATGAATTGGTCTCGGAAATGGATATGGTTTACTTACCCGGCTGCAGCGCTCCAAAAGGAGCAGATGCTGAAGCCTTTAAAGCGGTGATGGATCATTATTTTGTGCGTTATGAGACTCTAGATAAGGTGGCCATAGACCACAACCGCACGATTTATGTCACACATACATTACCACGCCGGGCAGGCGAAATGGATTTGCGTATCGATAATTCACCCAGCCAGCTCTATTTCGAAGCGATTTCTTACAGTGTAGCCATTCGCATGGCCATGATTACTGCAATCTTGGGTGTTTAAGGATTAGTATGCGCGTTGTTGTGACAATCGACGGAGAGTTGCTAATTTCCCTGGATTACAACACTGGTATTGCTGAGCAAAAAGTAGCGATTACAAGTATTGTGAGGGCATTAGAAAATATGCTCGACCGTGAGGATCAGATTGTGATATGCCATGGCAATGCGCCTCAGATTGGCACCATTTTACTGCGTAGCGAAGCAGCTAAACATGTTATTTATCCTCTGCCATTGGATGTATGCGGTGCAGATACGCAAGGCGCAACGGGATACATGTTTCAACAGGCAATCCAAAGTAGCCTTGAACAGCATGATCGACATCTGGATGTCGTTACCTTGATTACACAGGTTCTTGTGGATGAGATGGATGCGGCGGTGAATCCAACTAGAAAAAGGATTGGCCCTTATTTCGATAAAGAGTTGGCCCAAGTGTATCAAAATACTCGCAAATGGGAAATGGAAATTGTGCCGGGTTTTGGCTACCAACGCACAGTTCCCCTATTAATGCCCGAGAGAGTAATCGAAACGAATGCTATCCGCACCCTGATGGAGAGTGGAGCGCTTGTTATCTGCGCGGGGGGTGGAGGTATTCCGATCAGGATCGATTCAAGCGGGATGCGCGTGGGCATCGAAGCAGTCGTTGATAAAGCATATACCACATCCTTGTTGGCCAAAGAAATCAATGCAGATGTGATCTTCTTTGTGACTTCACTAGAGGATCTGATTGGAATCTTAGGGCCGGATTTGAATAGTCAGGTGTGTACATTTACTCTAGCGGAGCTGGATGATCTGATTGAGAAGCAAGTTGGTTTGGATGACCCACTCTGGCACAAGTTGATAGCCAGTAGAGCGTTCCTTCGTTCAGGTGGAAAGCTAGTTGTCATCATTCCGCCAGGTGAGCTTGCTAAACTTCCCCATGTTAGCTATGGCGCTTTTTTGGGTAGCAAAGAAGATATCCTGTTAATCCATCATCCGGTCTCGAATAGTAAGCATCGAATGCTGTAATCGCTTCTTGAGGCGGTTGAAACATCAAAAATCGGATTTATCGTAAAGGAGGAGTTGCAGAAATGTCTGAGAAAGTTGCTGTGATTGCGATCGGTGGAAACTCCCTGGTCAATAAAGGTCATGAGTCGATTGAGGACCAATACGCTGCAGTCGCTGAGACGGCCAAACACATTGCTGATATGATCGAGTCGGGTTGGACGGTGGCGGTCGGGCATGGAAATGGCCCACAAGTTGGATTTGTGCTTCGGCGCTCGGAAGTGGCGCATCGTGTGGAGGGCATCCACGAAGTTCCCCTGGATGTATGCGGGGCAGATACCCAGGGTGCAACCGGTTATATGCTCCAACAGAACCTCTACAACGAGTTTTTATCGCGCGGCATTGACAAGGTGGTGGCTACGATTGTTACCCAGGTCGAAGTGGATAGCAACGATCCTGCTTTCCAAAACCCCGCCAAACCGATTGGCTCGTTCATGGAAAAAGAACAAGCTTTGGAAAAGAAATTGAAGGATGGATGGTCGGTTGTTGAGGACGCCGGACGTGGCTGGCGACGAGTGGTTCCATCTCCGTTACCCAAAAAAGTAGTTGAGGAACCGGCAATTAAAGCTTTGGTCAGCCAGGGTATGTGCGTGATCACTGTGGGCGGCGGCGGTATCCCGGTAGTAGCGGATGAATCGGGCAAGTTAAAAGGGATCGCTGCTGTGATCGATAAGGATTTCGCCTCGTCGCTGCTTGCGACTCTGGTCGATGCTGAACTGTTCGTGATCAGCACGGCAGTTGAAAAAGTGGCTGTTAATTGGGGTAAACCAGAGCAAAAATGGCTGGATCAAATGACTGTTGCTGAAGCTAAGGCCTATTTGGCAGAGGGCACGCACTTTGCCAAGGGTAGTATGGCGCCGAAAATCCAGGCTTGCATCTGGTTTATTGAACGTGGTGGTAAGAAAGCATTGATTACAAATCCTGAGAACATTGGACGCGCAATGCATGGTGAGACAGGCACCTGGATTGTCCCTTAAGTCTTTATTCTCCTTCTAAAATCAGAAGCCGGCTGGAAAGGCTTCATCAATGCCGGTACCCATTGGGGACTGCTTTCCAAAAAGCAGGAAGGTAAACATGGATCTTTACTTGAAAAATGCACAAGTTGTAACCGACCAGGAAGTCTTTCATGGTGGAGTAACCGTGCAGGGTGAGAAAATCGCCAGTTTAGTCCACGGGGACCAGGATATCGAAGCAAATCAGGTGCTTGATCTGCAAGGAAAGGTCTTGCTGCCCGGCGTCGTCGATGGACATGTTCATTTTAATGAACCTGGACGCGAACATTGGGAAGGCTACCGAACGGGCACGATGGCTGCCGCGGCTGGCGGTGTAACCAGTGTATTAGAGATGCCACTTAATTCCACACCTCCAACGACTAACTGGGCAATGCTGGAACGCAAGCGGCAGGTCGTAGCCAGCCAGTGCGTGGTCGATTATGGAAACTGGGGTGGTCTGGTAGACAATAACCTGGCTGACATTGAAGCAATGAACGCCGAGGGTGTGATCGGTTATAAAGGCTTTGCCAGCGCCAGCGGGGTTGATTTTGAACGATTGAATGACGACTTGCTTTATGCAGGCCTGAAAAAGATTGGCGAGATGGGCAACCTGATCGGTTTGCACGCCGAAAATGAATGGGTATGCAACTATTTGAGCGGTCAATTGAAGGCCGAGGGGCGCACCGATCGGGCGGCGTGGTATGAGTCGCGCCCGCCTTTCGCTGAATTAGAGACCATCCAGCGCGCCAGTTATTGGGCTAAAGTCACTGGTGGCAATCTTCACATCGTGCATATATCCATTGCTGATGGGATCCACTCGGTTGTCCGCGCCAGACAGGAAGGCACCCATGTTACAGCAGAGACCTGCCCACATTATCTTTTCTTTGATCACCAGGATTTTGAACGCATCGGGCCAGCGGCTAAATGCGCTCCACCCATCCGATCACGGGAAGATGTCGAAGCGCTTTGGAAATGTGTCTTAGATGGTATGGTTGATACGATTGGCTCGGATCACTCCCCGTGTACCTGGGATGAGAAAGAGAAAGGCATGCAGGATATCTGGAAAGCATGGGGAGGTGTCTCCGGCATTCAGCTCGCCTTGCCGGTTATGCTTAGCGAAGGAGTGAATAAACGCGGCCTGTCATTGCCTGCATTGGCGCGGATGTTATCGTATAACCCGGCTCGTCTGTTTGGGTTATATCCGCAAAAAGGAAGGATCCAGCCAGGCGCAGACGCCGACTTTGTGATCGTTGATCTCGAAAACGCGTGGACGCTTGATGCCGAGCAGTTATTCTATAAGAATAAGTTCAGCGCCTATGTCGGTTCGACCTTTAATGGTCGGGTTGAACAGACCCTGGTGCGCGGAAAGACCGTCTATCAACATGGCCAGATCACGATAGATCCTGGGTATGGAAAATTGCTCCGCCGGTCTTATCCTTACGAATATTCTTAAGTCTTAGAAATTGTATGATGATCAAGCTTAAAACTGTTGCCAGCTTGCCCAATCAGGCGCTGGCAGATACGACTGGCAATGTGCCCCTCCAGACAAGTTATGTGTAGACTGGCGACAGGCGCCAGCTTGGCGATCATCATCTTTGGACCCAACGACCTGGAGACGGGGCAAGCGCCCGATGAACATGTCTTAGTCGAACAACCTGTGGAAGCAGGACGTTTTCTCACTTTGTTGGCGATACGCCAATTGGCTGGATATTCTATTCGGAAGGAGATTTTTTGATGAATCAAGGACAGGCTTCTAAACTAATTGTGAGCGACGCGGATATTACTTCGCGATGTCGATGCATCAACAAGCCAGGAAGTTATATGATCTTCCCGCGTGCAAATCGGGTGGAACACCATCTACCTGGTTTTGAAGGTGTGTTAGCGCAGGTGCTTTGTGCGCCTCAAAACGGCGCGAAATTTGTTGAACACGAGTTGCTCGTTGAACCAAATGGTCATACAACTGGCCATCACAGCGAGGAATTTGAACAATTTTTCTTCGTGTTAGAAGGTCAGGTTCGATTCGATTTGGAAGGAAAGACGCATAAGCTAGTGGAGGGCAGTTTTGCCTGGTTGCCGCCGAACGCAGGATATGCCTTTGCCAGCGATAGTGAAGAGCTGAGTCGATTAGCTTGGATTCGCCGACGTTACGTTAAGGTCGAGGGGATAGCTGTGCCAGACCCAATCATAGCACATGAAAGTGAGATACGCGCTGATCCAACAGATACATACATGGAGCAGCATCTGACTCCCTATGAACAGATGGGGTTTGATATGGGGATTAATCTTCAAGTCTTTGACCCAGGTGCGTACTTTAGCTTTGTTGAAGCGCACGTAATGGAGCATGGCCTATATATGCTGTATGGGCGGGGTCTTTACTGGTTGAATCACGAATTGACTGAAGTCCAGAAAGACGATTTCATCTACATGGCTCCTTTCTGTCCACAATTCTTTTATGCCACTGGTTGGGATAAATCGGCCTATCTTCTCTATAAAGATGTGAATCGTGATTACACCCAATTCTTATAAATAACCGTGAATCCGAGAACAATTTGCTTATCGTTTATTGATCGAAGGAGGAAGAAATGCTTAACCAAGTTTATCGTGATGAAGATGTGAGTCTGGATGTAATAAAAGACAAGACGATTGCCGTGCTCGGCTATGGAATTCAAGGCGGGCCACAAGCCTTGTGTATGCGCGACAGCGGCTTGAACGTGATCGTTGGCGCTGGCCCACGCGACCGTTTCAAGGATTGGGGAAGGGCAGAGAAGGACGGCTTTGAAGTCTTTGATTTTGCTGAAGCCACTCGTAGAGCAGACGTGGTGCACATGTTGTTGGCTGACCCGGCGCAACCGTCGGTATATCGGGAGTTTATTCACCAGAACATCAAGCCAGGCGCTACCCTGAGTTTTGCGCACGGTTTTAATGTACTCTATGGAGCCATCCAGCCTCCGTCGAATGTTAATGTAGTTCTCTTTGTCCCTAACTCGCCAGGCCACCTGGTACGCGAAAAATTCCTGGCTGGCTCTGGAATCTATGGAGCGGTAGCTGTGGACAAAGATGTGACCGGCAATGCCATGCAGATTGTGTTGGCAATTGCTAAAGCGGTTGGAAGTACACGGGTGGGAGTGGTAGAAGTTGAGTTCGACTCCGAAACCGAGGGCGACAATTTTGAAGAACAGGTATTGTATGGCGGAACGATCGCCTTGATGCGGGCGGTATTTGATGTGATGGTGGAGCATGGTTATCCGCCTTATTTCGCTTATGCCAAATCTATCCGCTCGTTGCGTTCGGTGATCGATGTAATGGATGAGATCGGGATTGAGGAATATATCTCGACCCGCAGCAGCCGTACTTGTGAGTTTGCTGTCCGTCTCAGCGGCCCACGCGTCATCAACCGCGATGAAATCGAAAACATATTTGATGAAACCGTCCGAGGAGATTTTGCCGCCAGTTGGATGACCGAGTGGCAATTGGGTATGTTCCATTTGTACCGTATGCGCCGTACCGGGTCGAAGTCTCAGATGGAACAGGTTGGAAATGAGTGGCGCAAGTTGTTCGGAGAAGGCTAAGAATTTCTTGGATCAGCAGCGGATAAACAATATTCGACTACTTTGGCTTTAACCAGAGAAAACAACAATAATTACTAAGGAGATAGATATGATTACAGAAGGTTTAAAAGGAAGAGATTTTATAACTTTGCGCGATTTCAGCAAAGAAGAAATCGACACCATGCTAGACGTTGCACTCCAACTCAAGGCTGACAACGCAATGCGCCGGCACCATGATGATATCTTGCGTGGGCGGACCCTGTTCATGATGTTTTTCAACCCGTCCTTGCGGACACGCAACAGTTTTGAGACCGGGATCTTCGAGTTGGGCGGTCATGCGAACTTCCTCGTGCCTGAGGCCACTCGCCTCCCCACACTCGAAGGTGAAGATGCAGGCTACGGTACTGAGCGCATCTCTGATGTCGCAAGGGTGCTATCTCGTATGGGCGCTTGCATTGCCATTCGCATCCTGGGTGATAAGGTCAATTGGGAATACGATAAGAGCCTGCGGATTATAAAAGAATTCGCTAAGTACGCCCATGTGCCGGTGATTAACATGGAAGACAATATTTACCATCCCTGCCAGGGGATGGCGGATGTGATGACGCTGCGCGAGATGTTCGGGCGTGATCTGCACGGTCGAAAGCTGGGCGTCACCTGGACATGGGGGTCGTCGCCGAAGAAACCTATCGCACCGCATCATGATTTTATGTATGCCGCCAGTCTGTATGGGGCGGATATTGTCTTTTCCCATCCACCGGAGATGCGGATTGACCCGGATATCAAAGCAGCGATCAAGGCCAATGCGGAGGCCAGCGGTGGCTCATTCAGCGTTTCGGACAAGATGGAAGACGCCTGTGAGAATGCGGATATTGTCTATGCTAAGAACTATGTAGCCCTCGATCTGCTGCCTCCGGTGACCCAAAAACCCGAACAGGATGAAATGGTAGCGCTGTTTGCTAAATACAAGTCCTGGATTGCAGATGAAAAACGCATGAACCTGGCGAAACCTACCGCCCAGTATATGCACTGTCTACCCTGTGAGCGCGGCGCCGAAGTTTCGGATGCGGTGTTGGATGGCAAATGGGGCACAGCCTGCTATAACGAAGCCGAGAACCGCCTGCATGCCCAGAAGGGTGTGATGGCTTGTATTATCCCGTAAGTCTGTTGCACATTTCACTTGTCTGTGTGTGGTTCTGCACTGCTACACACAGACAAGAAACATCAAAGGCGGTTGTTATGGAAAAGTTTGAAGCGATCGTTATCGGATCGGGACCGGCTGGTTCCACCGCTGGCTTTTTACTGGCGAAAGCTGGATTGAATGTACTGATGGTTGAACGCGGCCAAACAGCAGGGAGCAAGAACGTCTCAGGAGGACTGATCTATTCCAAACTCGCAGCCGAAATATTTCCTGATTTCTGGAACAATGCTCCGTTGGAGCGGGCGATCACTTCTCATCAGATTGCCATGCTATCGAAAAATGCTTCGGTCGCGCTGGATTTTCGCAGCCAGGAGGCTGCCCAACCGCCTTATAACGCCTTCAGTGTGTTGCGCGCCCGTTTCGATCCATGGATGGCAAAACAAGCCGAAGATGCCGGGGCAGCGTTGATCACCGGGATCGTCGTTGATTCGCTGCTGGTCGAAGATGGGCGAGTCATAGGAATTCAAGCTGGCCCGGATCAAATCGGCGCGGATGTGGTTGTGGTAGCTGAGGGTACTCGCTCGTTGCTGCTCAAACAAGCTGGTCTGGGGGAAGATTTTCATCCACACGATGTATCTCTGGGCGTAAAAGAAGTGATCGCATTGCCAGAAAAGACGATTGAAGAACGATTCTTGTGCACTCCAGAAACTGGCATGGCTTATACATTCGTTGGTCATACCCACGGCATCGAAGGCGGCGGCTTTCTATATACGAATAAAGCCTCATTGTCGTTGGGGATAGTTGTGAAGATCGATGCGCTTTATCAGAGCAAGTTGCAACCCCATCAAGTTTTGGATGAATTCAAAAGCCACCCATTGGTTGCTCGACTGGTGGAGGGTGGTGAGGTGGTTGAATACTCCGCCCAAACGGTCCATCGTGGTGGATTCCACTTGATGTCCAAACTATATGGTGATGGATATGTAGTGACTGGCAGCGCTGCTCGCCTGTTACTGAATAATATCATGACCTTGCGCGGGATGGACTTCGCGATGATTTCTGCCGCCGCGGCAGCGAAAGCGATCTTGAAGGCGAGAGAGAAAGGCGCGTATAACGCAGTTGAGCTGGCTTCTTATGAAGCGAACCTGAAAGGGACCTCGATTTATCAGGACTGGCTGACATACAAGGATACCTATCCCTTATTAGAGAACAAGAGGTTATTTGAGCTATATCCGGACCTGGTATGCAATGTTGCCGAGAGCTTGTTCAGCCCGACAACACAACCAGGCTCAAAGGCTTTAGCCGCGTTGCGTAAGGAAATGGACGGAAAATTGTCAATGTTGACTCTGGCGAAAGACATCTATCAGATCTCGCGTGGAATTGTGCTATGAGCCAAAAATTATTGAGCCTGGATGCTCGTCTCGGGCTAGATAAATACGAGATTGATGAAGAGCAAAGCCACATTCAGGTAGACCAGGAACGATGCAAAACCTGCGATCTAAAACCCTGTCTGACGGTATGCCCTGCCTTTGTGTATCAATGGGTGGATGAACATGTGGCGGTGCGATATGAGAATTGCCTGGAGTGTGGCACCTGCCAGATTGCCTGCGACCATGGCGGCAACAAAGGAATCACCTGGAGAAATCCGCAAGGTGGTTTTGGGATATTATTCCGCTATGGATAGCTGTCTTGAACATGGAGAGTGAAGGATGAAAATATTAACCCTGATCAAATACTCATTGGATGTTGCTGAGATTAAAGTCGATCCGGATACGAGAGAACTTCGCATGGCTGGTGCACCCGAAAAGATTGGCAACATTGATAAGAATGTCGTTGAGGCGGCTGCGCGTTTGAAAGAAGTTCATGGTGCAAGCTTGCAGGCATTAACGCTTGGACCGATTACGGCTCGAGAAAGCTTTAAGGATGTACTGGCGATGGGGTTGGATGAAGTTTTTCTGGTTGAGGATCCGTTCAATGGCGCAGCAGATGGCCCAATAGCGGTGCAGATCCTTGAAACGACTATTCGGAAGCTAGGTCCTTTTGACCTGATCCTGTGTGGTTTTGCCAGCGATGATGGTTATACCTACCAGGTTGGCCCGCGCCTGGCAGAACGCTTGGATATGCCCCTGGTGTCATATGCTTGCCAGATCGGCTTTAAAGATGACAAACTGTTGATTGATCGCGATCTGGAAGATAGCTTACAAACTGTTTCAGTCTCGCTGCCAGCGCTGGTAAGTATTGCGGAAGAGGCTTTTCCCCCTCGCCGGACTACCCTGATGGATGCGTTGAAAGCCAAGAAAAAGCCAGTCAATGTATGGCAAGTGGAGTCGGATTTAGGTCTGTCAAGAAATGAATTGGAAAATCTTAGCGGCCTGGATTCGTCCTCGCAAATTGGCATCGTTGTTCATCGCAAACAGAACGTTTTCAAGGGAGCATCCCCCGAAGAATTCGCTGATCAATTGATTGATGCACTCTTACACGAAAACGTGTTGAAAGGAGCGGTATCAAGATGAGCTCGAATACAATCCTTGTCTTCAGTGAAAAGCCAGCGCTATTGCGACAACTCTTAGGAAAAGCGCGCCAGCAAGCCGATTCGTCTGGATGGATAGTAGCAGCATTAGATCTTGGGAAAGAAGGGGTAGCGCTGGGTGAAGCGGGCGCTGACATCGTTTATCAGATGGTTGCAGATGAAAAGAATCCAGAAGCGGTGCTTGCCGCGTTGGCCGCAGCAGCCAGTCAGGCTCAACCAGGTATTGTTCTGGTTGGGGCAACCAAGTTGGGTATGGAGATCGCGCCGCGCCTGGCCGAACGCTTGCGCGCAGGATATGCAGCCTGGGTGGTCGGCTTCGATGTTGAACCTGCTGTGCAATTGATTACAACGCAGTGCATGGTTTATACTGGCACCGGCCTGGCTACTTATCACTTCAAGTCCGGAGTGGTGATTCTGACAGCCGCCCAAGGCGTGTTTGAAACCAGCTCGACTCCGGGTAAGGTCGCCAGGCTGGAGATTCTTGATGCGCCTGCAACCACATCGAGAATAACGATCCTGGAATATAAAGCCAAGCCAACCAGCGGAGTACGCCTGGAAGAAGCTAAGCTGGTGGTTGATGTTGGCCAGGGGATTAAGGAACGGGATGACCTTCAAATGGCCCAAACTTTAGCCACTCTATTGGATGGCCAATTGGCCTGTTCTCGTCCAATAGCATCAGATCGAGATTGGTTCCCAGAGTGGTTGGGATTGTCAGGCGCAAAAATCAAACCAGAGTTATGCATAACAGTGGGTGTTTCAGGTGCGATCCAGCACATTGTTGGTATTCGCGAATCGCAATTGATCGTCGCGATCAATATCGACGAAAACGCCCCCATTTTCTCCCAGGCAGATTACGGAATTGTTGCCGATCTTTATACTTTCTTGCCGGCTTTCATTGACCGCATCCAATCGCGGGCTGTCCGTCCAGCCTGGAAATCTTGAGATCAACCTACGAAAGGAATAATGTAATGAAAAAGAAAATTGGCATCATCGGTGGTGGAATTATTGGCACGTCGACCGCATATTTTCTAAGCCAGTATCCCGAAGCCGAGATCACCCTTTTTGAAAAGAACAGCATCGGTTCTGGCACAACTGCCAAATCCGCAGCCACTTTTTGTCTGATTGATGATTCAGTCTCACATGAATTTTGGTCTGTCCGTTTATTCGGATTCAACTTCTATACAAACCTCGAGAAGCAATTTCCCGGTTCCACAGGCTTTGAAAAGACGGGGACATTGACGGTCTGCCCATATAAAGAATACGAAATGTATGTCAAGCAAGCGATTGCGTTGACATTAGCTTCGGATTACCATGCCGAATACTGGACAGACGCAGAAAAAATACAAAAGGTAATCCCAGATCTCAATCTAGATGGCATCCTTGGCGCGGGCTGGTGTCCGGATGATGGCTTTTTCGACGCCACGATGACCGCGAATACCCTGGCGCGTTTAGCGCGCGAAGCTGGCGTCCAAATCCATCTTGGTACAAAAGTAACCGGGTTCGATACCGCCAGCGGAAAAGTCACAGGACTGGAAACCAGCAAAGGACACTTTGATTTTGATGTTGTTGTCGATGCCAGCGGCCCGTGGGCGCGACATGTGGCTCAATTGGTGGGGCTGCAATTACCCATCTGGCACACCAAAGCAGAAGTCTTTATTCTGGAGCCGGCAGAGAAGCTGGGATATAACTTCCCAGTGCTCAAATACCCGCGCTTTTATGCCCGCAAAGATAAAGACAACGTATTTATTTGCAAATCCCATCAGAGTATGGATTTGAATGACCCAATGCATGCCGGTTTCTGGGATCCCGATCTGCTTCCAATGACGGGCGGAACGGATGCATATTTCTGGGACTTCTTGACTGAAGAATTGCTTGAGCATTACCCTCGTCTGCTTGAGTCGTCCGTTGTGAACGAATGGGTAGGATATAGGGCTGAGCCCCCCGATTTTCTACCGGTACTCGGCCCAACGCCGGTGGATGGCTATATCTTGGCTGCTGGCGCGGGTGGAAATGGCGTAATCGAAGCCCCAACGATTGGGCGCGATCTTGCAAGTTATATTATGACCGGCGCGGTCTCATGGTACCTGGATCGCCTGCCGCTATCGCGATTCGATAAGTTGCACTATGACGAGTCAGGAAAGTTAATCGCCAAACCGGCGATTGATATCAAATAACTCTCTTTGAATAGTTAAACTGCCTTAAAATGCGGGCGGGGCGCTTGCAATGCCTCGCCCGCCCTCTTTGAACAAGTTTTTTGCTTTGCTGGAGGTGTTTGATGCGAATCTTGTTAATCAACCCAAACTCTTCTGAGAGTTTCACGGCCAAGATCCAGGCGATTGCCGAAAAATATGCCCTCCCAGGTACCTATGTGCAAGCAATGAATCCGACCTCAGGTCCGCGCTCCATTGAGAGTATTTATGACGAGTTACTTAGCTCGCCAGGTACACTCGAAGTGGCATTAACCCACATGAAGGATTTTGATGCTTTCATAATCGCCTGTTATAGTGACCATCCCGTTGTGTATGCGTTGCGTGAAATTACAGATAAACCTGTCTTGGGGATCGCTGACGCCTCCATGTACCTGGCCTGTATGTTGGGATATAAATTCAGCGTAGTGACAACGAACCGCGAATGGGAACCACTCCTGTGGGATGCAGTGAGGCATTATGGTATGACTGAACGTTGCGCTTCTGTCCGGTCAACTGGTATGCCTGTCCTGGCGTTGGAATCAGCCAGCCCGGAGGAGACGTATAAAATGATCTTGAAGGTATCACAGCAGGCGATAGAAAATGATGGCGCCGAGGTGATCTGCCTGGGGTGCGCCGGGATGACTGGGATAGATAGGAGGCTCGAAGCGGAGTTGCGCGTCCCGGTCATCGATGGTGTGGTGGGCGCTCTGAAGCTTCTGGAGGGATTGGTTGGTTATGGCTTGCGAACCAGCAAGCGATTGGCCTATTCTCAGCCTGGGTACAAAGAGCTGGTCGGATATGCAGATATTTTCAGCAAGCCCTACAAGAAGGGTGATCCGGAAACGAGCCAATGATGGATCCATTTTTACAAGCTACGTATGATGAAGCCCTTCAGGCCATAGAGGAAGGCGGCGTTCCGATCGGTTCGGTGCTGGTCTTGGATGGGAAAATTGTCGGTCGCGGACATAATCGCCAGAAACAGATGAAAAGTATCATCCGCCATGCCGAGATGGATTGCATCGATCATGCGGTTGGGCTGAGCAATGCGGATTTCCACCGCTGTGTGATTTATACCTCTTTATCACCCTGCGAAATGTGCGCCGGTGCGATCGTGTTCTTCAGAATACCCAAAGTGGTGATCGCCGAAAATCAGAATTACCGCGGCGCTGAAGATTATTTACTCTCTCAAGGCATTGAAGTGGTGGTTTTAAATGATGAGCATTGTATCAGGATGCTCCAAGAATTTGATCGTTTACATCCTGGTATCTGGAACAAGGGAGAATAAGCCTGTGTTTGAAGAAGTCGCGGCTTTGATGCCAGCCAGTTCTACCATCAATCTGATGCGTTCTCATCGCTCGATCCGATCATTTAAGCCGCTGCTCTTACCTGACGAATGGATCGAAACGATCGTTGAAGCTGCCCAATGGGCTTCTTCAACCAGTTTCCGACAGGTATATAGCGTGATCGCCATTCGAGATGCTGCTCAAAAAAGCGAGCTGCGTCGCCTGTGCGGTGGGCAGAAATGGGTGGAAGAATGTCCCGTATTTCTGGCATTCTGCGCTGACATGAATCGTATCGACGATATCTGCAAAGCAAAAGGAAAACGGGTCAACCTTGAGCATACGGAAACCTTTTTGATGTCTGTTCTGGATGCCGGCTTATTCATGCAGAATGCTGCAATAGCTGCCGAGGCGATAGGATTAGGCATCGTGATGATTGGAGGTTTGCGCGACCATCCACGTGAGGTCATTGAGTTGTTAAAATTGCCACATGGGGTTTTTGGAATCTCCGGGATGTGTATTGGCTTTGCTGAGGTCATTCCACCACAACGACCACGCCTTCCACTGTCGGAAGTATTGCACTGGGATCGATATTGCGCTGATGGACGGCCGGAACGCCTGACAGCCTACGATGACCTGGTTCGGGCGGCCGGAATATACAAGGGAAAGGATGGAAGAATCATCGATGGCTGGACAGATGTGATGGCTCGGACGACATCAAAGCCACCATCAGAAGAAGGACGCTATCAATTGCGGGAA
>Ga0172375_10006659_pt1 | contig 16089 bp, 15 predicted proteins | sample LakKiv1m_FD_114537 | JGI IMG/M metagenome (GOLD analysis project Ga0172375, IMG submission 114537) | Freshwater microbial communities from Kabuno Bay, South-Kivu, Congo - kab_092012_11.1m | ecosystem: Environmental > Aquatic > Freshwater > Lake | place: Democratic Republic of the Congo...
GATTTCAGCAGCCGTTCTGGTCATACCACACAAGCAGCCCACACCACCAAGAGTGGGAGCACATCTGGACGTGGCGCACACCTGGCGGCGAGGCAGATGCGGTGCATGACTGGGATATTTCCGTTCGAGCAGTCTGGGACACACGCAACGAGGCAATAGATGATAAGCCGCTGACAAGGCACGTCGCCGCCTTTCCGGTAGGCATACCGGAAAGGGCTGTCAAGGCGCACTCGGATCGCGGCGATGTGGTGCTGGAGCCGTTCTGTGGCTCGGGTACAACGATGGTTGCCTGCGAGAAACTCGGGCGCAAGTGCCGGGCTATCGAGATCGAGCCGAAGTATGTCGCCGTGACGCTTCAGCGCCTCGCCGACATGGGCCTTGAACCGAGGCTGATCACATGACCTGGAAAGATGGCCGCAAGATCATTGCCGCGCGACGTGAGCGCGTTGCGCAATTGCGGCTACGCGGCCTGACCATGCGTGAGATTGTGGCTGCCTTGCCGCGCGGCGACAACCCGATGCTGAATCCTGAAACGGGCCAGCCGTTCAGCCTTGGCTGTATTGCCGGCGACCTGAAGGAACTCTCCAAGCAGTGGCAAGCCAATGCCGAACGTGACATAACTGAACATAAGAGTGAACAGCTTGCCGAGCTTGCCGAGGTCAAACGCGCGGCTTGGGCGGCGAAGCACCTTGAGACGGTATTGCGGGCCCTTCAGCAAGAGGCGAAGATTCTGGGCATTGAGGCCCCGACGAAGGTGGAGGCCAGCGGGCCAGATGGTGGGCCGCTGACGGTGAAACATGATTTCTCAGATGATCAGGTGGCCGACATCCTTAGAGTCCTGGCGGGCATTGGTGCGTTCCAACCCGGCTCTGAAAACGGCGGCGACTCCAAGACTCAATAATTTTATCCGTGAGACGCCCTTTGATAAGCAGGCGGCTTTCCTGCTGTTGCCACATCGTGAAGTGCTTTACGGAGGCAGTGCGGGGCCAGGGAAAAGCAGTGCGCTGCTCATGGCCGCCTTGCAGTATGTGGATAAGCCGGGGTATGCGGCGCTGCTGCTTAGGCGCACTTATGCCGATTTGTCCCGTGCGGGGGCGCTCATGGATCGCGCGCGCGCTTGGCTGTCGAACACGGAGGCCATTTGGAACGGGGGGGCGCACATGTGGCGCTTCCCGTCGGGGGCATCGCTTTCGTTCGGGTATCTGGAGCATGATGGCGATGAGTTGCAGTATCAGAGCGCGGAGTATCAATGCATTTGTTTTGACGAGCTAACACAGTTTACCGAGGCACAGTATCGGTTTCTGTTTTCACGGTTACGCCGGCCACAGGGGTCGCGTATCCCGCTCAGGATGCGGGCGGCGACAAATCCAGGTGGTCCTGGGCATGAGTGGGTCAAGCAGCGATTCATTTTGGCGCAGGATCCTGACCGCTTTTTCCTGCCGGCGCGTTTCACGGATAACCCGTACATCGATCAGGCGGCCTATCGCCGGCAACTGGCCGAGTTGGACCCGGTTACGCGCAAGCGGTTCGAAGAGGGGGACTGGGATGTTGCTGCCGAGGGAGCCTTGTTTAAGCGCAGCTGGTTTGCAGTCGTGAAAGGCGCACCTGCCCAAGCTCCCCGTGTCCGCTTCTGGGATATGGCAGCGACAGCTAAATCCATTGCCGCCGGCGACCCGGATTATATTGTCGGGGTCAAGATGGTATTGGCAGACGGGTTGTATTATGTTGAGCACGTGGTGCGCGAACGGGTGGATGCCAAGAGTGTCCTGCGACTTGTTCTGCAAACGGCGCAAGCGGACGGGGCGGGGGTTGTGGTATGCTGGGAGCAAGAGGGCGGAAGCTCGGGGAAAATTGTGTCCAGTGCCTTGATCGAGAAATTGGCGGGCTTCCAATTTCGTGCTGTGCCCGTTCACGCGGACAAATTGACTCGCGCTCTGCCCTTCAGAGATATGGCGCAGGCGGGGAATGTACGACTAGTCGAAGGGGCTTGGAACCTTGTTTGGCTGGACGAAGTCTGTGGATTCCCAACCGGCCGGCATGATGATCAGGTAGATGCGAGTGACGGGGCTTTTGTCGCGCTTAAGCCGCGAGGCTGGGCCTGGGGGCCGGCAGTGTGATGGATGCAAAGACACGACAGGCAATCGAACAGGTTGGTACTCTGGTGGAACGCACCACGAAAGAGCCGAGCAAGCAACCGCGTTTTGCTAAAGAGGCGGGTGGATATGGCGGCTTTCTGCCCCTTCGCCTCCTGGCCGAAATGGAGCCGCCTGACTATGCAGCTAATTCTATGCGGCGTGATCAGTGGCTGCGCGCCGTCTGGCGGCTAGAGCCGCATCTGGCCGGCATTATCAATGCCGTGGTGCTCGTGGACTCCAATCGTGGCTGGACGCTCACCGGGGGACGCAATCAGGTACGCCGGTACACAGCGATGTTGCACAATGCTGATGGTGGCATGGGCTGGCGGCATTTTTTCCGCAAGGCCAGCTTGTCCTATTGGTGCACCGATTTGGGTGCTATTGTCGAGTGGGGGCGTGACGGGGCCAATGGCCCTTTGCGCGCGCTGTACCATGTAGATAGCGCGCGTTGCTATCTGACCGGCAATCCCGATTATCCGCTTGCCTACAATCCCCCCCGTGGGCCACGACAAGAGTGGCGTGCCAGCGACTTCTATCGCTGTGCGTCACTGCCCTCGGATGACGAGGCTTTCTACGGCCTGGGGTTCTGCGCCGTCAGCCGGGCGCTCGAACTCTTGCGGCTACTCTACGCGGTGATGCTGCACGATCAAGAACAGGTAGCCGCGCGGGCTCCGAAAGGGCTGCTCCTGTTGCAGGGCATTTCTGAGACGCAGTGGTTGCAATCGCTCCAGGCGCGTAAGGAAGAGCAGGATAGCTTGGGGCGGCAATACTATGGTGGGGTGCAGGTGCTGGCCTCAATGGGGATTGAGCAGGTGGATGCCAAGCTCGTGGCTCTATCGCAGTTGCCACAGAATTTCGATGCTGAGAAGTTTATGAACCTGGCCATGTACGGCTATGCGCTCTGTTTCGGCTACGATCCGCGCGAGTTTTGGCCAGTTTCCGCCGGAACGCTCGGAACTGCGCGCGAAACTGAGGCACAGGCGCTCAAGGCCTCTGGCAAGGGCGGCATGGATTTCCCGTTATCTTTTCAAGAGGGGTTCCAGCGTGAGTTGCCGCCTACGCTGGCCTATGAATTCGAGCAGCGCGACGACGAGGGCGAATTGCAGGCCTCCAATGTGCAGAAAGCCAAGCTGGACGTGGCAGCGACGGCATATCAGGCAGGCCTCATGCAGGGCGCGCCCCTGCTAAGTCGCGAAGAGGCCCGCATTTTGCTGGCGCAGGCTGGTGTGATTCCGCCCGAATGGACGCAAACGGAGGAAGACATAACGGCCAGCGATACCGAGGGGATTGAGTCAGAAGAGGAAGAGGTCGCGCCTAATAATCAGGAGGCCCAACGTGCTCTGGACAGCGATCCCGTGCGGCGGGCTATGCATGTCTTCCCGCGCGAGCCAATTGAGCGCCACTACTGGCCCACTAAGCGTGTACAGACCCTGTGGATTCCACGTGCGCATGTTTGGCCGGTCAGTCGTGAAGTCAAGGTATTGTATGAGGACGGCGACGTAAAGATCACGGACGCCGATGTGCGCAAGGCGATCAGGGCCGGCAAGCAGAGGCTGGGGGAGGAATTCGCCGAGCTACTAACCGCGCCGGTGATCGAGGGTTAAGATGTGGGCCTGGGTAGAGAAGGCCAAACAGTTCTTTAATACGGTCAAAGAGACCTTCTTGGGCTGGAAAGAGGCCCTGGGTTGGGGAGCAAAATCGGCGGAGGCAAGCGGGCAGGCTGCAAGCCGAGCGGTAGACGATCTGATCACCGGCCAGAACGTTGACGCTTTCGCGACAGCCTTTCGTGAGGAGCTCAAGCAGGAATACATCCGCCAGTATTTACTCGGGATCGGCGGCTTGGAACGTATGACCCAGGCCGATTGGGGGAGCATCGGGGGGATGCTCAAAGAGCAGTATCATCCCCATCTGGACAATTTCCTGCAAGACATTCGCGACGGGAAACTGTCTGAGGCCCAGATTCGGATGCGGGCGCAGATGTATATCGATAGCGCGCACGAGGCTTACGAGCGGGCCCATGCCCGATGTGCCGAGGAACTGGGGATGGACGAGGAATTGTGGCTTCTGGACCCACCGGCGGAACACTGTGAGGACTGCGTGGCCTTCTCACAAGAAGGCTGGAAGCCAAAGGGTTACTTCCCGATGCCAGGGGCGGGGAAAACGCAATGTTTGACACATTGCCGTTGCCATAAGCGGTATCGGAATAGCAAGACGGGCAAGGAGTATGACTGATGAACGCAATGCAAGAGCTTTGGGACAAGATTCGGGCGCTTTTCGAGCCGATTCTATCTCGTTCGATCAAAGATGTGGACTCGTGGGATGGTTCTGCATCGAATTATGCCGATACCAACGCCTACTGTGCAGCCTGCCTGATTGACGTGAACGGCGCGGCGGGGCGCGACGAGAAAGCGCAGTCGCACTGCATGTTGCCGGTGCGGGGGCCAGGCGACGGCGCAGATACCTACGTGCGCCAGGCCGTATACGCGGCAGCGGGGGGCCACGGGATTAGCCAGGTCAAGAAGCCGGAAGACGTGCCGGAAGATGACTGGAACGCAGCGGTCAAGGCTGCGGCTAACAAGCTGATCACGGCCTACGGGCAGATGGACGCGCAAGCTCCCGACGCCGTGTATAACTTGGCGGGCAAGGAACCGCCGGAGGAGAAGCGCGATATGAGCAACAAACAGCGCGCGATCAGCTTGACAGATGTATACCAGCAGGTAGCTCAGGGGCTGTATGGGGACGGGGTAGAACCCAGTGGTGTCTATCTGATGGACTTGTTTGTTGATGACGGCCAGCTTGTTGCCATTGCCAACCAGGGAGGCAATCTCATGCGCGGCGTTGTGGCCGTAGAAGGCGACACGGCCAAACTGGGCAGCCTCGAATCGGTCGAAGTGACCTTCACCCCTACCATGCGTTCGCGCTTTATGGTAACGCGGGAGGCCAACGGCCAAACGCGCTGGTTCGCGTTGGTGGCTACCAATGTGCTCAATCGCGTCGGGGAGATTGACAGCGCGGTGCTGTTCAAGGACTTTGTGCGCCGGTTCACGGATGATCCGGCGGCGCGCCCCGTGTTGCTGGACTTTTACCATCAGCCCAATCTGATCATGGGCGAGGCCACCTGGCTGGCTGCCGATGATCACCTATTGGTTGCATCGGGCACGTTCTACGACAATGAGCTTGCCCGCGCATTTGTGGAGGCCTCGCTTGCCGGTCGCGGCGTGTGGGGCAATAGTATCGGGTATTTGCCTACGAATGAGCCTCGGAGCATGGAGGTGTTGCCGGGCGTGACCATTCCGGTTTACGAAGCCGGGGTGCTGCGCAAGATCGCCGTGCTGCCAGAGGAGAAGGCCGCCTCGTGGTTTACCACGATTGGCGTGGAGGTGGAAAGAGACATGGAGCAAAATGTAAAAGACGCCCTGTACCAACTGTTTGGGCCGGACAAGAAGGCGCAAGCCGACCAGTTCATCGCCGGCTTGGAGCAAACCAATCGCTCGATCACCGAGCAGGGCCTGGTGACGCGCCAGGCACTCACCGAGGACAAGGTGCGCGAGATCGCTGAGGCGGCTGTAGCCAAGGTGCCGGCGGTGGACCTGAAACCGCTGACCGATGCCGTGGCGCTGCTCACCGAGCAAAACACCAAACTCGTCGAGCGGTTGCAAGCCCTGGAGACGGCTGAGCAGCAGCGCCGGGTGGACATGCCCGAACGCGGGCAGGCCAATCCAACGTATCGCCCGCGTGACCAGCGCGGTTCCGGTGAGCCAAGCCTCGCCGAACTTGCTGATGCCACGCTGAATCAGATGCAGACTCGTCCTGCAGGAGGCAAGTAGACAACATGCCTATCAAGAATCGCACTATGACCGTGACGGATCAGCCGTCATTCTACGAATGCTGTGGCATTCTCGATCTGTGCACCGATCGTGACCTAATGAGCCTGTCCTTTGCGGGGGCTTACCCTTTCTTGGATTGGCTCAACTGGTCGCCGACAACTGTTTGCGAGATCAAAAAGTGGTTCCTGACCTGGGTGCGCCCTGATCAAACGCGCGGGGCGTGCAGCGACGGCGTTATCTCCGACCCTTGCGGTGACGCCGAGGGGGTTGAGTGGGGCGGCTGCGGCTTCGAGCTGCGCAACTTTGGCCGCCTGCGGCTGAAGACGCCTGTACGCGACATCACCAAAGGCGATCTCAAGCTGTGCGTGAACCAGCCGCTCTATCGCTTGGACGGCTCGCCCATCACCGACATGATGGAATATGACATGAGCCTGATCTTGCGTGAGATCATCATGCACCTGCAACGGCAGCTTGTGACGGGGCACACGACCACGCCTGGCGACGGCTACTTTGACGGGCTACAACAGTTGATCAAGACCAACTATACTGACCCGTCGGGGCGGCGATGCGCAAGCATGGACTCTATCATTATCGAGTGGAACCACAATACACTCGCAGGCGGGGCGGGCATTACCTGGAACGGCGCCCCAGTTGCGGCCACCTACGACTTTGTGCAGGTACTTGCGGCGGTGCTGCGCAACATCAAGCAGCGGATTTCGTGGTCGCCAGCCCTTGGGGGCCGGCAGCCGCAAGTGGGCGACATCGTACTGATGATGCCGACCTTCCTCACCAGTTGCCTGCTGGACATGTATACCTGCTGGAGCCAGTGCGTCAATCAGTTCTGGACAAACCGCGAGGCGCAAGCCTTCCGCAATTCCCTCAATGGCGGCCTGTTCGGTGCTGGCCGCATCTTCATTGAAGGGTTCGAGATTCCCCTGGCCCCCTTTGACTTTGGCACGATCCAGGGGCCGACTACGGGAGACATCTACGTACTCACGGGGCGCGTGGGAGGGACTCGCCTAATTGAGGGGCAGTACCTCGACATGCGCGGCGTGCCGGCCCGTTTGCCGCAAGCCTCCTATGACGTGACCGATGGAGGTCGGCTACTGACCTGGACTGAGTGGGAGAAGACCTGCTACAAGCGATACGTCGAGATGCAGCCGCGTTTGCTGCTTTGGGCCCCGTGGGCACAGGCGCGTTTCGAGAACGTCGTGTGCAACCAGCCTGGGCCGGTGCTGTCGCCTGATCCGTGCGCGACGAGCTACTTCCCTGAGACGAGTTTCCACACTGAGGAGTGCCTGTCGGCGTAGGAGCACACATGAGAATTGGCTGGGCAATTATGACGGTGGGCTGTTTCGGCTCAGTGCGAGAGATGGTCGAAATGTCCAATGCGCTTATAAGGCGGGGGCATGAAGTGACGATCTATCACCCTACCGGCGGCCCGTGTGTATGGTTGCCCTGCCAGGCTCAAATGGAGCGGTTGGAGAAGGCGGCGGAGGCAGAATTGGACGTGCTGATCGCCTTCCCTGAGTTTAGCGTCCCCGATCTGTTCGGAATTTTGGGAGCCAGTCACGCGACGGTGAAAGCCCTTGTCGTGGCTGGCTTCACCCCCGATGAATACACGGGTAAAGTGCTGCGCGGCGAAGAGGAACCAGCGACGGAGGACTTCCGCCGGTTGCGCGATGCTGTGCGAGCCTACTGGGTTTTGCCTGATTCGGACTGGCAGGGCGAATGGCTCAAAGAGCAGGCCGGCATTCAGTGTGGGCCTGGATGGGCGGGCGTCAATTTTGAGCAGTTTCACCCTGTCAAGGTCAAGCATGACAAAGACCACCCGCGCGTGTTGTGTAGCGGCGACCCGCGCGAACGCAAGGGCGGGGATACTGTTCGTGCGGCGCTGGACTTGGTACAAGCGGCCAAGCCTGCCGTGGTAGTAGACAGCTATTGGAAGCGGGGCATTGCACAAGATAAGTTGGCCGAGTGGCTTTGCATGGGGGATGTGTTTGTAGACGGCCACCGGCGCGCCGGCTGGTGCAATCCCGTGGCCGAGGCAATGGCATGTGGCGTTGCCGTGGTATGTACGGATATCCCCGCGACGCGCATGATCGCCGAGGATGAAGTGACAGCGCTCGTTGTGCCGGTGGACGATTCACTGGCAATGGCCCGCGCAATTTTGCGACTGCTGGACGAGCCCTTGTTGCGGGCCAGGTTGTCGTGCGAGGCGAGGCGACAGATTGCCGCCTGGGACTATGACATCATAGCCGCGCGGTTAGAGGCGGCGCTGGAGGACAAGCTCGATGCTGTTTCATCTGCACGTTCCGAAAACGGGCGGCTCATCACTGATCACGCTGCTGAAACGGGAGTACGGGGAGGGTTATGCGCGACTTCCGAGTTGGCAGCAGATGACGCCAATGCGCTGGCGGGAGGAGTGGACAGAGCTGAGGGACAAGACCTGTCTGAGCGGTCATTATGACTTTGGATTCTGGCCGCTATTGCAGGCGCATACTCGCACGCGCATCGAGCCGACCTTTATCACGATGCTACGGGACCCGGTAGACCGGATATTATCGCTCTATCACTGGTTCGGGCATGAGCAGCAACGCTATCAGAAGGACGTAGCGGCTATGGGGTTCGGGGAATTTGCGATGTGCGAACGCCCGGACTGGCCGTTTCTTGATAACGACATGGTGAGGCGCATCGCGGGCATACGGCGGGGCGTGCGACATTATCAGGTAGACGAGACTGACCTGGGGAAAGCGATAGACAACTTGCGCCGATTCCCGTGCGTGGGCCTCACAGAGCGGTTCGACGAGAGTATTGCACGCTGGGCGGCACTGCTGGGTTGGCAGAGCGAGGACTATGAGTACAAGCGCGCACAGCCCGACCGACTGCGAGCGGTGGATTTGGAGCCGTCGCTGATTGACGAGGTGCGCAACCGCCAGCGTTACGATCAGGCACTCTACACCTACGTTCTGGAGCGCGACTGGACAACGGGCAAGAAGGGCTAGGCGGCATGGACAATCTCACCATCGTCATACCTTACCGCGACGAACGCGCGGCACTCAGCAGGCTGCTCCGCACTTTACCAACCGACATCCCCGTGATCGTGGTGGACGACCAGAGCGACACTCCGCCAGTGGGGACTGGCCGCGAGACGATCCTGCGGCTCAAAGAGCGCGGCTACTTTTCGGGCGCGGTTAATGCCGGCATTCAGGCCTGTCAAACCGATGTCCTGGTGCTCAATCAGGATACCTGGGTCGAGCGTTCGGATTGGCTTGACTGGCTGGAGCCTGCCCGCGCGCACGCTGCCATGATCGGTATGGGAGTGATGGATCATCCCGCCTGGCCTAACGGCTATGTGCAGGGCATCTGCATGTTTATGCGCCGGGATGCGATTCGCAAGGTGGGCTTGCTCAATCGCAAGCACTGGCCCCTCTGGGGGGCTACGGCGGAGTGGCAGTTGCGCGCTTGCCGTGCCGGATTCCAGGCACAGCCGCTATTCCCATTCGATTGGCTGGAACATGAACGCAAGGGGAAGTTTGGAGCTTCGATTAGTCAAACGCTCAAAGAGCAGCCAAGCAAACACGATCTGCTCATTCGCACGCCGCCGCTCATTTCAGTCGTAACGGCTTGCTGCAACTATGGGCGCTATCTGCCCGATCTGGTCGCCTCGTTGACCGGCGGGAAGACGAGCTTGGGGCCAATGCCGGGGCAGACATTCCAGGGTTTTGAGTTGGTGATCGTGGATGATGCAAGCACCGATGATTCGCTGGCCGTGGCGCAATCGCTGGCCAGCCCCTGGAAGGGGATTCGTGTGCTTGCGCGCAAAGAGCGCGGCGGAACGGCGATAGCGATGAATGACGGGGTACGCGCCAGTTATGGCCGGTGGATTATGGCGATAGACTCCGACGACATGCTGGAGCCAGAGACTCTCGAAACGCTTCTTGCCGTTGTTGAAGAAGACGAGTATGCCGTGCCCTACCCTGATCAGAGGCTCTTTGCCAAAGGCAAGCGCGGGGGGCATCAGAAGTTACAAGATTATGATTTTGACGGGATGTTGAATGCCAACATGGTCCCCGCCGGCATTTTGTATGCGCGGTCGGGGTTCGAGGCGGCGGGCGGCTATCCGCCGGCCTTTGCCGATGGCCGGCAAGACTGGGCGTTTGCAGCGGCGCTGGGTGCGGTCGGCTATTGTGGTAAGCGGATAAGCAAACCGCTCTATCTCTACCGGCGCGAGGGCCAGAACCGGACGCTGATGAATACCAATCCGAATGCGCGCGGCGGGTTTTTGCGGCAGATGATTGCGACTTTCCCCGACTTATACAAAGGAGAACGACCGATGGGATGCTGTGGTGGTGGAGCAAGGCGCGCGCAACAACGCGCGGTACGCGCAGGGGCAGCCCCGGCAACTGCTAAAGCCATGCCGGGAGTGGCGGGCATGGAGCCGATTGAGTACATCGGCGAGAATGTAGGCCGCTCAGTCTGGCGGGGGGAGATAACGCTTACCCGCTATATGTTCAGTGGCAGCCAGCGCGTCAAGCTCGTGGACAAGCGAGATGTACCGGGGCTGCTCGATGAGGTCTATGATTACAAGCCGGCCTTTCGGCGTTATGTGCCGCCCGCGCCGAAACACGAGATTGCTCCTGTGCCAGAACCGACCGAGCTTGTAGCGCCGGAGGCCGTACCCGAGCCAGAGCCGGTTGCGGATGCGCCCGAGGCTGAGGTGATGATGGAACCGGAGATCGGCATTGGGCCCCGTGACGCCGAGGTAGCTGCTGCGGTTGCGGAGGACATGCCCATACGGGCTGAGGCGCCAGAAGCTGCGGTTGCGGACGCCGAGGCCAAGCCCAAGCGTAAATATACGCGGCGCAAGAAAGAGGGAGCCGCCCTGGAGACTGAGGATGCCTAGCTGGTTACGCTGGCTTTTAGGGGCACTGGCGACCTATCGCCTTGTGCAAATGCTGGGCCTCGACGACGGCCCCTGGGATGTGTTCCAGGTCATCCGCGAGCGCCTGGGGGCCTATCGGCTGGGCGAGCAACTCGTGCCCCTCTCGTGGTGGGGCTACTTAGTACGCTGCCCGTATTGCTTGGGCCTATATCTGGCCCCCCTATGCGCGGCAGCGTGCATCTGGCCCACGCGAGTCGGCGACTTGCTCCTGGGGAGCCTGGCCCTAGCGGGGGCGCAGGCGCTTTTGCAGGGGAAACGTAAGGGTTGGCTGGGCGATGCCAAAGAGATAACTGCAAAGCCCAAGATGCGTGTCAAGGCAGATGGAACGATAGAGGAGTCAGCATGACTCACATTGCAATCCCGTGGTGGCGTTATGCCTATCGTGTGGGCTATCGCGAATGCGCCTATGCCGGCATTAACCATCCCGACAATCCAGCCTATGCGTGTGGGGCCGTCTGGACGGGGGCACAACGCCACCTGGTGGCCGATGCGCTTCTGGAGGCCCAAGAGGAACTGGAGCAGGAGATCGGCTATTTCCTGGCTCCCGACTGGGTGGCAGATGAACGGCAACCATGGGCCGTGCGGCTGTTCACGGCTTGGGGACGCATGATCGAATTCGGCGTACTGGCCGATACGTTAGTTGGGGATAGCGTAGCCGTGGACTATAGCGCCGATCCCGCCACGGTAACAGTGGCGCTAGGGGCAAGGGTGCCGGCCAATCTGCATCTGTACCACGAAGATACTGACACCGAGGTCTATCCGACGGGCTATACGCTGGCCGGCGGTAACATTGTGTTCAGCCTCCCGTGGTGTCGGCTAGTAGCGCCCGCTTATGAGGACAATGACGAGAACGGGCTGGAATATACCGCAGTGGCCACCTGGGGGGCGGCGTGCTTGGACGTGCGAGAGCGCAAAACGGATACGAGCGATCAGGCAACGCTTATTTGGCGCGCCAGTAACTGCTCGACGACGCCTTGCTCAGATACGCGCAAGACGGCCTGTGGATACGTGCGTGACGAGTGGCTGGGGATCGTCGAAGTGACGCCGGCCACTTACAGCGAAGGGGCCTGGACGCGCCTGTGTGCTTGCGGCTTGCCGGACTGGGCATTACTCAACTACAAAGCGGGGGCTACGGCGCTTACGCAGCAAGCGGAGGATACCATTATCCGTCTGGCGCACTCCAAAATGGCCGACGAGCCGTGCGGATGCGACGTGACCCAGCGCCTATGGCAGCGAGATCGCAAAGTGCCGGAGGTGCTTACCCGCGAGCGTATCAACTGTCCGTTTGGGCTTTCCGATGGGGCCTGGTGGGCCTGGAAACAGGCGCAGAACATGAAGATTCGGCGCAGTCTAGGAAGTTTGTGATGGGGACAATGGTTGTCGTCTGGAAAACGATCAAACCCCAGCGACTCAAAGACGCCGAGATGAAACGTGAAGTGCGCAATGCGCTAGACCGGATGCAGCGTGCTATCAAGAAGGATTATGAGCGTACTACGAAGACCTGGGAGCATAAGGTCAGGTTTCAGACGCAAGAATCAATCAAACCCACGGGCCCAGCCGTGCTTGTAGGCACGGATGATCTGATCTACAAATTCGTGGATGAAGGGACTCGCCCGCATCTCATTCGGGCACGTCGCGCGCCCCGGCTGGTATTCCAAACTGGATATAAGAGCAAGACGCTACCTGGCGTATTGGATGCGCGGCATGGGGGTAAGTTTGGGCCGATTGCTACGGCACTGGCAGTCCAGCATCCGGGCACGGAAGCGCGCGGGTTCACCGAGATGTTACAGAAAACGTGGCAGGCCAAATTCAAGGCCGAGATGGAAAAAGCAATGGTTCGGGCTGCTCGCGTAAGCGGGCATGGAGCATAAAGATGAAAGTACGGACAATCCAACAATCGGGTGCGGCAAGTCTAATCGAATACGTTACGGGGGACAGGTCATTATGCCGCGTGTACGTGCCAGGCGCGAGCATCATCGAAGGGGAATGCCCCCAGGATTTGCTCGAGCAGGGCATTGAGTACGGCTTGCCGTGGGAAGAGGTGCTGGTGGAGGCTCTCGGTGTCACGCCCGAAATAGCTACACGAGCAGCTCGCGAAATGAGGCGGCGTGGTCTTTGGGTGACGGGTGACCTCCGTCGCAACCCCGAACAAGTGATAGCGGCGCTACAGGCGGCCTTTGGCGCGAGCTACCAACGGATTCTGGCCGCCGCAGAACACTATGATAAGGAGTCATAACATGACTACTCCATTTCTGGCGGGCCAGGCCGCTCTATGGTTGCAACCCAATGGCCCCAACACGGAACCAATCTATCTGGGCTGTCACGAGTTGGACGGCCCCACTCAGGACAAAGGCGACCTAAACGCCAGCTATTGCCCCGATGAGAAAGTGGCCGGGCAATACAAGCTCAACGGGACCTATACCACCGAGCCGGGATTGCCCCAGGCCACCGTGCGCACGACAGTCAGTGAGGTGCTGGACGCTATCGAGAAGGACGACTGTCGCGGCGTGCTCTACGCGCACAAGGTGCGTTGTGGGCGGCGCGATTTGTTCACCGCCTTCGCGCGCTCTTTGGCGCTCTCTCGCTATCACGCCACGAGCGAAGCCTATTCTGATATGGCCTCGCGAACGCCGGCCAATGAAGCCGAGAGCATGTATGAGCAGCCCTACACTGCCGAGCGGCTATTCAAGTTTCAGACTGTGCGGCCTTATCGCAAGGCCAACTCAGGCGCGGGTGATCTGCTGAGCATCGCTACGTGCAGTATCCCGCACTGTGCCGACGATTGCGGCCCGGCTGTAGCGGAAGGCGAGTATCTCGTAGCGGTAGGCACGGAATTGGCCGGCTCGGCAGCGGACTTTGCCACTATCCTTATTTCTGAGGACGGCGGGGAGACCTGGACGCCAGCCGCGGCCGACCCGTTCGCTGCCGGCGAGGACATCTCGGCGGTGATTTGCATTCAGATTGACGCGACCACACACCGTATCATCGTTGCGCGCGGCGTGACCGATATCGCCAACCCGGCTGAAATTGCCTACTCGGATGATGGCGGGGATACCTGGACGGCGGTCAATGTAGGGGCTGTGAACGGTCAGTATGTGCTCGAACATGAGGGCCTGTATGCGGTCAATCCCTATAGCCTGTGGCTGGTGACGACTGACGGCTATATCTACAACAGCGCGGACTTTGGCGTGACATGGGTGGCTCAAGAAGAGGGGGTGTTGACCTCTGAAGACTTGCGCCAGATCATGTTCGAGGCCGACGGCAAGGTGGGCTTCGCGACGGGTGACAACAACACGATCCTGCGCTCCAACGATGAGGGCGAGTCATGGGAGGCCCTGGCGGGGCCGGCGGGCAAGGCCGCCGATGAAATCTACGCGCTGCATGTGATCAGCAAGAATCGTGTATGGATCGGCTACAATGACGGCGAGCTGTTCTACAGCCTGGACGGTGGGGACACCTGGTATGAGCGCGTGTGGAGCGGCCTGAGCGGGACGGGCGTGATCGCAGACGTAGCCTTTGCGAACGAACTGGAGGGCTATCTGCTGCACAATACCGCCGCGCCCGTCGGCTCTTGCTGGCGCACGATCAACGGTGGATATACCTGGCAGCAAGTGACCAACATGCCGACCAATGCCGGCCTGGAGGCGCTGCTTGTGGTAGGCGTGAATCACGCATTTGTGGTCGGGGCCGTAGAGGGGACTACGCCGGTTATCCTTGAGATCAAGGAGGCCGCATAATGCCGACGTTCCGCACCACCGAGGGGCTTGAAATCGCCATTGCGCCGGTTTCCATGCGTTTGGCGCAGATGATCTTGCAGAAAGTGGAGCGGGAGTTGCGGGCCGAGGGATTGCCCCTCGACCCGCCAACTTATACCGTAGAGACGGCGTTGGGGCAGAAAGAAACCTATCCCCTAGACACCGAAAGCGCCGAGACCGATGAGCAAAAGGCGCAACTGGCGGCATATGAAGCGGCCAATCTGCGCAAAATGGCGCTCTATCGCGAGCGACTTACGACAGCAGCGATCAAACGGGGCATCAAGATTGGCCCCCCGCCAGCCGAATGGGTTAAAGAGATGAAAGCCGATGGATTCGATTTACCCGAGGACCCTGACGACTTGCGCGCTGAGTATCTGCTAGTTGAGTATCTGAAGACGCCGGCGGACATTAGCGGCGTTGTATTGGCGATTCTGAAGTTGTCCAGTGAAGGCGCGCCGCAGGAGGACATAGACTCCGTGCGCGCCACCTTTCAACATTAGGTGGCGCGCTAACCCTGAAGAGGGGATAGCCGGGCTATCCCTCGCGGAACGTGCTGAAAAGATCACCCACGGCGAGTGGAGCTATGATCAGACCTTTCAGACCGCACAAGCGGCGCAATGGTGGGGGATCAGGCCATTCCCTAGCGCCTGGTTGGCGTGCTCGGACGACGACCGCGCCTGGATGTTACAGGCGTACATTTCCCGTGAACAGATGCGTTCCGTAGAGCTAGACGAGCAGGAGCGCAGGGCATACAGGGCAAGCAGGAAGACATAACGATGGGCGGCAAGCTGCCAGTAGTAGGAATGCAAGCCGTTCTGGAAGACGCAGACTTTCAGAAGGGCTTTGCCAACTATGTAAAAAGCACCCAACAAATGGCCACGGCCAGTCAGCAGGCCGGGGCAAAGATGGGCGAAGGCGTCAGTGCTGGGGCGCAGCGCGTCAAAGCGAGCACCGGCGAGGCAGCGAGCGCTTCTGAAACGGCCGGCAAGCGTATAGGAGCTGCTTTTGCCGCAATCTCTGCCGTCGTAGGGGCCAAGATATTTATGAGCCTGGCCCAGGGCGTCAAGAGTTTGGTCACAGAAGCGGCGACTGTGCCGCAGATTGCAGCCTCGTTCCAGAATCTCGGCGGAAGCATCGAAGCGATGCGCGCGGCCTCGGCGGGCCTTACTACCGACACCGAGCTGATGAAATCCTACAACCAAGCCGCGCAACTCGTAAGTAAGACCTTCGCTCAACAATTGCCGGAAGCAATGGGCTACCTGCAGAAAGTGGCCGCCTCCACTGGCGAAGGCATGGGTTACATGCTGGACAGTCTGGTGCGCGGCGTTGGCCGCCTCTCCCCGATGATCCTCGATAACCTTGCTATACAAGTGGACCTTACAGCGGCCTACGACGAATATGCGGCCTCGCTGGGCAAATCTGCCAGC
>Ga0172375_10006660_pt1 | contig 16089 bp, 15 predicted proteins | sample LakKiv1m_FD_114537 | JGI IMG/M metagenome (GOLD analysis project Ga0172375, IMG submission 114537) | Freshwater microbial communities from Kabuno Bay, South-Kivu, Congo - kab_092012_11.1m | ecosystem: Environmental > Aquatic > Freshwater > Lake | place: Democratic Republic of the Congo...
ACAAACAGCAGGTGGAGTATTTTGTCAAGATTCTCGACGACATAGGCATAGATATAAACGAGGCAGGCACAATCAGAATAATGACTTTAAAACTGGACAACGTCTATGGAGAACCCAAGGAGTTTGAACTTGAGTAGAGCAGTCTTTCTTATCATCGCGGTGTTGCCTTCGCTTCTCTCGGCTTATGTAATGCAGGAGTACATCGATTCCGAATATCTGTTGGACGAATACTGCTCCGCATACATGAGGGAGGAGTTCTACGATTACATAGAGGGGGAAAACAGGGTCATAATATCTGGAGGCTGCTATAACGTTCAGCAGCTGTCAATGAAATCAATGCTGAAGGTGAGGATACCGGTAAATTCGGTTGTTGATTTCACACTCAACAACATTTACCATGATGATTTTGAATTCAATGAAAAGACGTTCAACTTCGGTCTGTTGTTCAGAATCTCCGATTTCGCGTATGCAGGATTTCTCGCAAATCCGACTTTCTATAAAAAGGAGTCTGACATCTCTTTGGCTGCAGGCATAGACGGGTACAACACAAAGAATAGAATAACATTCACATTTGACAACTTCGACAACAATTATTCGCACAAGGACTGGGACGAACATCTGACTGAACCAAGGATCTACCTTTCACAGCCCTATTCCCTGAAGATAGAATCAACCGGCAGTCTCAAGGAGCTTTCATTCTACACTATTTTTACGAGGAGGTTCCCATCATCAGAGGAGCACTATCATTTTGATTTGTCTGCCGATTCCTTTGTCTATGACTATACTGCCGATTCGGCGATAATGTCGCTTTCGACAGGATACAGATACGGAAAGGAAATCATGTCCGTTGAGGCTGAGGCCGGATTTTCATTCACATCTCTCATAATGCGGAACGGATACAGGGATTCTCTCCTTCAGTCAAGCGAAGATGACAGAAGATTCAAGATATCCGGCTACATGACTGCGAAAAAAAACAGTCTCTCCTTAGAGGCATTCGGCGACTATTCACTCCGCTCTATAGACACTCTCTACGGAAAGAGGGAATGGCTTTTAGGCTGCGGAGCCGGATACAGGTGGCGCTTTCTGGACGTAAGCCTCAAACAGCTCTTTTCAAACGTAAATTCAGAGATTCTTGAGAATTCCGTTTTGAAGGATTCCCCGCAGTCGCGGCTGGTGCTCACAGTCACGTACAGGATAAATGAAAAGACCTTCTTCACCGCAAGGAAGGGATTTGAGACTGACATAAGGGACATTGAAAACGGGGGGAAATATTTCTTCTACGACAAAGGCTACATAATGTTCTATATGAATTTCGATAACTTTCTGAAAAGGGGATAGTATGGACAAATTCATAATCAAGGGCGGAACAAAACTCAGAGGAGAGCTGTCTGCATCCGGGTCTAAGAATGCAGTCCTTCCGATAATGGTGGCATCACTCCTCTCATGCGGAAAGAGCGTGATAAAGAACGTTCCCGACGTTGAGGACGTGAGGTACATGGTCAAGGTGCTTGAGCACCTGAGAGCGAAGGTGAAGTTTTCAGACCATGAACTGACTGTCACGGTTCCGGACAAGCTCAATCACAAGGCTCCCTATGACCTTGTGAGGAAGATGCGCGCGTCATACTACGTGATGGGTCCCCTTTTGGGAAGGTGCAGAAAGGTGGAGGTCTCGCTTCCCGGAGGATGCGCAATCGGAGAGAGGCCGGTTGACCTTCACATGAAGGGATTTGAAAATTTAGGATGCAGGATAACCCTTGAGCACGGGTACATAAAGGCGTCGACGAGGAAGCTGAAGGGAAAGGAGATGTTCCTTGAAGGAAGCAAGGGCCCCTCGGTCGGAGCGACCATCAACGTGATGATGGCAGCATCTCTTGCGGACGGAAGAACCGTTATAAGGGGCTCTGCAATAGAGCCTGAAGTCGGTGACGTTGCAAGGTTCCTGAATGCAATGGGAGCAAAGATAACCGGAATAGACACGTCCACTCTTCAGATAGACGGGGTGGAGAGGCTCTTTCCAGTTGAATTTTCCGTGATTCCGGACAGAATAGAGGGCGCCACCCTTCTTTCGGCAGCGGCAATCACCGGAGGAGAGCTCTATCTGAAAAACTGCAACCCGAACCACATGAGCTCAGTTCTTGAAAAATTCAGGGATATAGGGCACATCGTAAAAACAGAGAACAAGGCGGTCTACATAAAGTCATCAAAATCCCTCCTTCCGGTTGAAATAAACGTGCTTCCTTACCCTTTCTTTCCGACGGACATGCAGGCTCAGTTCACATCCCTTCTCTCTCTCGTTGAAGGGATGTCCGTAATAACGGAAAACATATTCGAGAAGAGATACATGCACGTGCCTGAGCTTGCCAGGATGGGAGCAGACATATCCATAGACGGAAACAAAGCCATTATCAGGGGTGTGAAAAAACTGATGGGAGCGCCAACGATGGCATCCGACCTGAGGGCATCCGCAGCTTTGGTGCTGGCCGCTCTTGCGGCAAAGGGAGAGAGCGAAGTCAAGAGGATATACCACATAGACAGGGGCTATGAATCAATCGAAAAGAAGCTGAGAAGACTTGGGGCGCAGATAAGGAGATCTGAAGAATGAATTCAAAACTCTCCGTCGCCATAGGCGGCGTCAGGATAGGAGGAGATGCCCCGATAGCAGTGCAGTCGATGACGAACACTCCGACAAACGATTACAGAGCGACGCTCAGGCAGATAAAGCAGCTCTATGAAAGGGGCGCGCAGCTTGTGAGGGTATCGTATCCGGATATTTCCTGCAGGGAGTCGTTCTCCAGAATCATTGAGGGTTCCCCCTGCCCAGTTATAGCAGACATACACTTTGACTATAAACTTGCGATAGACGCGATAGGCCTCGGAGCGTCCAAGATAAGGATAAATCCCGGAAACATGCCGAAGAAGCATCTGGAGGAGATTATAAAGGCGGCCAGGGAGAGAAACGTTCCGATAAGAATAGGTGTGAACGGCGGCTCTCTCGAGAAGGAGATTCTGAAGAAGCACGGTCATCCTTCAGAGGATGCGCTCGCTGAGTCAATGAAGAGGTCTGTCGGGTTCTTTGAGGACAGGTCATTCGAAAATCTCGTCCTCTCAGTAAAATCATCGGACGTCAGGTCTATGATAAAGGTCAACATGATGATTTCGAAGATGTTCAGATACCCCATACACCTCGGAGTGACGGAGGCGGGAGGGCTTCTTCGCGGAAGCGTTAAAAACTCCATAGGAATAGGCACGCTTTTAATGAACAGGGTCGGCGACACGATAAGGGTCTCTCTCTCCGATTCCCCGCTGTATGAGGTGGACGTTGCGAAGATGATACTAAGGTCAATAGGAATGAAGAGCGATTCTCCGGACATAATCTCCTGCCCGACCTGCTCCCGCACGACATTTGACGTTATAGGTGTTCAGAACCTGATTGAGAAAAAACTTGAGAAGAGCAGGAAAAACATTACAGTCGCAGTCATGGGATGCGTTGTAAACGGACCGGGTGAGGCAAAAGAGGCTGACTTCGGCATTACCGGAAGCGGAAATGAGGGGATAGTCTTCAGAAAGGACAAGGTGATATTCAAAGGGCCGAAAGAGGATGCAGTCAACGTTCTCATGAAAGAGGTGGATGAGTATGGAAAAGATGATTAAGACGGTTCAGAGGGTTTTAAAGGAGAGGGAGATGCTGCTCATAGACAATCCTCAGGAGGTCTATGACATGCTGAATCTGAAAATTTCAATGAATATGGGGGAGCATGACGCAAGCATGCTTATAGGAAAGAAGAGATGCTTTGTTGTGTGCGATGCCCTTCTCTATCCGATGCTGATGAAGGAGAATCCGGCCGGAGCCGTGCTAGTTAAGGCGGATTCGATGGAGTATCTCCGCAACAACAGGCTCTTCGTGAAGGAATGGAGGGAAATAGTAAGAACGGAGAAGACAACGAAGCTCGGTCTTGCCAACATGGGACTTGAGTTGTTTTTCAAGAACGTTTCGACATTCAGGTTTCTCTCTCCCGCGCGCACTCTGGGAAGGATGAAGGGACCTGCCGAGATTTCCGGAATTAAGAGGCTCGCAAAGGTTCTGAAAGGTGTCTTTGAATTTGCAGGCGATTCTCTCAGGGAGTCGATGACTGACGTTGAACTCAGGAACATCATTGACGAAAAGATATACTCTCTGTCATGCGACAGAAGATACCTTCCCACATACGTGGGATTTGACTCAAAGTCCATATATCCGACTCTCTGCGGGGAGAGACTGAAAAAGGGAAGCATTGTGCTCCTTGATGCCGGTGTCATGAAGAATGGCCGGGGGCTGTCATTCTCAACCTCGGTTAAGTTCGGACAGCTAAACAGGGAGAAGGAGAGGATCTTCAGGACTGCAAGGGACGGAATGGACGTCATTCTCTCTGCAGTCAGGGCAGGTTCGTCCCCGGCAGCGGCAGATGCCGAGTACAGAGAGTATCTGTCGAGGCACAGGATGCTTGAAAATTCTCTTGAATACTCAGTCTCATTTGTTGCCTCTGCCTATGCGGGAGAGATCAATTCTGTGACTGACAGCGAAAAATTCATTACCGGCAACGTGATAAAAGTCACGTCATCCGTCTTTCTGCCTGCAGTAAGCGGGGCAAGATTCGAAGCAATAATTCTGATAAAGGAAAAGGGACATGAAAAGATTATTTAGCGCGCTTATTCTGATTCTCCTGGCATCCTCATGCAGCAGAGAGGATTTCAATTCTCTGGTCGCAAAGAAGGAGTATGAAAAGGCATTCATGCTTGCAAAGGAGAGTTACTCTTCCACAAGGGATGTCTCCCATCTGAAAAATGCGCTCTTTGCGGCGAACGAATACCTTGAGGAGTCGAAATCAACGCTTCCTATGCTTGAAAATTATTATGCCGAGAACGGAAATTTCAGCGGCATTGAGGACCTTGCCGCACTATCATACTACAATGCGGCTCTCTCTCTCTACAAATCGGACAAATACGACTCTTCAAAGATGCTCTCCGAGAAGGCGCTTCTGGCAAAGCCCGGATATGCGAGGGCATTGCTTCTTAAGGGAAAATCAATGGTGAGAAGCGGTGACCTGAAAGGCGGCTACTCTGAGATAGAGAGAGCAGTCTTTGCCGACTCCGCTCTGACGGACGGCTACGCTTTTATGGCGAACATTCGCCTGCTTGATGGAAAGAATGACGAGGCAGAGGAGCTTTACAGAAGGGCCGTCAAAATCAATCCCGGCTATTATGAGGGGTGGATGAACCTCGGCGAGTTTTTGGGAGCGACAAAGAGGGTTGAAGAGAGCGAAGACTGCTACAGAAGGGCGCTCTTTGCCGACCCGAAGAGAATAGACGCTTATGACAGGCTCATAAACATTTTCACAGCCAAGGACAGAATGGATTCCGTACTTAAATATATGGACATGTACCAGAAGGAGACGGGGATGAACCTGAGGTTCAAATGATTCTGCCGATAGGCAATACCGGTTCCATAAGGCGACTCCCTTATGCCACGCTTAGCCTCATTCTTCTGATGGGCATAGTCTTCTTTGCCATGCAGCCCTCTCTTGCGGTTTCCAATGAAGAGGTTCTGAAGGCCTACGGAGAGTACGTGAACCTTGTAGCCAAAAACATGGAGCAGAGGGGGATGGATTCGTTCAACTCGGAGCTTCTCTCCGAAGAGATTGAAGAGCCGACCGTAGAAGAGGGAGACTCGCTTTATGAGGAGATACGGGACGCTAAAAAGGCGTTTGAAGAGAGTAACGCAAACCATCCGTTTTCAAAGTGGGGAGTATCAAGAAAGAATTTCTCTCCTATCACGATTCTCTCGTCTATCTTTGTGCATGGAGACATCTTCCACCTCGCGGGCAACCTCTGGTTTTTGGCTCTTCTCGGATTCAACGTTGAGGATATTTACGGAAGGCTAAACTATCTCATATTTTTCATACTTTCGGGAGTCTTTTCCTCAATGCTCTTTCTTGCCTCCGCGTCAGACGCCAACATCTCTCTTATTGGCGCATCAGGAGCCATTTCCGGAGTTATGGGAGCCTTTCTCGTGAAGCTTTACAGGACAAAGATAAAATTCTTCTACTGGCTGTTTCCGGTAAGACCGCTTTACGGAACTTTCATGATATTCGCCGGGTTCTGCCTTCCCCTGTGGTTCATACAGCAGGTCGTTGAGAGCGCATCCGACCCTTCATCCGGAGTCGCATTCATAGCGCACGTGGGCGGATTCCTCTTCGGAGTAATAGTCTCCCTTCTTCTGATTGCCACAAAAATTGAGGAGAGGTTCATATCCCCTAAAGTGGAGGAGGCGTCAAACCTTCTTGGAATGAACAATGACGAACAGGAGGGAGTCTCCGCGTTTTTAGAGAATGATTTTGAAAAATCCAAGTCATTGCTCAAACCCAATTTTGACCGCAAGCGAACCTTCGCAGTCTTTGTCCCCCTCTTTGTCTCCCTTGCAAAGAGCGGAGAGGAGAAGGAGGCTCAGCGAAGGATGGACATATATCTCAGGGAGCTTTATGCAGCGGGCGAAAAAGACAAGATATCGGAGATATACGAAGACCTCTCTTCTGCAGACGCGTTTTCATTCGCGTCATCCGCTTCAAAGATAATAACGGCAAAGACAATGCGGGATAAAAACAATCCTGATGCGGCAAGGAAGATAATGAGAGAAGTCTGCGAGAAGGAAAGGTACACTGTGGCAGGATTCAAGGCTCTTATCTCCGCATACGAGGGCGGCATGGAATTTGAAGGAATTGACGCTCTTGCCGGAGAATACATTGAGAACGGAGATGATGAATCTTATGATCTCAAAGAAACCCTCAAAAGGAGAATGAATGAACAGAGATGAAGCTCTTGCTCTGGTTAAGAAGAGAGTCGACAACAAAAATCTGATAAAGCACATGCTTGCATGCGAGGCATGCATGAGGGGGATGGCCAAGAGGTTCGGTGAGGATGAGGACAGATGGGGCATTGCAGGGCTTCTGCATGACCTTGATTATCCGGAGACTGTGAGCGACCCTTCTAGGCACGGGTTCGTGACTGTTGAAATTCTCAGGGAAATGGGGCTGGAGGAGGATGTACTAAACGCCATACTCGCGCATCCCGGCCATAAAAAGCTTGAAACCCTTATGGAAAAATCCCTCTACTCCGTAGACCCGCTTACCGGGCTTATTGTCGCCGCAGTTCTGATGCATCCCGAAAAGAAGATATCTTATGCCGACACTGATTTCATAATGAGAAGGTTCAAGGAGAGGCGCTTTGCCGCCGGAGCAAACAGGGAGCAGATATCTGCAATTTCCGATACGGGAGTCTCTCTTGAGGAATTCATCGGAATATGCATAGAGTCGATGAAGGGCATAGCGGGGGAACTTGGGCTATGAAGGTGCTTGTCACATCACCTCTGCCCGTAAACGCAGCTTTGGAGCTTGAAAAGGCCGGCATAGAGACTCAGACGGGAAGCGGAAAAATGAGCAAGCGGGAAATAATGGAATCTGCAAAATCCGTTGACGGAATAATCTCTCTTTTAAGGGATTCTATCGACGCTGAGGTCATTGATTCGGCTCCCAACCTTAAAGTAGTAGCGAACTATGCCGTAGGATTTGATAATATAGACGTAAAGCATGCGGCTTCAAGGGGAATATACGTAACCAACACTCCGGACGTTCTGACTGATGCGACGGCGGATTTGGCATTCTCCCTTCTTCTGTCATGCGCAAGGAGAATTCCCGAAGCGGACAGGTATGTGAGAGAAGGCAATTTCAAAGGGTGGAGGCCCGACGAAATGCTCGGTTCCGACGTTGCCGGCAAGATGCTGGGAATATTCGGTTTCGGAAGAATAGGCAGGGCTGTTGCGAAACGCGCATCGGGATTTTCAATGAGAATAATCTATACAGACTCCGCCGGGCAGGATTTTCCTGACGCTGAACAGGTGGATTTCGAAACTCTATTGAAGGTTTCTGATTTCATTTCCCTTAATGCTTCTCTTAATCCGTCAAATCAGAGAGCATTCACAATGAGGGAGTTTGAAAAAATGAAGAGAAGCGCCATACTTGTCAATACGGCAAGGGGAAAGCTTATCAATGAAGAGGACCTTGCGAAGGCTCTTGAGAATAGAATTATTAAAGCGGCCGGACTGGATGTTTATGAGTTTGAGCCGGAGATAAACGAAAGACTGAAAAAGCTCGACAATGTAATACTGGCACCCCACATGGGAAGCGCTACTGTAGAGACGCGGGTAAAAATGGCTGAAATCTGCATAAAATCCGTTAAGGATGTTCTTATAAAAAACAGGAGACCCGATTCATGCGTAAATTTGTGGTAATGCTTTTATCCGTTGCGGTTTTTCTGACAGCCTCTGCGGACCCGTTCTTCTCTCTGGACAAGGCTGACCATTTCATGACTGCCCTCGTCATGACTGTAGCATGCTCGATGGCAGTGCAGAACGTAACAAACGAGGGTTTGTCCGATGCCGCGAAGATAGCGGCTGCAGCGGCTTTGCCTGTACTGCTCTCTTTTGCAAAAGAGGCGTACGACGGAATGTCGGGGGAGGGCACAGTCTCATACAAGGACCTGATATACGACTTTGCCGGAATAATAACGGGAATTTTAATCGTGAGGTGAAAAATGGTCTTCGGAAAGAAAAAGAATGCCGAAAAACTTATGAAAGTCAATCTCTCGCCTGCCCAGATGTTCTACACGAACGCCCTTTCAATAGAGGCTCTTGTGAACGTGCTGGAGAGAAAGGGAATTCTCAGAAAGGAGGAAGTCCTTGATGAAATTAAGAAACTCGGGGCGGAGAGAAAAAATAAAATGGAGGAACTGAATGAAAATATCAAGAAGAGTTAACGCAATGCAGGAGTCTCCGATAAGGAAGCTCCTCTCCTACTCGGATGACGCAAAATCAAGGGGCTTGAAGGTCTATCATCTCAACATAGGACAGCCTGACATCCCCACACCCGATTTCATTTACGACGCAATAAAGAACTACTCGGAGCACGTGCTTGCATACGGACCCTCACAGGGGCTGAAAGTCGCAAGGGATACCGTGGCCGAATACCTCAACTCTATGAAATACGGAGTTGACAGCAAGGATGTCTTCATAACGACCGGAGGGTCAGAGGCAATCGTGTTCGCAATGATGGTTGTTGCGGACGAGGGGGACGAGATAATCATTCCGGAGCCTTTTTACACAAACTACAACGGATTCGCATCCATGGCCGGAGTGAAGGTCGTTCCTGTCACCACAAAGGTAGAGGACGGATTTCACCTTCCCGACGAGGCTGAATTCGAAAGAGTCATAACGAAGAAGACAAAGGCAATACTTGTATGCTCTCCCAACAATCCCACAGGAACCATATTCACGAGAAAGGAGATGGAGATGGTCGTGAGAATAGCGAGGAAGCACAATCTTTACATCCTCTCCGACGAGGTTTACAGGGAATTTGTCTTTGACGGAAAGAAGCACACGTCAATACTGGAGATTGAGGAGGCGAGGGAGATAGCAGTTATGATGGACTCGATATCAAAGAGATTTTCAGCCTGCGGAGCGAGAATCGGCTACCTCGTTTCTAAGAATCCGGAGATAATGAAGGGTGTCTTGAAGCTGGGACAGGCGAGGCTTTGTCCTCCCACAATAGAGCAGATAGGAATGATTGAAGGTTACAAACACATGAAGTCATTCATGGATGAAATGATAGGAGAGTATCAGGCGAGACGCGACGTTGTTTACGAGAATCTCAAAAAAGTCAAAGGAGTCTTCACCAGAAAGCCCGAGGGCGCATTCTACGTGGTTGTCAAGCTTCCAGTGGACAATGCTGACGAGTTTGCAAAATGGATGCTCACGGATTTCCAGATTGACGGGAAGACTGTTATGGTCGCTCCTGCAAACGGATTCTACGGCACTGAGGGCATGGGAAAGGATGAGATAAGGATAGCATACGTCCTGAACAGGAATGACCTGAAGGACGCGGTCGAGATTCTCGCAAAGGGCATTGAGGAGTACAACAGGAGGAAGAGTGGATAAAATAATCCTCGACAATACAGTCTCTTCGTATCTTCTCTTTCTTCTCGCAGTCCTTTCCGGCGCCGTGATATCCTTCGGCATATTCTTCCTCTGCAAGAAGTTCAAAGGAAGAATGTTCAGGAGGATGAAATCAATAGGGATAATGCTGCTGATGTCGGTTGCGATGCACTTGGGAAGCCAGTTCTTCGACATGTCAACGGACGTCTACCATTTTGCATTCACAGCGTCAAAGATACTCTACGTTCTTGCGTTCAGCTGGCTCTTCGTTAAGCTCTCATACATTTTCATCGAAAGGATGAACTCCGTCAGGCAGATGAAGGATACGATGCACCTCTCAGGACAGATAGCAGGCCTTCTCAAGAAGGCGTCGCTCTTCTTTTTCGGAGCAGTCTCCCTTTCGATGGTTCTCAACATTCTCGGCTTCAACATTTTTTCGATAGTGACGGGTCTCGGCATAGGAGGCTTGGCAGTCGCGCTGGGAGCGCAGGAGATACTCGCCAACATAATAGGCGGAATAACGATATTTGTTTCCGGAATAATAAAGCCGGGGGATTTCATAGAGATTGATTCGTTTTCCGGATACATCAGCGACATAGGAATGCGCACTACCAAGATAAAGAGGCTTGACGGAAAGACGGTGATAATGCCGAACTCGCAGATAATCAAATCAACCATAATCAATCATACGGTTGACGACGGAATAATGCAGACTTACGTTCTGCCGCTTAAATATTCCATGAAGGCCGACCAGATTAAGCATGCTGCCGACATTGTCGCGGAGATCCTGATGAAGGATTCGAGGATAAAGGACAAGAAGTCGATCTCTGTAGGCTTCTATAAGTTCGACGTGAATTCAGCCAACCTTTACGTTTCATTCGTAATTCCGGAAGGAGGCGAATCAGGCGCGATAAAGGAGGAGTTCCACTACATGGTGAAGCATCGGTTTGACGCCGAGGGAATAGAGTTCGCGTACCCGACGCAGACAATAGAGCTTGTAAATAAAAAACAATAAGAGGAGCTGTATATGAATAAGGAAAACCTTAAAAGAACGGACGGCGAGATCTTCGAGGCGATCTCAAACGAGGAGATGCGGCAGAAGGAGAAGATCGAGCTTATCGCGTCCGAAAATTTCGTTTCGGAGAGCGTTTTGGAGGCAATGGGAAGCGTAATGACGAACAAGTACGCCGAAGGATACCCTGCGAAGAGGTATTACGGAGGATGCGAGTTTGTGGATGTGGCGGAAAACCTCGCGCGCGACAGGGCAAAGAGGCTCTTCTGCGCCGAGCATGCCAATGTGCAGCCTCATTGCGGTTCTCAGGCGAACATGGTGGCATACTTCACGTTTCTTAAGCCTGGAGAGACGTTCTTCGGGCTTGACCTTTCTCACGGAGGGCACCTCACCCACGGCCATCCGATAAGCTTCTCGGGAATGCTCTACAAGGCTGTCCATTACGGAGTCGAGAAGGAGACTGAGGTCATAGATTACTCAAAGCTCCGCGGCATGGCGCGCGAGCACAGACCGAAGATGATAATAACCGGCGCATCCGCATATCCGCGCATCCTTGATTTTGCGAAATTCAGGGAGATATGCGACGAGGTCGGAGCAAAAATGGTCGTCGACATTGCTCATATAGCCGGCCTTGTGGCAGCCGGAGTGCATCCTTCGCCTGTGCCCTATGCTGACATAGTGACTACGACGACGCACAAGACTCTCAGGGGTCCAAGGGGAGGGATGGTGCTTTCAAAGGAGCAGTATGCGGCAGAAGTGGACAAGGCTCTCTTCCCCGGCATTCAGGGCGGTCCTCTCATGCACGTGATAGCCGCAAAGGCAGTGGCATTCAACGAAGCCCTTCAGCCCTCGTTTGCCGATTACCAGAAGCAGGTGCTCAAAAATGCCCAATCATTGGCTGGGGCTCTCGTCAAACTCGGATACAGGCTTGTTTCCGGCGGAACCGACACGCACCTCATTCTTGTCGATCTGAGGCAGAAGAGAGTGACGGGAAAGGCGGCGGAGAAGGCTCTGGACAAGGCAGGCATAACCGTCAACAAGAATACCATACCTTTTGACCCGGAGAAGCCCTTCGTGGCATCAGGAATCCGCCTCGGCACTCCGGCAATGACGACGAGGGGGATGAAAGAGAAGGACATGGAAAAGATTGCTTCATTCATAGACAGGGTGATAGTCAACATAGAGAATGAAGGTGAAATCACGAAGGTAAAGGAAGAGGTGAAGGAGTTCACCTCGCATTTTAAAATATTCGCATGGTAAAAAAGGAGAATCTATGGCAAAAGTAAAACCTTTCAGGGGAATAAGACCGGTAAAGGAGAAGGCAAAGGAAGTGTGCGCTCCGCCTTACGACACTTTAAGCGTTAAAGAGGCGCGCGAGATGGTGAAAAAGAACAAATACTCATTCCTGCACGTGGAGAAGTCTGAGATTGACTGCCCGGACTCTTACGACGTACATGACCAGAGGATCTTCGACAGGGGAAGGGAGAATCTCGAAAAGCTTCTCAAGGAAAAGGTAATGTTCCAGGACAGAGATGAGTGCTTCTATATTTACAGACAGATTATGGGAAAGCACACGCAGACGGGAATTGTGGCAGCGGCCTCAGTAGATGACTACATCAGCGACGTGATAAAAAAACATGAAAATACGCGTGAAGACAAGGAGATAGAGCGCGCGATGCACATAGACACTGTCGATGCGAACACAGGATGCGTATTTTTGACTTACAGGAAGAGGGATGACGTAAATGAAATAGTGGAAAAGGCGATGAAGGAGAACAAACCGGAGTACGATTTTGCTGACGAACTGAACGTGCGGCACATCCTGTACGTCGTAAAAGACAAAAAGACGATAGATGCTATAACAAAGGCGTTCGCGAAGATTGACACACTGTACGTTGCAGACGGCCATCACCGCTCCGCAGCAGCAACGCGGATAGCCCTGAAGAGAAGGAAGGCGGATAAGTCAAAGTCGAAGGATGCTGAGTACAACTACTTTCTCTCAGTGATATTCCCAGATGACGAGATGATGATAATGGACTATAACAGGGTGGTGAAGGACCTCAACGGAATGACAAAGGACGCCTTTCTGAAAAAACTCGAGAAGAACTTTTCGGTTACGAAGCTGAAAGTGATGCAGAAGCCGGCGAAACTTCATGACTTCACGATGTACGTGGACGACGAGTGGTACACCGTAAGGGCTAAGGACGAGATAGTTGACAGGCGCGACTTCATAAAGTCACTGGACGTTTCGATACTTCAGGAGAACGTGCTTGACCCCATGCTCGGAATAAAGAATCCGAGAACCGACAAGAGGATAAACTTCATAGGAGGCATAAGGGGGATTGAGGAGCTGAAGCGCCTTGTGGATTCAAAGGAGTATAAGGTTGCATTCGCTCTCTATCCGACTTCGATGGAGCAGCTGATGAATGTCTCAGATACCGGCAAGGTGATGCCTCCGAAGTCCACTTGGTTTGAACCCAAGCTCAGAAGCGGAATAGTGATTCACAAACTTTCATAAATACTTGTTTATGCCGGAACGGATTTGTCCGTTCCGGCATATGTTGTATAGGAGGAAACGGGACATAAAAAGGAGGAAATATGGTCAGAAGAATTTCATTGTGTCTGATCCTTGTTTTGGCTGTACTTTTTTGGGGATGCACTCAGGTGCCAGAGGATAATGAAGAAGATGATGATTTTATAATTGACACTTCAGAAGTTTATTTTGAATTAGAGGGAGAGCTGGAGACGGAAAATGATAATTTCGGAGTTGAAATATCAGGAAATTATGCATATCTTTCGACATATACTGAAGGGGTGATAGTTGTGGATATTTCAGACATCACCTCACCCAAAAGGGTAAGCTCATTAAATTCGACTTATTGGGCGAGAAACGCGTTTTTGTCGGGAGATTACCTGTATTATGCTGACAGAGACGCGGGAATGGTTATAGCAGACGTTTCGAATCCGTTGAATCCTTCTGTCAAATCGATAAAATTCGTTGAAGGATACCCGGAGAATGTAATTGTAGAAGGAAACTATGCATATCTGGCTGCGGATTACGGAGGATTGGTAATATTCGATGTTACGGATAAAAATAATCCGCAGATTCTTTCCAATATTATGAATTATAGAACCATTGAAAATCTTTGCATCAAGGACAATACTCTGTTTATTGCAGACTATGATGGAAGCATGTGCATAGTCGACATAACGGACAGAGAAAATCCGATGCTAATAGGAGAGAGGGATATTGATGGCTGCCCCATGGATATATGCTGCTATGAAAATAATATTTTTGCATGTGAGAGATACGGAAATGTATACTGGTATCAGATGGATAGCCTTTATTCGCCTCACTTTGTTTCAAAAATATCGTTGAATGGCGAAGCATGGGGTATTTGCACAAACGGAAAACAGATATTTGTCGCAAATGGAGATGATGGAATCGTGAGCCTGAAAATGTCCGGAGGAGAGCTTGAACTTTCGGGGAAGAAATCAACCGAATATTGGGCATACGACGTCAAAGTCTCTGCAGATAAAGTGTTTGTGGCAGACGGACTTGGTGGAATGAAAATATACGGCTATACTGCCGAATAGTTCATTAAACTGGCATTTCAATACAAATGTTCGCAAACAATAGGGAGTGTTGATAAAATTGCATTATAGTATTGATTTTTAGCAAATAAATTGTATACTTTATACAAATGCCAAGGAGGAGAAGATGAAAAAGAGCCTTTTTATTTTTCTGGCAGTTTTATGCATGCGGATTTTTGGGGAGGCTGCCATAGTGCATTTTGTCTCCGACAGCACGATTATTTCCCAAAGCAAAGCCGTCATGACCGAATCGTCAAATATGCAGCTTCTGTATACATACAATACAAATATTAGCAGAGCTCTTGATGTGAAAATCGTGGATACATTTGCCCTACTTTGCGACAATTATAATGGAGTGAGGCTTTTCAGCATTGCCAATCCCTCTTTGCCTGTTCTTCTTGGCACTTGCGATACACCGGGCAGAGCGCTCAGAATGCAGACCCATGACGGACTTGTAAGCGTTGCAGACGGTGAGGGAGGAATATCCGTTCTTTCTTTCAGGGAAATTGACAATCCTGAACTCTATTGCACGTATCCTTCATACAATGGCGGAACCACATGGGGAATTTTCACGCAGAATCCGTCGGACGAAAGCAAGGCTTTGCCTAATCCGGTTGACACAACCGAAACTCTACATAAACAGCCGTTTATATTTTCAGCGAGTGGAGCAGACGGCCTTCTGATATTCAATGTGACAAATTTCAGTCCCATGCTAATGAGTCAGTCTCTCGCAGACGGAGAGGGCGTACCAGGAATTTGGGTGGATAAGGATGTCGCATATGTTCTGAAATCCTATCATCTCACAGTTTTAGACGTAAGCAATAAAAACAAACCTGTGTTTTTAAAAGAATTTTTAATAAGCGATGCAAACCATGACCTGTATCTTTATGAGGATTATCTTTATGTATGCGCAGGACATGGTGACATGCTTATATATGATGTAAAGGACAGGAAGAATCCGATACAGGTCGGAGTGTTTGATGCAGCAGGTCCCTCCATAGACGTTTACGTAACAGGAGACAGAGCATTTCTGGCGTCCAACGAAGGCGGGATATCCGTGCTGGATGTCACAGACAAAAAGAATCCGAAAGAAATAGCATACTACAGAAGCCCCGGCTATTTTGATACAAGAGGGGTCTTCGCTGTAGGCGAATATATCTATGTAGGCGCACAATACTCTGGATTCTTTGTCCTGAAATATTCAGAGCCTATAACAAAACCTGATGACAAAGACTCTCAAATGCAGTCCGGAAACATGGTTTCGGCAAAATCCATTCTCAACGGAATCTCCTTTACTAACAATTGCGCCGAACAGGCCGACATATCTGTTTACGATGCCTCCGGCAGGGTTGTTGCCGAACAAAGAGGATTGATGCTGACTGAAGGCATGAACAGAGTGAACCCCGGAGTTTTAAAGCAAGGTTCTTATTTTTGGAGAGTTGAAAAGAAGAGCGGAGTCATTTCC
>Ga0172375_10006661_pt1 | contig 16089 bp, 14 predicted proteins | sample LakKiv1m_FD_114537 | JGI IMG/M metagenome (GOLD analysis project Ga0172375, IMG submission 114537) | Freshwater microbial communities from Kabuno Bay, South-Kivu, Congo - kab_092012_11.1m | ecosystem: Environmental > Aquatic > Freshwater > Lake | place: Democratic Republic of the Congo...
CTTGGACAGCGCCCGCGCCGTCCTGAACAGCAAGGCCGAGGAGGTGGAGACGATCGTCAGGATGATCGGCAGCAAGCAGATCGTGCTCGACGCCGCCACGGCGGAGAACTGGCAGGATCCTGAAGTGCTGGCCCGTCTCTCCCGCACGCGGGCCAATTTCGGTCTCGACGTTCTCAATTTGCTCTCCGCCGACGGACAGGTGAAGGTCCGGACCACGGCGCCGGATCGGGTGGGTGACAACCGGCTGGCTGATCCCGCGGTGGCGGCCGCCTTGAAGGGGCAGACGGTGCGTTGTTTCCTGATTCTTGGGCGCAGCGAGCTGGCGCGGGAGTCCGACGTACTCGCGGAGCGTGCGTATCTGGAGTTGGAGGAGACGCCCCGTGCGCGTAAGACGCTTCGGACGGATGAGAGCCGCGGCCTGCTGATGGTGACGGCTGCGCCGGTTATGAAGGGCAATCAGGTCGTGGGCGTTGTCTACGGCGGCGTGCTGCTGAACCGGAACCTGGCGTTGATTGACCGGATCGGCGAGATTGTATACCGCAACGAGATGTACAAGGATGCCCCGCTGGGGACGGTGACGATCTTCCTCGGTGACACGCGGATTACGACCACCGTGCGCAAAGACAACGGGAACCGCGCGCTTGGCACGCGCGTCTCCAAACAGGTTGCCGACTGCGTGCTGGACAACGCAAAACCGTGGATCGGCGAGGCGTTTGTGGTGAAGGAGCCCTATCTCGCGGCCTACGAGCCGATCCGGGACGGAGGCGGCGAGATCGTCGGCATGTTCTATGTTGGCACCCTGAAACGGCCGTTCACGGATGAGTGGCGGGCCGTCGCCATGCAGTATCTGGCGATTACGCTTGTCGCGCTAGGGACGAGCCTGGTGCTTGCCTTCGCGATTGCCAGCCGTCTGGCGGCGCCGATTCGCCGCCTGGTCGAGGTTGCCAAACGGGTCGCCCACGGAGACCGGCCTCCACCCGTCGACGCCAACGGGGCGTGCGACGAAGTCGGGCGTTTGGTCCATTCGTTCAACCAGATGACGGCGGCCCTGGCCGAGCGTGAGGAGCGCCTCAAGACGCTGAATCGTTCCTACATGGAGACGCTCGGATTTGTCTCGCATGAACTGAAGAGCCCCGTGGCCACGATCATGAACTACGCCTATCTGCTCCGGGAGCAGAAGCTCGGCGAGCTCAATGAGCGGCAGGTCAAGGCGGTTCGGGCGATTGACAGCGGGGGGGGCGGTTGGTCGAGATGGTGCGCCACTATCTCAACCTTGCCCGGATCGAGAACGGCGAACTGAGGCCGGTGCCGACCCACGTGGAACTGCTTGAGGAAGTGGTTGCCCCGGTGTTGGAGACCGCAGATCTGGAGCTTGCGGCCAAGGGCATGAAGGTTACCAACACGATCAGTCCTGAGATTGCGCTTCAGGCGGACCGCAACATGGTCCGTGAGATTTTTGAGAACCTTGTCGGCAACGCGATCAAGTACGGCCGGGCTGGCGGCGCGATCCTGGTTGCCGCCGAACCGGACGACACGATGGTCCGGATTCGCGTGCGTAACGACGGGGAAGGCATCCCGACGGAGCGCTTGCCGCAGTTGTTCCAGAAGTTCACGCGCATTGAGGGCACCGAGGGCGCCAAGCGCCAGCGGGGAACCGGGCTTGGGCTGTTCATCACGCGTAACATTGTTGAGGCGCACGGCGGACGGATCGAGGCACGGTCCGAACCGGGCGCGTGGGCGGAATTCGTGTTCACGCTGCCGCGATGGGCGCAAACGAACGCCTCTCCGTCCCTCTGACGGGAATTTGTCTTTCGTACGCGGCTTGTCTGGCGGCTGTGTCTGTTCGCATGGTGCGTATGCTGGCAGGTATGGTGGCCGCATTGCGCGGTTTTGTGCCGTCTGGCGGCGTCATTCCCAAGTCGGGTATGAGCTTCGTCCCGCAGGGTTTCGCCCGTCCGAAAGCCTGGCGGGGCCGGCTGCGTACGGCGCCGGGCCGGCTCAATGATCATGATTACGAGTAGGACTACGATTACGAGTGTGGATCGGGTGTTCCGTTCGATCCCTCCGTCAGCTACGCGGGCCCCCCCCCTCGCAACGTCCTCTACTACATGAAGAAGCGAGAACCGCGTGAGTTACAAATCCGGCTGCGTAATCCGCAATCATTTATTGCACTTTTCAATTGACTGCGCTGGAGTGAGTTTCTATATTCCGTCCGTTTTTTAACGCCTTTTGGGATGGTTGACCGCGCGGGTGCATGGCAACTGCGGCGCAGGTGGTTTGGTGATCGGGAGAAATAGGGTACTTCTCGGACTGGGAGGTCGATGTGACAAACGTGCAGAAAGATACGAACAGGTGGGCAATAGCAGTCGCGGGCGTTGTAATGCAGTTGGTTCTGGGCACCGTGTACGCGTGGAGTGTCTTCAAGAAACCGTTCCTGGCGTCGCACGGCGTGGATGCCGGCGGGACATGGGGGGGCGCACAGGTCGGACTGGTTTTCACGATCGTCATGGTCTGTCTTGCCTCTGCCGCTGCGTTGGGCGGGAAGTTCGTGGACAAGGCGGGCGCCAGAAAGGTCGCGACACTGGCGGCGATACTCTTCGGTATCGGAACGATGCTCACGGGTTTTGCGGACAAGACCGGCAACATCTGGGTCCTCTATCTCTCCTATGGTCTTATCGCAGGAATCGGCAATGGCCTCGGGTATATCACTCCGATCGCGGTGCTGGTGCGCTGGTTCCCGGACAAGCGAGGGCTGATCACCGGCTTGGCCGTGATGGGATTCGGTCTTGGCGCCTCGATCATGGGCCAGGTGGCGCCTTTACTTCTCCCCAAACTTGGTCTGACCAACTTCTTCTTCGTGTTCGGCGCCATCTTCATGGTTGTGCTGCTTGCCGCGGCCCAGAAACTGGTGAATCCGCCGGAGGGATGGACCCCGCCTGCGCCTGTGCAGAAGAAAGCCGCCGCGCCCGCCCAGGTTTCGGTTGACGCGAAGACCGCGTTTGGTATGCCGCAGTTCTATATCCTGTGGGCCATTCTGTGCGTGAACATTGCCGCGGGGCTGGCTCTGCTCTCCAACCTTTCGCCCATGGCCCAGAAGCAACTGGCCATCGACCCGAAGAAGGCCGGAACCGTACTCCTCATCGGTTCGCTTTTCAATGGACTGGGGCGCATATTCTGGGCATCCTTGTCCGACAAGATTGGCCGCAAGACGACCTTCTTCCTCATTCTCGGGACGCAGATCCCTGCATTCCTGGCATTGCCCTATGCCTCAAGTTACACGGTGTTTGTTGCTCTGTGCTGCTATATCCTGGCCTGCTTCGGTGGCGGTTTCGCCACAATGCCGGCCTACGCGGCGGATACGTTCGGCCCGAAGAACATGGGCGGTATCTACGGGAAGATCCTTCTGGCATGGGGTTTGGCCGGCGTGATCGGTCCCATGGTGATGGAAGCGGTATACAAGAAGACCCAGACGTTTGCCACGGCGTTGATGGTTGCCGCAGGGCTTCTTGTCGTTGGTTTCCTGATCAACGTCTTCTACCGCAAACCGCAAGCGGTTGCCTCGCCGCCGGCCGGTTGACGCGGTGTTCATCGGGTTCGGATTCCGCGGGCGCTTCGCGTGACGGTGCGGAGCGCCCGCAAGCACACACGCTGGTTTCGCCGTCAGGAGACGCACGAACGTGAAAATCACGATGGACGGACGGACCCTCGACGCGGTCGCGGGGCAAACCATACTGGACGTTGCGCGGGCGAACGGAATCTACATTCCCGCGCTCTGCTGGCACCCCCGGTTGGGCAAGGCGGGACGCTGCCGCGCATGCCTTGTGGAAGTGGAAGGCGTCCGGGGGTTGCAGACGGCCTGCTCCACGGTCGTCAAAGACGGAATGAAGGTGCAGACATCGTCGGAGTCGGTCCTCGCGGCGCGGCGCATGGTCGTGAATCTCCTGCTGGCCGACGGATCTCACAACTGCATGTCGTGCGAGACCAACGGCGACTGCGAACTCCAGGACATGGCCTACAGCCTGGGCATCGAGAAGCCCGCGTTCACGGTGGAGGGCCGAGACGTTCCGGCCGACGAGTCCGGCGAAGGCATTGTCCGCGACCTCAAGAAGTGCATTCACTGCGGCCGTTGCGTGTCGGCGTGCAACCATGCTGTCATGCACGAAGTTCTCGACTTCGGCTGGCGCGGCGGAGACTGCAAGGTCATCTGTGACGACGACAAGCCCATGGGTGACTCCTCCTGCGTGCAGTGCGGCGAGTGCGTTCAGGTGTGCCCGGTCGGCGCGCTGATCTTCAAACTCTCTCGCGGTAAGGCGCGCGCATGGGAGACCGAGGTCAAGAGGGTCGTCTGCCCTTACTGCGGCGTCGGCTGCGTCATCGACATGCACGTGAAGGACGGGAAGTACCTGTGGTCCATGGCCACGGAGAAGGACTGGCAGAACCTGCCCAACCAGGGGATGCTGTGCGTGAAGGGGCGGTTCGGACTGGACTACGTCAACAGCCCTGAGAGGCTGACCCAGCCGCTCGTGAGGCGCAACGGCAAGTTCGAACCGGCATCGTGGGACGAGGCGCTCGACCTGGTCGCGAAGCGCCTCGGCGAGGCGCGCGACAAGCACGGTCCGCGGGCCGTGGGATGCTTCTCCTCCGCCAAGGTAACCAACGAAGAGAACTACGCGATGATGCGTTTTGCCCGCGCCGTGCTCAAGACCAACAACGTCGATCACTGCGCAAGGCTGTGCCACGCCTCCACGGTGGCCGGCCTGGCGACGGTCTTCGGCTCGGGCGCCATGACCAACAGCATGCAGGAGGCGGCCCAGTCCAAGGTCATCCTTGTGACGGGCAGCAACACGACATGGTGCCATCCGGTGTTCGGGGGCATGATTAAGAAGGCGGTGCGCGAGCACGGTGTCAAGTTGATAGTCGTGGATCCGCGCGAGACGGACCTGGCCGAGGTCGCACACATCCACCTCCGGCAAAAGAGCGGGTCGGACGTGGCGTGGCTGATGGGCATGCAGCGCATGATCATCAGCGAAGGCTGGCACAACAAGGTGTACATTGACGAACGCTGCGAAGGATGGGACGAGTACGCAAAGAGTCTGGACTTCTACACCCCGGAGAAGGTCGAGGAACTGAGCGGCATCCCGAAGGAGCGGTTGTTCGATGCCGCGAAGCTGTTCGCGACGGGCGGAAGGGCGGCCATCTACTTCAGCATGGGCATCACCCAGCATTCGCACGGCGTGGACAACGTCAAGGCCTGCGCCAACCTGTCGCTGATCACCGGCAATCTCGGCTTCCCCGGCGGCGGCGTGAACCCGCTGCGCGGGCAGGTCAACGTCCAGGGCGCATGCGACATGGGCGCGCTGCCGAACGTGTTCAGCGGCTATCAGCCGGTGATCAACGACGACGTGCGCCGCAAGTTTGCCGAGGCGTGGGGCCTGGACTTCGCGGCGATGGACAAGGAAGTCGGAATGACCGTGACCACCATGGTCGAGGGCTGTGGCGACAAGATCAAGGCGCTCTACATCATGGGCGAGAATCCCATGGTGTCCGATCCGAACCTCAACCATGTGGCGGAACGTCTGAAGAAGCTGGAGTTCCTGGCGGTCCAGGACATCTTCCTGACCGAGACAGCTGCGATGGCCGATGTGGTGCTTCCGGGGGTCAGTTTCGCGGAAAAGACGGGGACCTACACCAACACGGAGCGGCGCGTGCAATTGAGCCGGCAGGCGATTCCCGCGGTGGGCCAGGCGCGACAGGACTACGCCATCATCGCCGACATCGCAGCGCGCATGGGATGCGCCGGTTTCCCTCGCACGCCTGAGGAAATCAACCAGGAGGTGCGCAAGGTCACCCCGTCGTACGGCGGGATCAGTTTCGACCGCATCGACAACGGGCCCGGGTTGCGCTGGCCGTGTCCCAACGCGGACCATCCGGGGACGCCGATCCTGCACGTGGGCAAGTTCACGCGCGGGAAGGCCGTCCTCTCGGGAATCGCCTACAGGGCGCCTGCCGAGGAACCGGACGCGGAGTACCCGCTGCGGCTGACCACGGGACGCCTGCTTGAGCACTACCACACGGGAAGTATGAGCCGCCGGTCGCGTGTGCTGGACGGGATCACCCCGCACGGATCCATCGAGATCAGTCCGGCGGACGGGAAGCGCCTGGGGGTGGCCGACGGCGAGCGCGTTCGCGTGGCCACGCGGCGCGGCGCGATCGAGACGGTGGCCGAGGTCACCGACCGCGTGCCGGAAGGCACGGTCTTCGCGGCTTTCCACTTCGCAGAGGCGGCCGCTAACGTTCTGACCAACAACGCGCTCGATCCGATTGCCAAGATACCCGAGTTCAAGGTGTGCGCGGTCCGCGTCGAGAAGGTCACGGCCAAATGTTGAGGTGTCTTGCCATGATGAAGAGCACGCTGCGAAAGCAGATCGAGTCGCTGGCGGCCGGGTATCCCCGCAGGTCGTCAGCGCTGATACCGGCCCTCTGGGCCGTGCAGGCCGAGCACGGGTATGTCCCGCGCGATCACGTCCCGGAATTGGCGGAATTGACGGGTGTCACGGACGCGCATGTGTACGGCGTGCTGACTTACTACACGATGTTCCATGACAAACCGATCGGGCGTTATCACTTGCAGGTGGACACGAACATACCGGCAACCCTGATGGGTGCCGGTGCGGTTCTGGAACGCATCGGGCGGGTCCTGGGAATCGGGGAAGGGGAGACGACCCCAGACGGTATGTTCACCCTGTCCTGCGTGGAGGATCTGGCTTCGTGCGCGACATGTCCCGTGGTTCAGGTCAACGACCGGTACTATGAGGCCATGACGCCCGAGAAGGTCGAGAAGTTGATCGAGAATCTGCGGAAGGATATTCTGCCGGACTGGCCGGTCGAGACGAAATGCGCAAGCGAATGCCGGATCCTGCTGAGGCCGCGCGGCGACCAGCCCGTCGGTCTTGCCGAGTACAGGAGGAGCGGAGGCTACGGGGCGCTCGCGAAGGCTCTGAGTCTACCCAGGGCGGACGTGCAGAAGATGGTCAAGGATTCCTACCTGCGAGGTCGGGGTGGCGCCGGATTCCCCACCGGGGTCAAGTGGGGATTCCTGCCCGCCGGCAGCGAGAAACCGGTCTATCTGATCTGCAACGCCGACGAAGGTGAACCCGGCACGTTCAAGGACCGCCAGATCATGGAGTTCGATCCGCATCTCCTCTTGGAAGGCATGGCCATATCGGGCTATGCGACGGGGGCGGAACTGGGATTCATCTACATCCGCGGCGAATTCGGGTGGATTGCGCAACGGCTGGAACGCGCCGTCGTGGAGGCGCGCAATGAAGGTGTGCTCGGCGGGAACGTTCTGGGCAAGGGCGTTCGGTTCGATGTCATCGTGCACCGCGGCGCGGGCGCCTATGTGTGCGGCGAGGAGACCGCTCTGATCGAGTCCCTCGAAGGCAAACGCGGCAACCCCAGACTAAAGCCGCCGTTCCCGGCGGTCGTCGGACTCTACGGTTGTCCCACCGTGGTCAACAACGTTGAAACGCTCGCTTGCGTGCCGCATATCGTCGCCAAGGGGCCGGAGGCGTTCAGGGCCATCGGGGCGCCCAACAGCGCCGGCCCGAAGTTGTTCGGCGTTTCGGGACACGTCATGAAACCTGGCGTGTTCGAGTATCCGCTCGGCGTGCCGCTGGCGACCGTGCTGGAAGCGGCCGGCGGCGTGCGCGGCGTTCTCAAGGCAGTCATCGTGGGCGGCCTGTCTGCGCCGATCCTCACGGTTGACGAAGCCAGGGGCCTGAATCTCGACTACGACAGTTGCGTGAAGCACGGAACGATGCTCGGATCAGGCGGGATCGTTGTGGTCAACGACACGGTCGGCATGCCGGCGCTGGCCCTGAGGACGATCGAGTTTTACGCACATGAGTCCTGCGGTCAGTGCACGCCCTGTCGAGAGGGATCGCAGGTCATCGCGAAGTTGCTCAAGCGCCTTGTGGAGGGGCGCGGCGAAGCGGGCGACGTGGATCGGGTTCTGGAGTTGTGCGCGACGATCAGGGGAAGTACGCTGTGCCCGACCGGCGACGCGTTTGCGATGCCGGTGCAGGCGATGGTATCGAAGTTCCGCGGCGAGTTCGACGCGTTGGTCCGTTAGGAGGTGCGTATGGCGGTGAAGGAGCGGAAAGTCCTTGTGGTGGATGACGACCCGGACATTGTCGAGTCGTTGCGCGAGGTTCTGGAAAGCGCGGGTTACGTGGTGCAGTCCACGACCGAAGGGCACAGAGCCGTGGGGCTCGCGAAGTCGTTCAAGCCCGATCTCATCATCCTCGATGTCATGATGGAGGAACCGGACGCCGGTTTTGAGATTGCGAAGAAACTGGGGGGAAAGACCCCGATCATCATGCTGACATCGATCGCCGGCGCGGCGGCTCAGACGTTCGACACTTCGCAACTGCCGATTCGCAACCTTGTGGACAAGCCGGTGGCCCCGGACGTACTTCTGCAGAAGGTGGCGCGTCTGCTGGCGTAGGTTCCGGATTGTTCCGGTTTGATCTTGACGGCCGCGAGAGAAAGGACAGGAAACGACCATGAGTGACAGTGCCAAGTTGGTGGCGATATTCGAGTATGCCTTGAATCAGGAGAAGACGGGGCAGGTCTTCTTTCAGTCCGCCCTGAAGCGCCTCGGCGCCGGGGCTGCCGTGAGCGCCTTCAAGGTGCTTGTCGAGGAGGAGGGCCGCCACATCGCCTTTATCGAAGGGATCCTTGACAGTCTGCACAAGAACGGGAAGGTGCGCGTGGCCACCGTCGGCAAGGGGAAGGATGCGGGCGGCGACTTCTTCGATGAGCGCGCCCGGAAAGAGCTCCTGGACCAGAGTATCGAGGGGTCCATGGTGGCCGACGTGACAGTCTTCAACACGGCCTGGCTGATCGAGAAGGACATCAGCGAGTTCTATGCGCGGATGGCGGAAGAGTCGACGGACAAGGACGCGAAGAAGGCCTTTGCGATGCTCGCGGACTGGGAGAAGGGCCACGAACGCATGTTCCGCGATTTCCGCGACAAGTTGCAGGCGACCTACGCCAGCATGCCCTGGGGCGGCTAGGGCCGCTGGCCGGCCCCGGCGTCGCGACACGGGCGCCGAGGGCTGCGTGGCCGATCGCGCTTGCGGATCTCCGTGTCGCGCCCGGTTCCGTCCGCCGTTGCGGCGTAGCCCATTCCGTCTGCCTTCAGTGCTCGTCGATCCCGTGGACCATGCGAAGCATGTGGTCGAGGTTCTTGAGGATCCCGGCCATGTACTCGCTGACCGCCCGCTTGCTGCCAGGCAGGCAGAACACGAGCGTGCGGCCGATCATGCCGGCCAGGGATCGGCTCAGTACGGCCGCGGGATGCTGTGACGCGGTTGTCACGCGGATGTGCTCCATGATCCCGGGAATCTCGCGATCGAGCATCGGCCGGAGGGTTTCGGGCGTTATGTCTCTCGGGCCCAGGCCGGTGCCTCCGGTGGTGAAGATCGCGGCCGCTCCGCTCTTCACCGCGGCGTGGACCCGTTGCCCGAGCAGATCGGCGTTGTCGGGAATGAGCCCGGTTCGGATGGACGCGCGCCAGTGGCCGGCCGCGAAGTGAGCGGTCAGCGCCTCGGCAACGGCCGGGCCGCTCCTGTCCTCGTAGATCCCCTGGCTCGCGCGGTCGCTCAGGGTCAGCACATCGAAGGGCAAGGGCTGCTGACGCCAGGCGATGTCGTCCCCGGCCTTCACGACGCCCGGTGACACCACCCTGCAGAAGATGCCCTCCTTTGGCATCAGGCATTTCCCCACCTCGCGGAAGATGGCGCAGCCCTCCCCGTGGCAGGACTTACCGATCTGGGTTATCTCGAGCTCACAGGTTCTGATGGCGATTCGGTCCGGGATCCGGACTTCCTCCAGCGGGAGACCGGATGTGGTGATGTTCTCCGCAAAGTCGCCGGGCTTGACGGCGCGACCGGTGCGTGCGGTGAAGCGCGCCGTTCCCTCGGCGGACAGCAGGCTGACCTGCCGGTGCCAGGCGCCGGCATGGGCATCGCCCTGTACGCCTTCGAGCGTGAGCGTAATGGATGGCGCCGGAGTCTTCGGCGTTCCTTTGGCGTCGCTGCGGTTGACTGAGATGACGTGCGCGTTCATGGGCTCTCCTGCGGGGTGATTGCGGTCTTTGTCTTGCTGACAAGTTTGACGGGGCCGATGACCATTTTCTTGTCCACGGCTTTGCACATATCGTAGAGGGTGAGAAGCGCCACCGAGACGGCGGTGAGCGCCTCCATCTCCACGCCGGTTTGGGCGGTACAGGAGGCGGTGCCGGTGACCTCGACGCCGGTGGGAATCAACTCGCAGCGCACGACCACCTGGGACAGCGGGACAGGGTGGCACAGCGGGATGAGTTCCGCCGTGCGCTTGGCGGCCTGGATGCCGGCGATCTCGGCGGTGACGATGACGTTACCCTTGCGGAGCCGGCGCTGTCGCAGCAACGTGAGGGTCTCTGGGGCCATCCGGATGCGGCCGCGCGCGGTGGCCACGCGGCAGGATAGCGGTTTGGCGCCGACGTCGACCATGTTGACGCGGTCGTGTTGATCGAGGTGTGACAAGCGTGCCATGTTCAGCCTCCCATGTAGTAGAAACGGTTCTTGCTCGCAGTCCCGGCGTGCGGTTTCTTTTCGACCGCGACCAGGAGCGCTTCGCGTGCGCCGAGTTCACGAACGGAATACGAGATATCGTTGAAGAGACACGGGAAAATCCGGCCGTCGCTGGAAACGCGGAGCCGGTTGCAGGCGGAGCAGAGTCCACCCTCGCCGCCGAGTACCTGCCAGAAGTGCCCTTCGGCCGTGTCCATGCGGCGGATGAACCGGACGGGGAGTCCGCGCGTCCGGCCGAAAGCCGCCACGGCGACGGCATCAGGTTCGTCGGGGGATGCTGTTATCACGCAGTTCAGCTTGATCGGGTGGAAGCCCGCCGCGATGGCGGCCTCGATGCCGGCGAGGACCTCGGCGAGGTTGCCGCCGCGGGTGATAGTCGCGAACCGCGCCGGGTCGAGGGTGTCGAGGCTGATGTTGAGGCGGTGCAATCCGGCCTTCCTGAGGGGAACTGCGAGTGCCGGCAGCCGGCAGCCGTTGGTTGTCATGGCCAGATCCCGGATGCCTTTGATGGCGGCGAGTTGGGCGACGAGGTCTACGATGTTGCGGCGCAGCAGCGGCTCGCCACCGGTGAGCCGCACCTTGTCGATGCCGAGTGCGACGCCTTCGCGGACGAGGGTGGCGATTTCCTCGTAGGACAGGATGCTGGCGTGCGGGACGATGCGGACGCCTTCCTCGGGCATGCAGTAGGTGCAGCGCAGGTTACAGCGGTCGGTGACCGAGATGCGCAGGTAGTGGATGCGGCGTTTAAAGGAGTCGTACATGGACGGTCTCGCCCTCCGCGATGGTGGAAACGCCGACGGGAATGATGAGCAGCGCTTCGGCCGCGCACATGGCGTGGATGTGCGCGGATCCGTGATAGGCGACGGGAATGACGGTGTCCGGCTTCTGGAAACGGACAGGAATGGTGTTCTGGCGGTCGGTCCGCCGGCGTTCGAAGCGTTCGCCCATACGGGCGGCGACGAGGGTGGGGCGGTGGTCGTGCCCCATCCGCTTCAACAAGTAGGGTTTGAGCAGCAACTCGAAGACGACGTAAGTCGAGACCGGATTCCCGGGCAGGCCGCAGCAGGATACGCCGGAGGGGTGTTGGCCGAAGACCATGGGCTTTCCAGGTTGCATGGCGACGCTTTCAAAGAGGAGTTCGAATCCGCAGCGGCGGAGGGTTTCGGGGACGAAATCGAAGGCGCCGGTCGAGACGCCGCCGGAGAGCAGGACCAGGTCATGGTTTTTCATGGCCGTCTGGATTGTGGCGGCGAGTGCTTCCGCGGTGTCGGGAACGATACCCAGCCGGGTGGCGATGGCGCCCGCCGCCCGTATCTGCGCGCAGAGTTGGATGCTGTTGCTGTCGCGGATCATGGCCCCCGTGGGGTGTTCCTCCGTCGGCACCAGCTCGCTGCCGGTGGCGGCGACGGCCACGCGCGGTTGCCGGGCGACGAGGGGATTGGCGTCGCCGACCGATGCAAGGACGGCCATCTGGGCCGGGCCGATGGGGGTGCCGGCGCGGAGGACGGTGTCGCCGGTGACGAGATCCTCGCCGAGTCGGCAGATGTTGTCCTCGGTGCCCCGGCCGGTGAACTGGATGGTTGTCGGTGAGAGCGGGGTGGTGAATTCCTGCATGACAACGCAGTCGGCTCCCTGCGGGACGGGTGCGCCGGTCATGATGCGGGCGCACTGGCCCGGGCCGACGGGGAGGGTTGGCATGCGGCCGGCGGGGATGGTTTCGATGATGGTCAGCGCGCCGGCGAGGTCGGTGCGGCGGCAGGCGTAGCCGTCCATGGCGGCCTTGTCGAAGGGCGGCATATTCACGTCGGAGGTGACGTCCCGCGCGAGAATGCGGTTGGCGGTGTCGGCCAGGGGGACGTGCTCCGCGCCCAGGAAGGAAGCGGCTTTAAGCATGATGGCATGGGCTTGGTTGAACGTGATCATGGGGCGCTCCGGTGTTGGTGGGGTTGTTCCGCCGCGGCGCAGGCGGCGGCATAGTCTTCGGGGGTGTTGAGATTCCTGAACCAGGTGTTGTCGGCGAGGGGGAATGTGGCCACGTTCAGGCGCTGGAGAAGGTCGTCCATCCGGCGTTTGCCATCGTCCAGCGTTGCTTGGATTGTGGGCAGGATGGTGCGGCGGTAGAAGGCGAAGAGCGGGTGGCGGCCATCGGTGGTAACGGGAATGACGGCGTCATGATTCGTGAGGGTGGCCAGCATGGCGTGGAGGGTGGGGGTGTCCATGGTCGGGATATCGCACCCGGTTAGGAATACGGTGTCGGTGGTTGCGGCTTCGAGGCAGGATGCCAGACCCATGAGTGGGCCCTGGCCGGGGATGCGGTCGGCGATGACGGGGGCCCCGGCGATGCCGTAGCGTTCCGGGTCGTTCGCGCCGACGAGGATGGCCTGGAAGTGTGGACGCAACTGGTTGGCGATGTGGACCAGCATGGGGTGGCCGTTGAACGGGAGGAGGCTTTTGTCGCGCCCCATGCGGCGGCTGTTGCCACCGGCGAGAATGACGGCGGTGGCGTTCATGCGCCACCACCATTGCCCCTGGCTGAAGGTGAGTTCGTCGGGTTGGATATTCCAGCCGCTTCCGTCGAAGTCAATCAGGCGGTTGGCCAGCGGTCTGACGCGGCGGCAGGTTTCCTTGACGGATGAGGTCCGGCTATCCCGTACCACAATGAACTGGCTTGGGGTGACGATCTCCCGCAGTGAGTTGGATTCGCAGATGAGGGGGACTCCCTCGGGAAGCATGGCCAGCAAGGCGTGGGTGCCCTCTTCCATGCAGGCATGGCGGACGCGGAGCCACAAGACGCGTGAGGCGCCTGCTTGCAGCATTCGGGCGGTATCCTTGCCCGAAAGGCGTTTGTGCTCCTCGGTGATCTGGTAGTTCTCCTGAAGCGAGCCGCAGACGCCGCATCCGTCGCCGCCGCGGGGGCAGTTGCTTCCCGTCTCGCGAATGACCGTGACCTTCGCGGCGATGACGGGCTGGTGGTCAGCGAGTCGGCGGATTAGCGCACAGGCGAACTCGGTTTTCCCGACGTTACGTCCGGTGGCGCCGATCAGGACCATGGAGGGTATATGAATCATCGTGGTATCACATGTACGGAAGTAGCCTTGAAAGATACGGTCACGGACATGCCTTCGGCCAGATGCATTTCTTCAAGGGAGTGCAGGGTGACGTGGGCGACGAGGAAGCATCCGGCGTCAAGCTCGATGCGGTGGTAGTGCCGGCGGGGCAGGATGCGTTGGATTTTGGCGGTAAACGTGTTACGGGCGCTGCTATGCGTAGTTGGCGGGGCACTGGCAATAGCTACGCTTTCGGGCCGGATACAGAGTGTGACCGGATCGCCGATGTTGGCGTCGCCGGTGGCTTCGATTTCAACGGTGCCGACCGAGACACGGAGGCAGTCGCGTTCGATGGCGATAGCCTTGCCCGGGAGGATGGTCTCGGTGCCGAGGAAAGAGGCGACGAAGGGGTCCGCGGGGTGGTTGATAATGTCCGGGGTTGGGCCGGTCTGGACGATCTTCCCGGCGTTCATGACCGTCATTTCGGAGGAGAGGCGGAGGGCCTCGTCCTGATTATGGGTGGCGAACAGGAGGGCGGTGCCGGCCTCCTCGATCGCCTTCTGGAGATCGTGGATGACTACGTCCGCGGTGGGGCGATCGAGCGAGGCGAAGGGTTCGTCCAGGAAGAGGATTTCGGGGTGGGTTGCCAGTCCGCGTGCGAGGCTGGTGCGCTGGGCCTCGCCGCCGGAGAGCTTGCGTGCAGAACGATCCAGCAGGTGTGTGATGCCGAAGCGGGCGGCGTAGTGTTCGACTTGGTGTGCGATGTCGGAGGCGGGTGTGTGGCGCAGGCGCAGGCCGGAGGCGATGTTCTCGCGGACTGTGGTGTCGAAGAGGAGCGGCTGCTGGAAGACCATGGCGATGCGGCGGCGGTAGCCGAACAGGTTGGAGACGGGATGGTTGTCAAACCGGAGTGAACCTGTTTCGGGTGGGAGGAGCCCGGCGAGGGTGAGCAGCAGGGTGGTCTTGCCTGAGCCGTTGGGGCCGACCAGGGCCATTCGTCCGCCGCGGAGCAGCGTGAAGGAGGGCACGTCGAGTACCTGCGCGTTGCCGCGCGAGACGCGAAGGTTGCTCGCTTCCAACAGGTTCATCGTGGTCGCTCCCGTTGCTGGATCCGGGTAAGGATCAGATTGAAGGTGAAGGCCAGAAGCAGGAGTATGATGCCGAAGGCGATGGCGATCTCGAAGTTGCCCTTGCTCGTTTCGAGTACGGTGGCGGTGGTCAGTACGCGGGTTTGCCCCTTGATGTTGCCGCCGACCATCATGGATGCGCCGACCTCCGAGATGATGCCGCCAAAGCCGGCCATGACGGCGGCCAGGATGGGGAGGCGTGCCTCGCGGACCAGCATCCAGACCATCTGGCGGCGGCTGGCGCCGAGGGCGAGGATCTGGAGGCGGAGCAGCGGCGGGAGGTTCTGGAGCGCAGCCAGGCTGATGGCGGTTATGATGGGCGTTGCGATGAGGACCTGGGCAATGACAATGGCGGTCGGGGTGTAGAGAAGGGCCATGGATCCCAGCGGGCCGCTGCGCCAGAGCATGATGGAGACGATGAGGCCGACGACGACCGGCGGCATACCCATGCCGGTGTTGATGAGGCTGATGAGGAGCCGTTTGCCAGGGAATTTGTTCAAAGCAATCGTCAGGCTTATGGTGATGCCGATGATCAGGCTGATGAGGGTTGCAGTTCCCGAGATCTGCAAAGAGCGCAGGGCGATGTCCACCACCTCGTGATCAAGCGAGCCTAATAGTCGGAAGGCTTCGGCGAGTCCTCCGAGCAGGAGTGAGGGCTGTGTGGGCTGGTTTGCGGCGGGGATCTGGGTGGCGGCGGGGGTTGTTGCCGGGACAGTGCTGGATGCGGGGGGGGGCTGGAAGTGCGTGAGCGGATTGGTGTCTTGCCCGATGGCGCCCGGGGCGCCGATGAGAAGGGCGGCGAGAAGGGCTGCGTGAGCCGATGCGATGAGTCTGGTGGGGTGGTGTGGCGTTCGCAGCGTGGTGGCTTCGCGAGGAAGGGTTGTGTTGCAGTTGCGCACTCGGTGGCCTTACTGGTGGAGCTCTGGTGGGGACTGTGCATTCCGGACGAACCGGTCGAAGGCCGCTTGGATGCCGGCGGTTGCTTCCGAATGAAAACCCTCGTATGCGGCGAGTACGGCCCATGCGCTTTCGGTTAGTGTGGTTGCGCCGCCGGCGCGGCCGCCACGTTGGCGGTTGAGGAGCGCAAAGCCGAGGCACTCCTCTGCCTTGCGAAGATCGGCCCATGCCTTGCGGTAGCTTATGCCGGTCTCTCGAGCGGCTTTCTGGAGGGAGCCATGCGCGGCGATGGCACGTAGTAGTCGGCACTTGCCGTCGCCGAACACGCCAGCCACGCCGGGGGCATACATCCAGAGGCGGCAGTTGGGGCGTAGCTCA
>Ga0172375_10006662_pt1 | contig 16088 bp, 10 predicted proteins | sample LakKiv1m_FD_114537 | JGI IMG/M metagenome (GOLD analysis project Ga0172375, IMG submission 114537) | Freshwater microbial communities from Kabuno Bay, South-Kivu, Congo - kab_092012_11.1m | ecosystem: Environmental > Aquatic > Freshwater > Lake | place: Democratic Republic of the Congo...
CTACGTCAGAGCGGTGATGAACTACAGGACCGCTGATATGCCGGCATTACGGGATGGACACAAAGCTGCTGTAGGGGCGGGGTTTATCCCCGCCCGTTGTTCCAGGATTGATGCCACGGGCGGGGATAAACCCCGCCCCTACAGGACATCGTGCTACTATTTTGGTCGTTAACCGTTTCTTGAGACAGTTTCAGATGCCCGCCCCACCAGAGCATCGTCATATTCGGGAATCCCGCGTAGGATGCGGTGAGTGAAGCGAACCGCATCGGTCGAGGTCTTCACGGGCCCAAATCCGGGAGCCGAAGTAGCGAGCGGTGCTGTTCGCACGCCAGGGCTGTGCTCACCGGCACCCTACGAGTGAAGGTCACACTGACGGCCGTGCGGCAGCACTCTTGAGCCCAAGAATCCCTGGCGCTCAACTTTTCCCGCGAAGGCACCGTATAGGCATGCCGGCAGCGAGCACGGCCAGGCATTTGTTGCATGAGACACAAGTTGCCCGATCTGACTTTCCTTGTCTGAATCTCTTAACGAGGAACGGTTCTCTGATGAACGGACGGCTCATTGAGACAAAATCTGCAAAGCCTTCTGAAAGCACTTCTTCCATGTAATCGAGCCTTCTCATCCCGCCGACTAGAAATACCGGCACAGAGCCGACCGCTGCCTTAATATCTTTGGCTATAGCCAGGTGGTATCCTTCCTCAAAGTCATATCTACCCTCCAGCTTGTTCAGCTTGTGCTTGGCGATTGGCCTTTTCCAGAAAGGCATTCCCTGAGCCAATTCCTCCACGGGAACTTGACCTCGGCACATGTTCATGAACGAGTAGTGCGCGGTACCGCTGCTGGGCTCGATTCCGTCTATTCCCATTTCCGCCAATCGCTGCGCATAACGCGCAGCCGGACCGGGGGTCAATCCCGGAGCCGGCGTGTGATCATTTGTGTTGAGCTTGACCAGTACTGGGGAGCCTTCGGGGACGGCTTTCTTGACTTCCAGGAATATCGCTTCGAGCAAACGGAAGCGGTTTTCCTCCGAACCGCCCCACGAATCCTCCCTGCAATTGAAAAACGGTGACAAGAACTGACTTATCAAATAACCGTGCGCTGCATGGAGCCGAATCCCGTCGGCGCCCGCTTCCATCGCCCTGCTTGCGGCTTGTCCGAAGGCCCGAATCACACGCTGGATTTCTTCCTCTTTCATTTCTTTAGGAACGAAGAAATGGATGGGATCTCGACCGACCGCGGAAGGACCGCGAGGGACCTGGCCTATCGCCTCCTTGGTGGTCTGTCGTCCTGCGTGGGCCAATTGGAAGACAATCTTTCCATCTTCCTGATGAACGGCCTCCACCAATTTGCGCAAGCCGGGAATCATGTCATCCGATTGAATGCCTGTCTGGTGCAGGCGAGATCTGCCCAAAGGCTCCACATACACGTCACCGGGGATGATCAGGCCGGTCTCGCCCTTGGCGAGATTGGCGTATCTCTTGATCAGTTGGTCTGTCACCTCCCCATTGTCGCCGGCCATGCATTCTTGTGTGGCAGAGTGGACGAAACGGTTCTTCACTTCCATTTTGTTGAAGCGATACGGTGAGAAGAGAACTGACATGCTCATGCTTTCTCCTTTATTGATGGAATGGGCTCAAAGTTCCGCCGGCCACACCCGGTGGAAAGCGGATACGCTGAATCCAGCCGGAGAACATATAAAACGGTCATATTCTCGTCCTATGTGGTAGTGAGTAGTTCTCGCTTCCTTGCCGGTCTCTTCCAAAGTAATGCCATCTCGCAAGTCAGCCTTGTGGCCGGACGGATCCCCGTCGTAACAAATGAAGACAGAAGACGCGTGTATCCCGACTGGTTGAAGAGTTTCTAGGACGAAGGCTTGCGTGGTTTTCGGCATCACAACAGGATAACGGAGTTCGAAAGTAGCGGCTACGATATGGCATTCGTTTTCGATGAACTGGATGTGGAAGATGGTTTGGATCATATGGTTGATTCGGCAAGGGCAACCAAACGTAATGGGCGGTACATACTGCCTCCAGTGCGGTGTAGTTTCCCATGGGGTCCGGAATTCCTGAGATGCCCCGTACCTCACCAAGAATGCCTCTATCATTGAACGATTTCTGTCACGCAAATCTCAGGATTTCCTCCATCGCCGCGCGGTTGCTCCTGAACAGGGCGGCGGGGGCATCGGGATGAGGAAATCCTACAGCGATGCCTATTACCACCTTCTTATCTTCCGGTATTTCAAGCACATTCCTGACTATGTCGGGGAACTGCATCGAAGCCGCCAGATATATTGTTCCCAGGCTCTCCTGAACCGCAGCGTAACATATTGTTGTACCGATGGACCCTAAATCGAAACACGCGTACGGAAGGTTCAGCCGACCGTCCATCGTGAGGTAGATGACCGCGGGTGCGCCGAAAAAAGTAAACATGTTGATATAGTGCTGCCGCCGGCCTTCTGCGTCGTCTCGGGCAACTCCGAGGTAGGTGAGCAGATCTCTCCCCAATCCCGTGTAGCGACGCTTGTTCACTTCAGGAAAATCCGTCGGCATAGGCAGGTCCGAGCGAATTGGCTTTCCCGTCATCAGCTCTTCCACAAAAGCCTCGGCTAAACGACTCGTCTTTTCTGCGTCCGCCACCACAATTTCCCAAGGTTGAGTGTTTCCCCAGGACGGCGCCCATTGGGCAAGTTCGACAATTTTTCGGATTTTCTCTCGTGGGACCGGGTCAGGCAGAAACGCTCGAATGCTGCGCCTTCCCAGGACCGCCTCTTTGAGTTCCATATTATGTCCCTCCTTATTGGTTTCACGGGCTGAAATAGCTGAGGCTCAACGTCCCGACTTTCGTGTTGACTCGTATCGTATGATGGCCTAATGAATAAGTAAAATATTTTGATTCTATCGAGACGATAAGCACTGCTTATGGTGAACAAAGATGAGTGTTCTTGAAATAAGGCATCTTAGGCTGATCAAGGCCCTGGCGGAGACCGAGAATCTTACCCGCGCGGCACAGAAGCTCCATGTATCTCAACCTGCCCTCAGCCAGCAGTTGAGAGAACTGGAAGAACGTCTCGGCACCGTGCTCTTCCATCGCACCAGAAAGAAGATGATCCTGACCCGCATGGGCGCATGGGTGCTGCAATCTTCTGAAAGCGTTCTGAAAGAGCTTGACCGCGTCGAGTGCGATATCGCCAAGGCCGTACACGGCGAGAGCGGTGATCTGCGCATCGGTGTTCAGTGCGTGCTAAGCTTCCAATGGCTCCCGTCCATTATGCGCAAGTTCCACGACATTTACCCGCAGGTGGAGTTCGTGGTGGGCAACTCCCACGCATTTGTCCGCGACCTGAAATCCGATGTCTTTGACCTGGTAATAACGGGCTTTCCCTTAGAGCATCCCGAAATTGCTCACACGAAGCTATTTGAAGACGAAATGGTGGCTGTTTCTTCGCCCCGCCATCCCATGAGCGCGAAGAAGACGGTACGTGAGACGGATTTTGAAGATGTGACAATCATTTCCCTGGCAGAGAAATCCAAGGACGTCTTGTACCAGTACTATCTGTTGCCGGCCGGAGTCAAGATCCGCCAGTTCATGACAATAGAGCAACCCGAGGCCATTATTGACCTGGTGCGTTCCGCTTTTGGGATCGCCATCTTTCCCCGCTGGTCCGTGCAGAAATACTTGAAAAGCGGTGAACTCTGCGCTTCTTCGCTGGGTCAAGGCGGAGTGCGGCTGGAGTGGCGTGCCGCCTTTCTGAAGTCAAAGCAGTTCCCCATGTATCAGCAAGAGTTCCTGAAATTGCTCGCGGATGACCCGCTTGCGGGCATGCTTTGACGCTGGGGTATGCCCTCTTGAAGCGGGGAAACGGTATGCGACGGCGAACGTAGTTCAAGAGGTTTGATACGGTTAGCCGCGTTGGGCGGGGCATTACGTAGATGGAGGCACCGCAGTCGGGAGGACTTGGGGGAAGCCGGTCAGGGGACAGGGGATCCTGAAAGAGATGGAGACGATGCTCTCCCTATCTTCGTTTCAGAGTGCTCCAACGTGGCAATTCTGTTTGACAGTCACCTGTGCGGGGACGTACAGTCAATCTCGGATAAGAACAGGCCCTTTTGTCAACTTAATGATGGAGAGCTCAGCTCATTTCGTGTCCCGCTCCGACCTTCCCACACGGTAGGGGTGCCATGAATCTCGACGAGGCCGTAGTCCTGAGGACCTATGCCTGCGAGGCCGAGGCAAGCATCGCAGAATCACGCCTCGGATTTGAAGGCATAGAGACCCGGATTCAAAAGGACGACTGCGGAGGGGCTTATCCGTCGTTACAAATGGCCGGCGGCGTTCGACTCCTTGTCAAGCCCGAGGATCTGGAAGATGCAGAGAGAATTCTCAGTGAAATGAAAGCTTCTGAGTGTGAGGGAGTCGAGCGACAGGCGGAACAGGCAGATCGCAGGGAAAGAAGACCTAGCCGGAAGCCTCTTGAGGCTCAAGCTATGAAGGACCCGCCGAGCCGGCAGCTTGACGAGTTGAAGACGGTTATCTTCACCTACGTTGTGATGGCTCCGCTCTTATCGGCTTTGTTTGCGGACAAGATAGACAACGTTTTTGTTGCTTGCCTGCTGTTTGTGGGACTAGTGGGCATGTCCTTCGTATTCCTGAAGAGACGGCTGGAGAAACTGGATGAAGCCATCAAAGAGCAGGAACGGAGGCTCATGGAACTGGAGGCGGTGAAGCACGAGGAATTGGAATAATTACTCCCCTTAGGAAATGGAATACTTGCCGGGGAAGCATGCGCCCAATGCGGACTCCAATGCGGATTTTGCCAAGGCTGATTATCATGAGCAATTAATTGTAGAGGTACCCACGGAGCAAAGGAGTGCAACCCATGAGAATATTCCGAAGAAGCTTGCAAAGTCGTCTTGGTGTGGCCCGATCGCCGTTGAACCGAGGAACGGCCTGGTGGATAGCCTTAATTTGTGCCGCCATAGGCGTGCTAAGCGCCGCCAACCTTATCATCATACCGGCCCTTGCGGGGTACGTGTCCTGGATTGTGCTCGGAGGATTGATCCTGCTCCTGATTGCAAACAGGTAAATGAAGAGCTGCTCTCCACGCGTGTGAACCGCGATGCACCGTACGGGAGGTCTCGTCGGTCGTAACTAGGAAAAACCCCGGCAGAGACGGGTTGTTCTGCCGGGGCAAGGTGAAGCCTGAAGAATGAAGAGCTGTGCCTCGCAGAGCCCCAGCTCTCAAAGCAGCCGGCGCAATTACTAACGGAACTTTAAGTCACCGAACGGGTTACCCTGTCCGCCCGGGGAAGGTCCAGTAGGAGCTGGTCCGTGAGATGCTCCACCTGGCCGGCTGGAGGGTGCCGGAGACTGAAACTGCGGCTGAGGCGATGGCCGCTGAGGCGCTGACGAGCGGCCGGCGGGATTTTCCCACTGCCGTTGCGGTACTGCCTGCTGCCGCTGCTCTCTGGCACGTTGCTGCTGCAACTGCTCCTGTCGCTTCTGCTCAGCCTGCTGACGTGCGGCTTCTTCCTTCCGCTTCAGATCAAGCTGCTTGTCGGGTTCCGTGACCGCACGTGGAGCCTGTTCCAACAGCGGTTTGCCAATTCCCGGCCTCGGTTGTTCCGCAAACGGGGCGGCCGGGAGTTTTCCCTCCATCATGGGCTTCGTCATCTGCTGGAGCTGATTCACAAGCTCTCGACGCTTGTCGGTATTCTGCTCCCTGGAAAGTTTCCTACCCAACTCTTCGACTTGCTTAACAGAGGCAGCCATCGCGGTTTGAGCTTGTCGCCGCGCCTGAGCGGACTGCTCCACTGCAGCCAGCCGCTTTCGGAGTACTTCCTTACCTTGGAGATCAGGAACCTTCGCGATGCCTTGTTTCAAGGACGCGAGCCTATCCCGGCTCACCGGCTCACCGGTAAGCGCCGCATCGGGTTTGGCCAAACGCCCGGCCAGCCGGCTCTCAAGTCGCGATCTGGCCGCGGGGTCGGTGCTTTTCTTTAGTTCTTTGTTTTTTAGAAAAGTTCCCGAAAGCAGGACTCATGGTTGGTTGGCGAAATGAATTATATTAGCAATATTGAGAGGTTGGGTGAAATGCCAAACACGCGATCAGGTCCTGGTCAGGTAACTATGCGTCAGCTCCCGACCGACCAACTACTCCCCAAGGTATGCGGCGTCGAAACTGCTGATGGAATTGGCCACGGCTCGAACAAATTTCGCATTGCTCATTATCTTGAGCATGGGGCCTTCGAGCTTGAATACGCCTGTCACAACACCCGCAATGAAGTCCTTGTTCCCCTTGACCACTTCCTTGAAAGCCGAGTAGCTCCCTTTGACATGGAATCCGAACTGAACCGTTGTCGGGTCTTCAATGATCCTGCATTCAGTACACTCGCCCGCCGCTGCCGCTACGAAAACATGAGTCGTTGTCTCTAATCCGCCTCCAGGCTCGATCTCAAAAATGAGGTTACCATTGAAGCCCACTCCCCAGTTTTTCCCTGCCTCCTTGATAGCACGGCTATTGTTGATGGCCTTTTTCCATTCGTCGCACCACTCCTGCGAAGGATAAAGGGCAGCCATGGCGTAACTCCCTCCTGTGTAAACTTCCGAATCACCTCATCGCGTTCAAAGAGTTTCAAGGTCGTACCAGTATCGAGCATTTTCCAGCGTCTTGAGGCCTTTCCCCCCCATCCATATCCCGACAACCTTTTGGTCACGCCAATGCTTTTCGATATCAAACTCTCTCGAATACCCGTACGAGCCCATGAAATCCATAGCTCTACTGCAGACCCGTTCCACCACCGTGCTCGCGTACAGAGCGAGACCGCGAGACTTCAGGACAAAACGCTCATCCCAGGGGTCCCAGCCGTAGATTTCAGGGTGGTCCATTTCTCGTGCGTATTGCCACATCCACGCGGACGCGGACTCAATACAAACAGCTACCTCTGAAAGCATGTCCGCTACTATGCTGTGCTCTTTCAGAGTTTTTCCCCCAACGACCCTTTCCGAGGTGAACCGCTTGATGATCTCGTAGACGCTCTTCATGACTCCGACACACATGGCAGCGGACCCTATATTTCCCATGGTAATGGCTCTCTTCCAGTACTTGAGGTCATCACCGGGCCCGTGGAACCGATATCGTTTGGGGACTCGCACCTCATCGAACCAGATATCGGAGTTCATATCAGCGGCCATACCCGCTTTCCGGTAAGGATTGCCAACCGATACTCCTTTTGAATCGGCCGGGACCAGGATGAGAGCAAAGTCATTCGGATCAGTGGAACCCTTTTGCGTCGTGCAGACCACGACAAAGAGATCGGCCACTTTGCCGGAATTGCTCGGCCATATTTTGTGCCCATTGATAACCCATTCATTGCCGTCCAAACGAGCGGTCGTCTGAACGGTCCTCCCCTTCATGCGGCCGAAGTTCTCCACGTCTGCACCGCTGTTCGATTCGGTCATGGCATGACATCCGACGTAGAGTTCATCTCCACAGAATCGAGGACCAAATTCCATACACAGCTCCATATTCCTATGGGGAGGCAGAACTATGGGCATGAGACCCCACACTGAGCACAAGCATGCCGTGGCAAATCCCGAGTCTATTCTGGCCAATTCCTCGGCCATCACGGTGCAGATGGTCATGGGCTCGGGCATTTCGGTCCCGCCGGCTTCCGCAGGGAAGAACGCAGCGTTCACTCCCAAGTCAACCAGGACTTCTTTGAGGAGAGGCTCTACGATCTTGTGTTCCCTCCAATCCTCGTCCACCTGCCGCCTGATAGGGATGTAGCGCTCTTCCCCCCATCGCCGGAGCACCTTACCCATCTCGGAGACGAAATCGGATACCCATTCTTTCGGACGAATGAAGTCATCTACGGTCGGCATTTTGCTCCCCTATTTCGAGAAAGCTTCAAGATGTTGAGGTTATGGCGGGTGCCAAGAATAATGTCCTGTTAGATGGCCACCGACCAGGAGGATTCCCTCACTTCGGACAACGCAGAGCCGTCAAACGTTCGTTCGGGGGCCCTCCTGGCCGGCGGGTCTAATCAGTCAGAAATTTTGGCACCTGCTATATACTCCACTCAGCCTGGTCCGGTCGTGACCCGCTCCAGTTGCTCCAGGTCCCATTGGAGGTCCATGTCTTTGAACATCGCTTCTGCTTTCTCCAGATATTCTCCTGCGTTGATGCCGTTCAGCTCACGGTATTTGCTGTGACGCTCCAGCAGGCGTTTTCCCACCTCCATGTATGTGCGGGAAAGGTCCGGCCGAGCACCGAGGCGTTCCCCTTCCTTGATGGACTTGTCGAACCACTTCAGGGCCTTTCGTTGCTTGCCGATCAGCCAGTAATACTCAGCCATTAGGCGGTAGCTCCATGTGCGATGAGGTGCGAATTTGGCTGAGTTTCTTACAGCCCTTTTTCCACTCTTGAGGGCGGCCTTCGCATATTGTGACACCGATGAACTGGAATCGCCTCCTATCGCCTCTTCCAGCCGGCGGAGGTCAAGCATGAATTGCGCCACTAAGCAGCCGGAAAGATACCAGGCAGGCCAAAAAGTGCGATTGCAGCGAATTTGATCCGCGTATGCCAGCGAATCCTTAGCCCCAGAATCATCGTTCATGAATGCCTTGACCAACGCAGCTTGCCCTAACGCCCGTAATTCAAACCCTACTGCTCCTTTTTCTACCGAGATCAACCTCGCCCTGTTGGCTGCGGTATGAGCTTGGTGTAAGTCACGGGAGACTAGCAGCAACTCGGCGACTAATGTCTTTGCCGCCGCTACTGGGCCGTATCCGTACTTTTCCTCCATTAAATCGAAATTTGCTATCAGGTCTCTAGCTTGAGCAAATTCTCCCCGGTACACACCCAGCCCTCCCTGCACGCATAGGTATGCATTCATATCCCAAAAAAGCCCGTTCTGCGTACTAGCCTCAAACATCGACGCATCGTATTGAGGAATTTCACTCCATCTTCCTGCAAAATAGTTGTGGAAAACGCTCACCGTTACATAACAGGCAACATCCTGGATTCTCGTCTCGTCAACAAGGGCTTTCGCGTTACCCAGCAGCAATTGGCCTATGCGAAAGAACCCCATGTAGGCAAACATTGCACTTGTACTCAGGTGCCAGACCGCCGACACTTCCAGCTTCGTCAGGTCATATTTGAAAGTCTCTCTTAGTAGGCCTATGATTTCCGGAAAGGCTCTTGTCGGATTCGTAATGGCCAACCCTTTGTCTCTCTTAAGGGCGAGCGAAAAGAATTCATTTGTCTGCTGATCCGGTATTTTCCGAGTCCCTGAGAATGGGAGATATAGTCTCAACAGTAATGCCAATAGATCATACGATAGCTTGGCTATCACGTAGAATCGGTTTTTCCGTGATAGCTTTCCCCACCGCAAGAAGACCTTGTCGCAATAATAAACTGTATTGGGGTAATGCCCCCTATTGAAATAGGCCAGAGCGATATTCTTCTCAAATTCTGCCAGTTTCTCAGAATCCGCCGCTTCACCGTACTTGTCGGTGTACAATTGGAGCGCCTGAAGAAAGTAGGCAATGGCCTCGCTTGAGGCGGAGGATCGTAACGCTTCTGCCCCGGCCCTTGTCATGTATTCTTCGGCTTTCTCTAAGTCTTCTCCTTTTCCATAATGATAGGCGAGCATGCCATAGAATTCATGCAACCGTTCCCGGAAGATTTTCTCTATGGATTGAGCCACCTTGAGATGAAGTGTTTTGCGCTGCTGCAAGAGAGTTGATTCATAGGCCGCTTCCTGTGCTAGGGCGTGTTTGAAAAGATACTCCAGCTCGTGCATGTGCGTCCGTTCCCGGATGAGCTGGATCTCTTTCAAGTATGTGAGCTTGTCGTCGAGGTTGTCCGCGCGACTTACGACTTCGGCGAGGATACGGTAAAAGAAGGTCCTCCCGATGACCGAGGCCACCTTGACCAGATTGCGGGTATCCTCGTCGAGCCTGTCTATCCTCGCCATGAGCACATCGTTGATCGTAGGGGGAATTACTACTGAGTGAATCTTGTCGGTAACCTCGAAGCCGCCGGCTCCTACTTTCACGGCGCCTTCGTCTATGAGTGAACGCACAACCTCTTCGATGAAAAAGGGATTCCCTCCGGCCCTTTCGATGATCTGTTCCTTGACGCCATGATGAAGACCTTTGATATTGAGCATATTATTAATCAGAGCTCCACTATTATGTTGATCGAGAGGCTGCAGTGCAATCTCTATAAGATCCAGGCCGGGCAGACGCTCCGGCAGTTTTTCAATCACTGCAACTTCGCCCGTCCAGTATCCGGGACGAAAGACGTTGATGAACACAACCCGCTGCTTCAGGGCCAGACGATACAGAGAGTCGAGAAGGAGCAGCGAGCTGGTGTCCGCCCAGTGCAGATCCTCCATGACGAGCACCAGGGGAATGATCTCCGTGGATTTGATCAACAGTTCCCGTACGTTCTTTAAGATAAGCTTTTCAAGGGATTCCCCCTCGATGCCCCTGACCCGGTCTGCATGCTTCCCGGAAAGCTTCATTCCCATCAGCGTGGCGACAAAGGGGAAGATCTCATCCGCATCCTCCACGGACACGCGTCGGATGGCAGTCTCCAACTTGTTCGCCGCGGTGGTCTCCGTGTCATCCTCTCTTATCCTGGCCCAATTCTTCAGGAGATCTATCACGGGGTGAAAGCTTAAGTTCTTTCCCATGGAAATGGCCCGGCCCTCCAGGAAGCTCACCCGCTTCACCACCTCGCGTTTCTTCAGTTCAGCCAGCAGTCGAGATTTGCCGATGCCTGCCTCTCCGATAATGTTAACCACCGATCCTTGGCCGTTGACAGCCTTCAGTATCTGAAGCTCCAGCCTTGCCAGCTCCTGATCGCGTCCAACCATTTCCGAGTACACTTCGCGTTCAGGGCGATTTCTGGGGCCCGCGGCCGTGTCCTTGAGCCGGTATGCCGCAACAGGCTTGTCTTTGCCTTTCACCTGAAGTTTCCCCAGCGGCTCGAACTCAAAGAAGTCCTTGGTCAATCGGTATGTCTGCTCGGCTACCAGGACCGTGCCGGGTTCGGCGTTGGTCTCCATCCTGGCCGCAAGATTGGCAGTGTCTCCTTGAGCCGTGTAGTCCATGCGCAGGTCGTCGCCGATGGCTCCTACAACCACAGGGCCTGAGTTCAGCCCGATGCGCACTTTGAAATCTATCCCGTACTCTGTCCTCAGCTTTTCGTTGTAAGGCGCCAGAGCGTGCTGGACGGCCAAACAAGCGTAGCAGGCCCGTTGTGCGTGGTCTTCGTGAGCTATGGGCGCTCCGAACAGGGCCATGACACCATCGCCCCTGAACTCGTTGACCGTGCCTTCACACTTGTGGACTTCATCCATGAGAATGCGGAAGCAGCCGTTCATTATCTGGTGAACGTCTTCAGGGTCGAGCTTCTCAGCTATGGATGTGAACCCAGCCACGTCCGCGAACATAACGGTCACCAGCTTTCGTTCCCCCTCAATGGCGCTCCTGGAGGTGAGAATCTTTTCTTTCAGGTGCTTCGGAGTGTAGGATTGAGGCCGGTTGAAGTCTATGGCAGCCCGGTCGCCGGACTGTCTCAAGTCGTGGCCGCATTCCCCGCAGAACTTCATGCCTTCTGGGTTTTCAAACCCGCACTTCGGGCATTTCATGGCTTCCCCTTCGATCACCACTCAGCAGGCAGTAGGACCCGGCATCTTGCCGGTCAAATCCCGACCTGCATGTTGCACGCCATATCGCCGGCGGACGGCCGCCCAATGACCGGCAAGATGCCGGTGTCCTACCAGGGAGTTCCTTGCCTCACCCGTTCCAGTTGCTCCAGGTCCCGTTCCAGACCCATGTCCCCAAAAAAGAGGCCTCTGCCTGTCCCGATTGTCCCTGGCTTCCATCTCATTGCTCCGCCTTGGCAACCATCCTATTCGTCCGTGAACTCGATCCCGCGGCTTGCCGCCCGCTTGGAATACCAGTCCAAGAGATTTTCCGGGGGGTCATAGCGTTCCCCCTCAGGCTTGCGAATCAAAGTTATAGACCCTGTGGGGCATGTCGCCGTGCAGACCCCACACCCGATGCACCGCTCAGGCTTGACTCTGTAAGCGCCGTTGTCTTCTGCGATGGCATTCATAGGGCATCTTTCTTGTGCGCAAGTGCCACATGCCTCACAGGTTTCCTGGTTTATCATTGCCACAAAATTGCTCTTGGCCATGAGGTAGGGCAAGCCAAACTTCTTTGTGCCACGCAGAATAGGACAACAGCACGAACAACAGTTGCAGATAACGTGATTTTCCGATTTTGTATTGAAAGTTTGATGAACCAGGCCCTCTCCTTCAGCCTTTGCCAACAAGTCGAAAGCTTCTTGCTTCGATATCATTCGGCCCAGCGGGTACTTGTCGAATGCTCCTTCTTCGCTCGAAAAAGTGAGACAGGTCTGTATGGTGTGCTTGCATGGACGTCCTCGCAATGCAGCGTTCTTTTTACAAATACAGTCCGCGACCTGGAAGGTTTTTGCGCTTGCCAGCATTTGATGAGCATCTTCATGGGGGAGGATCTGATGCTGTCCTTCAATCGTAGCGTTTATGGGGATCACCCGCGTGAGCCCGGGCCCAAATGCACCAAGCGAAAGGCCCAGCAGAAGCCCGTACTGCGCCATCAGGTCTGAAAGCTCCTTGTCAAGGCGGTTCACCTGGAAATCCCAAATTCCTATTGAAAAAGGACATAGGGTGTACACTTGCCGGCCGCTTTTTTTCTCGGACCATATTTGGCCCTTCTTGGCCATGTTGTCGAGGATGGACTCAGTATCCGTCAGTGGCATGCCCAGACGTTTAGCAATGACCTCTGCGGTTTCCGGGACTGGTTTGAGCTTCAATGCCATTTCAGCTTCTTCGGGAGCGAATATCTTTCTGAGAATCTTGAGTTCCACCCCGGTTTCAGTGGCAGGAAACCCGTTGGGCAATCGGTCCAATTTTGTAGCAAGACGCTTGTACACGTCATCCATCGTCCACCTCTCTCTCCTCCCATTGGAAGGGCCTAGGGCTGGGATCTTGCCAGACGTTTGAGAGAAGATTTTCAACACAATGAGTGGCCTCTCAAGTGCCCACCGGAGACCGTTGTTTGACAAGCGGGCACTCCATGGTTCCTCCCGTGGAAAATGGAATTAACTTCATGAGAGCCTGGCCAACTCTTCTTCAGCCCTCGTCACCCATCCGTCCGCGCCGCATTCCTTGTAGATGCCTATCGCCTTACCCAGTTGCTCTTTGGCTTTTCCTCTATCACCCTTCCTTTTGAACAGCTCGGCGTACACGGCATAATCCCTTGCCAGGTGCCATCTCATGCCGTTTAGCTCATCCGCTTCAATGGCCTGCTCGATCCAATGCCGGGCTTCAGAGAAATGTTCATCATTGATTATCAGCAGGATTTCGCCGAGGTATCGGCGAATCCAGCCTTCGTACAACTTTACCCGGTTGGCTCGGACATAATTATGCAATCGCTCCAACTCGATATTTTTCTCACCGCTCAAGGCTTGCGCTTTTTCCAGAGCCATCCTGTTCAAGTTTGACCAGGAGGGAAGCAATCGCGCAGAGTCAATAAGCTCAATGGCCTGTCGGTAATGATTCTCTGCGACTTTGTACTGTCCGATCTCAAGGTAGGTCTCACCCAGGAAAGATCGGGCCAAGCAAACCGAAAACGGATAGTTAACCCTTTCTACGAGATCTGAGCCTCTTGACAGGTGGCCTATTGCCTCTTCAAAGGCGCCGCGGGCGTGACAGGAAATACCACAAATCGTGTATGCCGTTCCTCTCCACAATATATCGCCGCTCTCCTCGGCCAACTTCACTGCTTCATAACCGGTGCCACAGCTCAGCTCTATCTGCCCGGAATAAAACTCGACGTAGCTCTGGGCACTTCTCATGGCCGATGCGCCCCACAGATTGCTTGCAGCCATGTTGATATCGAACGATTTCTTGATATGAGAGAGTGACTCTTGAAACCGGCCATCATAAAAGAGCGCTGACGCTAAGAAATAGCTTGCCAAGACCACTGAAATCAAATCGCCCACTTGCTCTCCAAGTTCCAGGGCACGAGCGAGATGTCCGCGGGCTTTTGGCATGTCCTCTTGGACCCACCACTCGAAGGCGCCGATTATCGTGTAAATCCGGGCCAGCCGCCTGCTGTAGCCTTTCCGTACTGCCGACTCCGTAATCGGATCCACTACCTCTTTGGCTTTGTAAATATTGTGGAGTTGCAGGAGATAAAGGCCCAGAATAGTCCTGGCATCTATGGTATTCTTCTCGACTTCATCATCGGCGGGTAATCTTTCCAGACAAGTTATTCCTCGCTCCGCACACAGGATCGCATCATTGAGTGAAGCCGTCTTTTCGGCCTTCCTACTGGCCAACCTGGCGTACTCTGCTGCCTTTTCATACCGCTCACTGGCCAGGAAATGCTCCAACAGGCACGCGTAATAATCGCCGACGCTCTCTGCGTGGATCTCCTCAATCGCGTTACCGATCTTTTCATGCAGAAGTCTTCTTCGTTTGGCCAGGATCGAATCGTAGACTACCTCTCGGGTGAGGGCGTGTCTGAAGATATACGTGGATTGAGGGAAGATCCCCCGTTCGTACAGAAGCTCAGCGTCCTTGAGAGCAGAGAGGTGGGAAAGCAATTCATGCTCCGGTAATTCAGTAACAGCCTTGATCAACTCGTAACTGAATTCCCTCTCTGTTGCCGATCCAGCCTGGAGTACCTCCTTCGAAGAGTCTGTCAAGGAATCTACCCGAGCCAAGATCACGTCCTGAATGGTAGAAGGGATAGCCACGCGATCAAAGTTTTCCGCCAAACCATACGTGTCGTTTGTTCGCTTTATGATTGCCATATCCGTCATTGCTCGCACGAACTCCTCGATGAAGAATGGAACTCCCTCAGTCTTTTCGAGGATGAGATCCTGGAGGTCAGGCGCGATGTTGTCGCTATCCAGGATGTGGGAGACCAGGGCGATGCCTTCACGGTTTGACAGGCGGTTCAAAGTGAGCTGACTGTGGAAGGACTTGCCTCCCCATGTGTGAACAAACTCAGGCCGATACGTGAATATCATCAGGACCCGAGCGCCCGGGATACTCTCCATGAGGTACTTGGCCGCGTCTTCCGAGCTCTTGTCCATCCAGTGCAGGTCTTCAAATGCGAATACCAGCGGTCTAGTCTCTGAGCCCTTCAAGATTATTCGCTGCAACGCACTGCAAATCCTGTCCTTCTTTGCCTCTGGGCTCATGAGGATCTTGTTGATGCCGCTGTCCTTGACGGATAGCAGTTCCAGAAGATACGGCAGTGTGGAAGTCTCCTCGACTCCCAATACGGTGAGTGCTCTTTTGACTTTGTTCCTGATATCCGAATCCGCTTCGTTGTCATCTATGACAAAATTGGACTTGAGCACGTCAATGATAGGATGATAGGCAGTTCCTCGGCTGTAAGAGAGGCACTTCCCTTCGAGAAATAGAATGTCTTCGTTCGCTACGGACTTTCTAAACTCATAGAGGAGTCTTGACTTCCCGCCTCCGGCCTCGCCCACGATGGAGACGGCCTGACCTCTGCCCGCCTTGGCCCTCTCAAAGGCATCAAGCAAGAGTTCGAGTTCTCTTTCCCTCCCAATGAATCTACTCAGGCCTCGTTCGGCACTCACGTCGAACCTGGTCCTTCGGGTGCTTGGTGCAATCACCTGGAAGACCTTCATGGGCTTCTCTTTGCCCTTGATCTCCTTTTCTCCCAGCGCCTCGAACCGGAAGAACCCTTCGGTGAGCTTGAACGTGTCCTCTGTGACATATGTGGTTCCCGGCTCCGCGAGTTGTTCCATTCTGGCCGCCATGTTGATCGTGTCCCCGACAGCCGTGAATTGAACCCGAAGATCGTTTCCGATAGTACCCACCACTACCGGACCGGAGTTGATCCCGATCCTGACGAGCACCGGCGGGATTTTCTTCTCGCTCTTGAGCTTGTCGTTGAAGCGGGTCAGTTCTCTATGAATCGCCAGGGAAGATCTGATGGCTCGCTGGGGAGCGTCCTCCAAGGCAATTGGGGCCCCGAAAAACGCC
>Ga0172375_10006667_pt1 | contig 16077 bp, 16 predicted proteins | sample LakKiv1m_FD_114537 | JGI IMG/M metagenome (GOLD analysis project Ga0172375, IMG submission 114537) | Freshwater microbial communities from Kabuno Bay, South-Kivu, Congo - kab_092012_11.1m | ecosystem: Environmental > Aquatic > Freshwater > Lake | place: Democratic Republic of the Congo...
AGATAATTCAACTGCTGTCGATGCAGATGGCCCTGGGTCAGGAGATGGAAGTACTGGCGATGCTTCTGTTATCTGCACTCACTTGCATGCAACAGGAAATCTACCGTCTCATATCTACAAATCAGATTCAGCTTATGGCCGCAAGCTTCTTATTCAAGACCCAGCTGTTTACTATGGTTATCGCCGTTGGGCTGATACGGTAGTTTCTTGGATGAAATCCAGTACTTTAGTCCTTAAAGCTGTAAAGTATTTGGCAATGCCGGTTATTCTTGCACTAGCTGAAAAAGAAAATAAAGAAATTAAATCTTCAGCTTATGGCAGATTTGCTCTAAGTATTGGTACAGTTATTTGTAGATACTTAGGTAAGAATCTTTCTCAAACAGTAGTAATGAGATGCGGAGTATAATGTATGACTAATCCTAATATCTGGGCGCCTGGTACTTCTATCTCAGCTAATGGAACAATGAAATCAGAGGCTTTTATAGCCTATGATGGACAAACTGAATTTACACTTACAGCATTTACATATGCTGTTGGTACTGGCTCTTTGTATGTATTTGTATCTGGCGCTGCTCAGCGCGCAGGCGTTGACTACCTAGAAACAGGAACAGATAGATTTACACTCTCAGAAGGAGTACCTGTAGATACAATTGTATACGTAATTGCATTTACTTCTATAATTGCAGAAATTCCAACAATAGGTATTACCCCTGCAGATATTGGGACCAATCTATATCTAAAAACTGATGCTTCCGGCACTACCTTCGATAGCAAGACAGCGACTCAAGTTAGAACTGATATTGGCGCAGAACCTTCCGATTCTACTATTCTAAAAGAAGCAGATATTGGAGTAAGTGGTGGGGTGCAAGCCTACGATGTGGATACTTTAAAGGCAGACACTGCTGATATTCTTACTGCAGGATTCGCAGCAACTCCATATAATGCAGGTATAAAATCCTCTGGAACGTTTACTCCAGACGAGACTAGTGGAAATTTTCAATATTGTGTGAACGGCGGTGCTTTTACCCTTGACCCTCCTATAAATAATTGTACTATTGTTATACAGATTACAAATAATTCATCAGCCGGTACAATCACTACTTCAGGATTTACGAAGGTCACTGGCACTGCACCTGTTACTACAGACGGCTATGACTTCTTCGCTTATATCACGAAATGTAACGGCTTCTCTCATCTTGCTTGGCAGGCGCTGCAATGAGTTTAATGCCGTTTTTCTGCCCTACGGCAGCGTTTGAGGCAACTGGCGGAACCATAACAACGGACGGTGCCTACACTGTTCATACCTTCACATCGTCTGGAACATTTACTGTTCTCAGCGGCGAGAAAAGTTGTGAAGTTGCTGTAGTTGGTGGCGGCGGTTCTGGCGGTTGTATTGACACTATAGGTTGCATCTCGATCACCGGAATCTTATATGGTGCCGGTGGTGTAGAGAATGCCGCTGGCGCAACTGGCCCGAATTATTCACCGATCTGGCAGAGCTCCGCTGGGGGTGGTGGTGGTGGTGGTTGTGCACAGTGGGCAACCTTATTTATCTCTTCCACAAAATCTGTTACCGTTGGTTCTGGCGGAACGGTAGGAAGTGATAACGCCGGAGCATCCATCTTTGATACGGTAACTTCCAACGGCGGAACAAAAGGCTACAACGCATCGAGTTACACAGGCGTTGGCGGAGCTGGTGGCCCTGCCGGTACTGGCACAGGCGGGTCAACAACACCAAGCAATCCCACGGTTGGTGGCGTTTATGGGCATGGTGGGAAGGGTGCTGGAGCTGGTACTGCGGTGCAGGCTGGCAATTCTGGTGTTGTAATTATCAGGTACTTAACAGCATGATGCTTACCAAGTGGCTTAAATACATCGCGCTGCTACCGCTCAATATGTTGCGGGAACTTGCACAGCCTATCCTGCCGTGGATCGTGGTGCCGTTCTTTTCGACACCGGACAAACTGCATCTGCGTCCGCCGTTTGAGTGGTTCGACACCATCGACAATCCGCTGACCGGGGACGAGGGGTGGCAGTCTGAACACTTGTGGGGCGATGACCCATACAGCACGATCAACCGCATCCGCTGGCTTCTCCGCAACGGTGGCAACCGATTGTCCTATACGTTCTTTGGCTGCGATGCGGACGATCCGCACCCATTTTATAGGCCATACATTCCTCTGTTTGGTGGATGGCGCTGGGACATAATGCTCGGTTGGAACATGAAAGGGCAGCAGCATGGCCGTGCGAAATACTGTTTCGTAATCTTCCGTTTCAAGAAGGGTGATAAGGTGACATTTGACGAGGAATTACTAGATTGATAGTTATAGTTGTTATCACTAATCAATCGTATCGAAGATAAGCTAGATGAAAAGGTAAATAAATAATGGTACCAATTCTTGCATCATTAGCTGCACAGGGTCTCTCTATTTTAGCTGGTGCTGTAATGGCCAAAGGGAAAGATGTAATTGAAGAGAAACTTGGAGTTAATATTGAAGAGTCCCTTACTTCTGAAGAAGGTCTATATAAACTAAAACAACTTGAGGTAGAGCATCAAGAGTTTCTTATTGATTCAGCAATGCAAGAAACCAAGATGTATATTGAAGATACTAAGTCAGCGAGGCAACTTGGTATTGAATTATCTAAATCAGATTCTTGGCTTAATCAAAACATTATGCCGTTTCTCGCACTTGTGACAATTTTCGGCGGGGCCTGGATTTTACTAGATTCAAGCAATTCAGAAGTACGAATGGCAGCAGTTTCAATGATGACAATGGTACTTGGTTATTTTTTCGGCTCTTCAAAAGGCTCAAAAGATAAACAGGAATTACTTTCTCAGCTAAAGACAGGTAATTAAAATGACACTACGACAGGAACAATCTGCATTTGCCGTTGATATTATTAAACTCTTGTCTTGGGCTATGGATCATGGTTACGAGTTTACACTTGGAGAAGTTCAGCGTCCGGTTGAAATGCAAAAAATATATTTGCAATCAGGCCGCTCCAAGACAATGAACTCCTGGCACCTTAAAAAACTAGCTGCTGATATATTCTTCTTCAAAAATGGTAAATTACTTGTATCAAAAGAAGAAATGCAACCTATTGGAAATGCGTGGGAAGCAATGTGTGCCGCTAATTCTTGGGGCGGAAATTGGAAATCATTCAAAGATATTCCTCATTTTGAGCGGAGGGCTTCAGTATGACAACTAATATGAGAGCAGACCTTACTGTACTATGGTCTGGGCGTACAGTGGAAAGTAAAGCTTCAGATGTACTTAGTTGTTTGGATTTTGGAGCAAGTACAGGTTCTGGAGCATCTGCTAATACCACTGCAATCAATGCCGCAATTGCTGCTGCTGCTGGAGGCTATGTAATAGTTCCTCCTGGAGTCTCTTACACAGAAGCAAGTCTTGTAATGAATGCAAATGTTACACTTCTTGTATTCTCTACTGATGGGCGTGTGGTATTTCTTTCTTCTGATACTGGAGACACTCCACTCTCTAAGAGCGGTATTGGAATTAAACAGCAAAATACCACTGGAGTACTGCTCCGTGCTGTTGATTTTGGTGTTACTGATGAACCTTTTCTTCAAGTAGTTGATCTTGCTAATGGAGACATTGCTGCTACTCACACTAAGTTTATAGAGATGGACGAGATCACAGCGCCTTCTGCGCCATCTGCTAATAAGTCTCGTATCTATACTGAAGATAATGGAAGCGGAAAAACTCAATTGGTAGTTAGATTTCCTACAGGCGCAGTTCAAGTTCTAGCTACGGAGCCGTAAAATGGCTGATATTGTTTGGAGGGCAAATCTTAAAACATCTACTATTCCACTGCTATCTGAATTGCAAGGGCAGACTGTTATTGTTCGTCAGCAGGATCAGAATTATGTACCTTATGTAGTTCAAAAAGAAGCAATAGATACTTCTATGGGTATCGCTCAGGTATATTATTGCCATAATATTGTGCCTACAGATTATGGGTATAAAAGCGTAGGATATGATGAGTACACTGCCGCGGCCTATCCTGAGAGTACTGGCTTTGAACAGGTAGTCTCCATTAGAGATGGGGCTGGCAATTATGCTTTACTTGCTATTACTGCCAATGGTAATCTGTATGTAATGCCTACTGGTTCATCTGCATGGACTGCTCCTAATACTCCTCCAGCTGCGGCCACAATTGCAGGTAAAAGAATAACAGTTGCATTCGTATCTGGTACGTCTTATATTTACTTCTCAGGTGTGGGGTGCTATTCTTATGATTGGGGAACTAATACAATATCTGCTGTTACTCTTACTGGCCTTACAGCTGCTGATATTATTGGGATTGTCGGTAACAGCGGTTATCTCATTGCGTATTCAGAAGATTCTATTGCGTGGTCTAGCACTACTGACCCTACTGATTTTACTTCTAGTCTTAGTACAGGAGCAGGTGGCGGACAGGTTGAATCAGCTCGTGGAGCTATTGTAACAATTGAGCCTGTATATGGTGGTATGATTGTATTTACAGTGCGTAATGCAATTGCAGCTATCTACTCCACCAACCCAAGGTATCCATATAACTTTGTTGAAATTACAGGCTGCGGCGGATTAACTGATGCACAGTATGTATCTTATGATGCAAATAGTGGCTCACTTCATGCCTATACAACATCTGGATTTCAAACAGTAACACTTAAAAAAGCTACTTCACTCTTTCCTGAGATTACTGATTTTATATCAGGCTCTTTACTTGAAGATTTTGATGAAGTAACCAATGAATTATCTCTTATTGATGCTTCTGGATCAGAACTTCAGAAGCGTATTGCCGTAATTGCTGATAGATATATTATCATCTCTTATGGGCACCAGAAACTCACACACGCAATCTTCATTGATTCTGCATTGAAACAAACTGGTAAGCTTAAAATTGAGCATACTGACTGCTTTGAGTTTCAACAATATGCTGGTAACAATGTAGAAGTTCCAAAGAGAAGTATTGCATTTCTTGGCGCGGGTGGGTCAATTCACATTCTTGATTCTGATATCAATTCACCAAACAGCAATGGGGTAATGATATTAGGTAAGTATCAATATGTAAGATCAAGATTTCTTACAATGCAAGCTGTTGAGTTTGATAATGTCAATGTAGGAGATACATTCTCATTACATTTATTGCCCTCTATGGACGGTAAGGTGTTTGATTCTGCAATAGAAGGTTATCCAGTTACTCCAGTTGCTGGGTCAAAACTAAGAGAATATAGATTTTACAAAACTGCTAAGAATCACTCGCTACTTTTCAAGGGAGCGTTTAATGCTATATCTCTTGTGCTTACATTCACTACTCATGGTGCAAGATAAGGTGAATTGAGATGGCAATTGTACAATCTGCAAATCTTGGATTACCTGCTGCACCACTTACTGATAATTCTGAATTGTATTATGAATTATTGCGTGTGTATAATGCAATTCGAGTAGTGATGCAATCAGTTGATAATAATACAGGAGCAATATCTCCCCCAAAAGAATACTGGAATGAGATTGGCTTTACAAGATTCACATCAGGTAATGCCTCCAAGTTGTATCTTCAAGCATATGAAGATTTAACTTATGGAAATACAATTGCTATTCATAATGCAGGCGGCGGCGTAGGCAAGGCAAAGAAAGCAGTAACAAGTGGATGCATTGGATTCTGTTCTAGTATTGATCCAGTAGCGACTGGTGATTATGCTGAAATTCAATGTTATGGTATCATGGTAGGATTTTCAGATGGTACATTAACTCCAGGTGAGGTATACTATCAATCAGGCACAGCAGGAGTAATTTGTGCATGTGGTACTCAAGTGGTAGGTGTGGCATTATCTGATACTGTATTACTTTTTAATCCTCAATACTATTTTAATCCTCAATACTGACTTCTATTATGGATAGTATATTGTATGATGTACTATTCTCATAATCAATAAATTCTCACAAAGGATACTGACATGACTACTGCAATGGCATCTAATGTACAAACAGCAGCTGCTCTCTCTGGGCTGTTGAATAATCTATTTGGTACTACTACAACCACATCTAAAGGTGGAGGTACTACAACATCTACTAAACAGACTCAGTATTCTGATGCTGCTGTACAAGCACTTATTAAAGGCTTGATGGAAGATCCTCAGACTGGACTTGCAAAAGTTGCATCTGGTTCTCGCGCGCCTGGGATGTATAATACCACAACACAGCAAATGCTTATCAATGATCTCATTACTCGCGCGGCTGGGCAAGCTGAGATTGCACGTGCACCTGTAGTTACTACTGAGACTAAAACAGGAAGTACAGATGTAACAAAAACAAAAGGCCAAGCTAATAGTATGCTTCCGCTACTTGGAGCTACTATGCTTTTCTCTAAGGGGAAAGATGGCAAGACTGGATGGGATTCTATTAGTAGTGCACTTGGCGGAGCATTTGGAGGTAGCGGTGATTCTTCTTTTGGCGATTCTTCTTTTGGAGCTGATCTTATGACAGCTGCAAATACTGAATACGAAAGTATGTTTCCTAGTTGGTATGGCTCACCTGCATCTGAAACTAGTACTGAATTTGGCAATGATGCTATCGGTGCATTGATCTCTTCTTTGTCTACTGATAGTGGATCTACTGGTGGTGGTATTGATCTTGGTATTACTGATGCCCTTAGCGGAATTGGTGATCTCGTAGATCAAGGTACTACGTACGTTAAAGATCTATATGATGAAGCAGCTGATTGGATTGGTAGCTGGTTCTAAGTTATAAGGCGGAGATTAATTAATATGTCAAACTATAACCAGATTCTTGGCGCTGTGCAGGAACAGGCAGCACAAGAAAAACAGGCAGCTCTTGACTTGCAGTCATTGTATTTTGCGATGGGGCAGAATGAATCTGCTGCTGCTATTGCAGAAGCTCAAGGTACAACCTCTTTTAATGGGAAAACTGAGACTGTAGAATCTGCCAAAGTACGATTGCAAGCAGAGCTGGAAGCTCAAAATAAAAAGAGAGAGCTTGCTGCTCATATTAACTATAATGATCTTTCATTTGCACTTGGCGCTGAATCTGAGAGGATCGGAGCTGAACGCTCACAGCTTGCCTCTCAGATTCAAGAAGCTGCATCTGTTTCTATTTTTGACAATCCTCTACAAGCATTACGTAATGCGTTTGAGATTCCATGGGATCAGCAGAATCTGGATGCCATGACGCAGCAGCAAAAGGTTATTGATGAGAGACTCAATCGCGCCCATGTACAATTGACTCAGTTCTCAGATACTACTGACAAGCTTAAAGAATCAATTACACAGAAAGCAATTGATTCAATTACGCAAGGTCTAGCTAACGATCAGCGCGCTAAAGAATTGCGTGCACATAATAAAGCATTAATGAATGATGCACAAGGTATTACAGCAGTTTCTCAGATGAATCACCAGCAATTGATGACACTTAAAGCTGGATATGATATTGTTGCAACTGAAGAAAATAGACAATATCAACGTGAATACAGAAACGCATTGCTTGAAGAACGTAACGCGCGCAGAGAGGCTAAAGAAACTGCTGAACAAACTATCCTTGAAGATGTGCGATTTACAAAAGAAGCAATGGCCGAAAGTGGCATGCTTAATAAGGATGGTAATTATCGCTTTACTGATGCTGAAATTCGCCGTGGACTGGAAAGAAAAGATCCATTCTTCTCTAATTTCCGCGATCGTGGTGTAATCATTCGTGCACAAGGTCGCGCATCTCATGGTGAATCTCCCACTGAACGCGTAGCTTCTTGGCAAATTACAGGGTTCTCTGGGCAAGGTGATGCACAAGATAATTTGATGCGATTGAATCTTGCAGCCTTGGATGCAACTAAGGACGTTAAAGATAAGACTCAGCGTGCAGAAGCCGCACAGAAAATAATTGAAACTAAGCTTAATGAACTCCAAAAGAATGTAAGTTCTGGAGATAAAACTAATCCATTGCATCTTCCTGCTTATGAATACATCGGAATGACGAAGGTACTTACTTCTAATCCGGCGTATGCGTTAGTTAAAGATATTGTAGAAGATAAGACACTTGGAAAACAAGCAACTGATGTAAATGTAATTTATGGAAAGCTTCTTTCTGGTATTGCTGCTAAGCAGATTACTGAAGCACAAGCTACTAGATTCTTAGTTGATCTTGGGGTCTCAGGTAGATCATATGTTGCCAGTACTGCTAAAGTATTTCAATTGACGAACTGGGATCAAAGTAGAGTTGGCGTTAGATTGCAGCCAGGATCTGCTGTTGGTGATACAATGATTGCAGCTGCTCCAATTATTACTGTTGGTGGTGTGCTTACTGGCGCTGGTGCTCCTATGTCAGTTGGAGTTGGCGCTGCATCTGCATTTGTCGGTAATATGCTAAGTAAACAAAGTATCCCTGTTAACCTTCTGGATGAATCAGAAGTACGAATGGCAATCTCTAAGGGTATTGCATCTAAGATGATTACTCCTGCCCCTGAGTCTAATGATAGAGCATCAAAATAAAGGAAAACAATAATGGCTAATGCTTTCCAATTAGCAGCTGAATCTCATGATGTTCTCGCGACTGCTCAGGAGTCTGGAAGTATTTTTGATTCTGCTACTGATCTTATTACTCGCGGCCTTCCTGCTTCATTTATTGCAGCAGGTAATGAACTCGGTAATACTGTCTCTACCATTGGCAATTGGCTAGCTGGAGATGAGGCTTTCAAACTCACAACTAATCGTGATGCAATTGCTTCATATGATTCTGATCTAGCTAAGTATTATGACGATCACCAACTAGGCATTGACACTGTTGGATTTATTGCTTCATCTATCATACCTGGTACGGCTGGTATTAAAGGTGTAAGAATAGGACAGGCATTGGTGCGTAATGCTGTTAAAGAAGGAACCATGGGAGCTAACATTGCAACTGCAATGGGACTTCGTATTCCTTCTCAGCAATCGCTAGTTACAAAAGCAATTCAAGCTATTGGCAATGAGGGTCGAGTATTTAAGTATACTGACGCTGAAGTTGTACGTGCATTGGGTGCCGGTATTGCACAGAATGCATTAGAAGGTGCTGCATTTACTGCTGCTGTAAATGCTACAATGTATAAGTCCCCAATTCTTGAGAATCGCAGTGTTAAAGATCTGGTGACTGATGTTGTAACTTGGGGAGCTATTGGCGGCGGCCTTGTTGGTGGATTGATTTCAGGTATCGGTGCCTCTGCTGCTATTCGCCGCGGCCTTGGTAAAATTGATGCAGAAATGATGCCGTGGCAGATTACATCTCGCCCAGCTGAGAATCTACTTGAATCAGATAAAATGCTGTATAAGTTGCAACAGATTGATTCAATGCCGCATATTAGTCCTGAGATGCCATTTGCACAGCGTGCAGGTAAGACACAGGCGCAATCAGTTGCCACTCTTGAGAATGAAATTCGCGGTCATATCAATGCGCTTACTGGCGGCGATGAAGAATTAACTCGCATGGTATTTGAAGATATCAAGGCCGGCCAGTTCACTGATAATGTCGGCAAATACCTGGAAGCTACTTCAATCGCTAGAATTACCACTACCAGTGCAGCTGAGAGGCGTATGAATGAAGCATTGCGTGCTGTTAGTGGTAAAGGTAAGCTTGGCTTACAAGCTACAGCAGATGAAGTAGATGAGGCTCTGAGATATAAAGTAAGCTATGTAAATATGTATAGTAAGGAAATCTCTAATGAGCGTCCGCCGCTGATGGCTCTAGGAGATAAGGCGAGTCCAGTAGTAAATGGAGACACTGTACAGGTAGGAACTAAGACTTATCACCACACCAATAATCCATACAAGCCATATAATATCTTTGGCCAGGATTATATGAATGTACAATCTCGTTACCTGTGGGCTGAGTCTCTTCCAAAATGGGCTGATGATGGATCTGCTACTGTGCATTGGAGTGATATTCCACTGCTGCAAAAAGCGCAGCGTGATGGATTGACGCGGCTGAAAGTTATACCAGAATCTGGTGCAGTTGATGAAGCAGTTATCCTTAAGACTGCCAATGAAATTGAAGAATTTGCAAGACAATCTCAACGCATAGTTGGTGATAAGCTTCTTAAAGCTGAAGCACTTGTGCAAGATTTCGATACCATTATTGATAAACTTAAGTATTATCTTGGCATTAACATCAATGTGGTTGAAGATTCCGGTGCTGGTTACTATGGAATGTTCAAGCGTGTATTTGGTAAGACTGCGCGCGGCCAGACTGTGGGTGGCGATGCAATCACAATGGAGAAATTTGCTAATCTGAAGCGGCCATTGATGGATATGATTCGCACACTGAAACATGAAGAAGGACATTCTATTTTCCAATCCCTCCTAGATGCCCGTGGAATATCTCGTACTAACTTAGATGCGGCTTGGCCAGCAATGAGTAAAGAAGTTACACGACTTTCTCAACTTGCGCGACCTCAGCTGTGGAGAGCTAAAGATCCTGTTTCTATTTCATATCGTACCAACTGGCATGAGATGATGGCAGATAGTTTTTCCTATCTTTCCAAAAATCCTAATCTTCTTTCTAAGTACCCAGAATTTGAAAAATTCGCTGGTCATTTGCTTCGTCCATTGCCGCAGGATATAATTGATGCAGCATTGCAAAGAACTCTCAAGCCAACTGCCGAAGAAGTTGCAATGATCATTAATGCAGATAAGGCTGTTGTGCGCGGCGTAGTTGATGATGTATCTCTTTACAATGCGCGACAGGCCGCTGTAGATTTTGCAAAGAAAAACAATCTTCCTGATCCTCGTACTGCTCCTAATCACATGAAGATTATTACTACATCTTCTAGGATGCGCGGTGTCGATGGTAATCTGCTGGAGGGCATGACAGTTATTGAGCAAAAGATGGCAGAGTATAGAAAAAGAATTTCTGCTACTGCTGATAATGGATTGGGGGAGGCATTGCCTAGTGCAGAAGGTATGCGAGGGGCGCCTATTGGTACTTCTACTGGTGCATCCTTTATTGGATTTGAAGGAGGCAATTACGGTACGTGGAGTTCATTCTTCTCCTATGTTGGACAGCGCGCACATCAATTAATTAAACAAGCAAAAGAGAAAACTGCTGAGATCTTTAACCCCACTCTCCTGAAACTTGCTAATAATCAAGATGCTGCTATTGAATGGTCTGTCATCAATGAAAAGATGAGAGGATTGCCTAATAGGTATTTCCTGGCAGATGATGGCGCGGCCTTGGTATATGGCAAGGCTCCAGTAATTGATGACTATATCAATGATGTTGCATTTGAGAAAGCAACTGCTAAGTATCAGGAATCTCTTGCTGAGGCAGCTGAAAAAGGATTCCCACTTAGAGTAGAATTGAAGTCAGCAGAAGTACGAGAACTTGCAGCATCTCATATCACACGAAATACTGAGCGGCGCTCCACACTGCAGAAAGTACACTCTGATAATGGATACCAGGATAGATTCCAAGAAGGAGTTTTCTATCCAATTCCGCGCGACCCTAGAAACACACCGCACTACGCATTTGTAGTTGATGAGTCAGTTAATTCTACTGGCCACTCTAAGATGATCTATGCGAAAGATGCAGAGACTCTTGAGCAAATGCGTAACAGTATTATGACAGATACTACATTGCGAGATCGTGGTATTAGAGTTCTTACTAAGACTGAAAGTGAAGAATATTACAAGTCTATCGGGCAGTATGAATTTGAAAGAACACTGTCAGAAAATTATATCAATACTGCACTTGCGCGTAAGGGTACTTCTGAATCATTGCTTCCTGTTACTGATCCTAAGCAAATTGTAAAAGACTTTCTTGACTGGCATCAGGCTCGGGATGCTGCTCTTGTTCGTACTCTTGTAGAACATAAGTATGCTCCTGAGTTTGCAGGCTTCAGGGCTATTGCAGATCCCTCTGTGCAAGCTGCCAAATCTAAGTTTGGGTACATCAGTCCTCTGGCTTATGCTGAGAAGGCTGTAGATAATCCAGCAGTTAACTTGATGAAGATGGCACTTGATATTTCTAAGATGGATGAATATCCTCTTTGGAATGCTGTTAATAAATTCGCTGACAATGCTTTCTCAACACTTGCAGATAAGGCAGGTAAGCTATTCTACGCAGCCAAGAATCCTGATGATCTGGTAAGTATTCAACAGAGTCTTGAAAATGCAGGATACAAAGGGCCAATAGTAACTGAGGCATTGTATCAAGCATCTAATGCAACTGTGCCGCGCGGTGTTCTATCTGGGATTGTTAATAAAGTCAATTCGCTAATTGCAACTCTTGCACTGCGAGCTGACTGGATGAACTCGCTCAACAACACTGTTGGATCTACTGTACTTTTAGGATCTGAAACTAAGGCAGTAATTCGCGCCATCCAAGCTGGTAATAAAGAAGCAGTTGGTGAATTGGCATCATTGATGAAAGTAAAAGTTCCTGGCACTGATGACTACATTACCAGTCCTGCTAAGCTGATCGCAAGACAGATCGCTAAGTTCCATAATGACAAGGCGGGGCGTGAATGGTACAAACAGCATGGATTCATTTCCTCCATTCTGGATCAGTATGATCAAACACTGGATCATATTTCTATTGCATTGTCGCGCGGCGAGAATTCTGCTGTGCAAAAAGCAATGGATAGTATGAAAGGACTTGGAGACTCTGCCGAGAAGTGGACAGGTAATAAACTAGCAGAAGAATTTAACCGCTATGTTGCTGCTGGTGTAATGAAAGATATTACAGATGTGGCAGTGAAGCATGGATTGATGGATGAAAAATCTGCACTTAGTTATATCAATACATTTGTAAATAGAACGCAGGGTAACTATCTTGCATCACAGCGTCCAGTAGTGTTTCAAGGCCCAATTGGACAGGCTATTGGATTATTTCAAACCTATCAATTTAACTTGCTGCAACAAATATTCCGTCATATTGGAGATGGTAATTCCCGTAATGTATTGACCATGATGGGACTACAAGCATCTGTATATGGCCTGAATGGATTGCCAGCATTTAATGCTATTAATACATATCTCATTGGGCAAGCTGGCGGTAACCTGGAGCATAAGACACTGTATGATTCTATCTTTAGTCTTGGCGGTAAAGAGGCTGGAGAATGGCTGCTATATGGTGGCTTATCTAATGGCCTAAGTCTTGCACACCCTGATTTAAAGATTAATATGTATTCTCGCGGCGATATTAATCCTCGCCACGTTACGCTGCTCCCTGTTGATCCTGCTAAGACTCCAATCTACCAAGCTACTGAAAGATTCTTTAGTAATATGAAAGAGGCTTATACTAAAGTATCTATGGGCGCTGATGTGTGGAGTACATTCTTGCGCGGCGTGGAACAGAATGGTATTTCACGCCCGCTGTCTGGTATGGCACAAGTACTTGAAGCAGCTGGTAGGGATGACAAGAAACTTATCTCTATGAATCAGCAGGGCAACATGTTAATGGCACATGATATGTGGTCGCTGTCATCTCTTATGAGAATTGCTGGTGCTAAGCCGCTTGATGAAGCTGTTGTAAATGATGCAGTGTATAGAATTAATACTTACAATACAGCTGATGCAGCTAGGAGAAAAGTATTAGCTGAAGGGATTAAACAATCTATTGTAGGTGGTAAAGAACCAGATGAAGCACAGGTTGCTGAATTTGCAGAAGCATATGCGCGCACAGGTGGTAAGCAAGATAAATTTGCACAGTGGTATGCTGGATTATACAAGAATGCAACTGTGTCACAAGCAGAACAACTTAGGCAGAAAGGTAATTCGCCCCATGCTCAAATGCTACAACTTCTTATGAATGGAGGCGAGTAATGAGTATCCTAGAGCAATACGGCAGATTACCTACAGTGGATGAAATGGTAGCTGCTCTTGCGTCTCCTATTGTTCCTGCATCTGCAACATCAGTAGAAACTGAGATGGAGTTATCTACTGATGATATGATTAAAGAAATGTTCTCTATGATGCAGAATATGACATACAATAATCCAGGAGTACCGGAACTGTGACAAGAACTCCAGTGTATGTTACTAGACTGGATGAAGTAACATCCGAACTAATGTATGTAGGTAGAGCAACTGCAGGAAGTAATACTTCATCTGAAGTCTGGCAAATTAAAGAAATTGATTTAACAGGCGGTGATGTAATTGTTAAATATGCTGGAGGTGCAGGTGCTTTTAATTACAGTTGGGATGACAGATTAAGTTATGTGTATAGTTAATTTTCTTTCATCAACCAGTAGCGAGAGATTTACAAATGAGTCCAGACGATTACAGGGATGAAGAACGCCGGGCAACCGAAGGGGGCTTTCGCCTCGAACAGCACATCGGCACTATATTGCAGTTGATGGTACTCGGGCTGTTGAGCTGGTCGCTGAATACCACCGTGAGCTTGCGAACGGAGGTGGGTGTGTTGCAAGCAAAACTTGAGGCTATGCAGGGCATCATAAGTCAGGGCACGAATGACCGCTACAGGGGCGCTGACGCTCGGCGCGACTTTGATGCAGTGTGGGCTGAGATGAACCGCTTCGAGAAGCGCATGAGTGCATGCGAGACTCGACATGCCGGCGGGCAGCGGTGACTTACGCAGATGCAAAGCCCCACTGCGAGCGCTGCGACTTCTCCGACTGTGACGGCATGCCGCTGGCCGGTACGGTGGAGTCGTTCGAGGCGCATGCGGGTATCAAGCCGGAAGCGCCAATCATGAGATCGGCGTGGGAGCACAGCTTGATGGTCTGGTGCAAGGCCAAGTGGCATGAATGGGTGGCGAAATGAACTATCTGAAGCGATACCTGTGGAACATACTAGTGTGGTTCGATCAAGGAACCAATACTTTTCTCGGCGGCGACCCGGACGAAACAGTATCCAGCCGTGCGGCGAAGGCAGCGGCACGCGGGCGTAGATGGGGTTGTTGCCTGTGCAAATTTCTAGACCTGTTCGAAAAGGGGCATTGCGCCAAGACCGTGGAACTTGATGAAGGAAAGGATGCTGTCTGATGCCAATCTATCGCGTGGTGAGGAAGTCTGACCGGAAAACCGTCTATGCTTATTCGGCCGATGCCGTTGTTGAATTTCACGAATATCCTCTTGCGGATTTCGATCACATTCTGGAAGTTGCAGTAGTCGATAACGCAATTCAGGCGGACACTGGGACGAGAATTACAAGGCTTGCATTCCGTAACCGCTTCACGATGCAGGAAAAGGCCGCCATCGAAATTGCCGCGTTAGACAATCCAGCCGCAGATATGCAATCGCGTGGATTGGCAGCAACTCTTCGAGCCTATATGGACGATATTCAGGCGGCGTCCTTCGTTGATCTGGCAAGGGCAGACACTCGCGGCGGCGTGCAGCAGTTGGAAACGCTTGGCATTCTAGCAGCGGGTCGCGCATTGGAGATTCTTGATGCGCCGATCACTGATGAGGAAAGGTATACAGGCTAATGGCTTCCGTATACAGCCTGCTATGTTGGGGTGGTAGCACCGGGAAGAGCGTGACTTCCGTCTGGTACACCCCCCAAGTCAACTCAAGTCCAACAAGCAACGTAATTAACGGATTGCCGGTGCATTTCCGTGTGGGCTACCCGCTGCCCACCGTATCAGGTACAGCGCTGAACTATACTGATACTTATTACGCAAAAGACCCTGGTGGTACTAATTTTGCGTTTTTTTTCCTATATCGAGATGCAGCGCTTACAACACCTGTGAATTTCACAAGCACCACCTCAACGGTTATGGAATCGGCCTACTACCGATCGCTCACTGATAAGAGCCGCTGGACTACGGGTGGTGTTGAGCGAATCTATGGCAGCCTTAAAGCATGGAATACCGCTCGTGCTGGTGCGAGCGACATGGATGAGGAAGTTGCAGAGATCGGACACGTATTTGCCGACATGCTCGGTAGTTCCGACACGATCATCGACATGCCTGCTGCATTAGCCAGAGTAACCACATCGATTAACGGAGTCAGGACAGCTGCCTTTCATAACGGATCAATCTCCGATGGTTATGCGGTGATCCAAACAAATGGTTCGATGTTCCTCCAAGCCAAAACTAAGGCTGTTATTGATGGTATCCGGTTCAAGCGG
>Ga0172375_10006669_pt1 | contig 16074 bp, 26 predicted proteins | sample LakKiv1m_FD_114537 | JGI IMG/M metagenome (GOLD analysis project Ga0172375, IMG submission 114537) | Freshwater microbial communities from Kabuno Bay, South-Kivu, Congo - kab_092012_11.1m | ecosystem: Environmental > Aquatic > Freshwater > Lake | place: Democratic Republic of the Congo...
CAGGCCGTGGCTGTTTGGTGAGGGTTGCGGCGTTTTCGGCCTGTGTGAGAGTCTCGATAATCTCGGCGCGTGCGTTGGGTATGGTGATTTCAATCTCTCGCTTCCACTTGTTTACGAGATGGCCGGGACAAAGGATCACGGTCCGGGCGTTTGTGCGGAAGGTGTACGGGATCGCCGCGCCGATCAGTGTGTTGTGGGTGACTATGAAATCATCAGTAATATACAGGCGATTTGGAGAATCAACGGCTATGCATTGGCATTCTTCTTTTCCGTCCGAATAAATCGCAATGATCGCTCGGGTTGGTTCATACTTCCCTTGTCGATGGTATTTTCCTTTCTTTTCTGAAGCTCTGAACGGTGCGATGTCGGACGGAAGCTTGACGTAAAATCTGTAAGCCACTTGGCCGATTCTGTCATCTCCATTGTGTGTGTAGCTCGGGTCTACTCTTATGTTTGTGCTGGTGAGACCTCCCAACGACTTGACAAGAAACTCGAAGGATTCGGCCATATCACGCGAGGAAGTGCTGAATTCCAGGCCATACGAGTGAGAGTTTCCGCCGTCTGTGTCCATGAGCCCTTGTAATAGGGCAATTCGATTTTCGATGGAGGTGAACAGGTATTCTCTCGGGATGAATTTTCCCGTGCTTTTGCGTCCCATTAGATTCAGAATCTCAAGGTCTGTTTGTAAGGAAGTTTTTTTGTGGGAACCCTTGAATCCTTTTGAAATTCTGTAACCATAAGGGTTTCCTGCTATTTCTCTCATTCGACAATCTTGGGGTAGAAGCGCCTTGACTTCTTCAATTATCCCTTTGTCAGGGTTTGTGATGTTAACCTGGTTTTGCGATATCCCCCCGTCTCCAAGGATGACGCCTAACAGATACGGGTCGATGGGCAACGCCACGTCATTCTTGAAACTGACAGGCTTCGTAATGGGAATGAAGTAGCGGGCGTTTCCGCTCTTAGAGTATAATTTTGGCGTGAGTTCCTTTAGGGTCTTAATCAAAGGAGCCTGTTTTCTCCATTTTCGCTCGGGAGTAATCACGTTCCACAAATGATCTTCTGTGCACTGAGTTGAGCTACCGTCTGAAAAGGTGATTCTGAAGACCTCCTTTTCTCCCTGCGGGTAAATCCCTATGACTTTGGTTGCGTCTCCCGTCAGGGGGTCAATGACCTCGTGACCGATTTGAATGTCTCCCATGTTCTTGAATCCGGTTGGAGTCAAAATTTTCGCTGTCAGTGGCTGCGCTTTCCCCGTTCCCATTTCTCCGCAAATGTAAATCCCGGTCTGCTTTTTCAGGGCCTTTGACGCGGCCGTGATGACGTCGGCCTGCGCGGGAAACGGGCGGCGTAGTAGAGAGGTAAGCCGCGGGTCTTGCGCGTCGGTCGGTTGGTGCAAGGGCGGCGCGGTGAGCTGCACGGTCTGGTTGATTTCGGCCTTGTAGGTGTTGAGATACGAAACAAGGGAGTCAACGTTATCGAGCCGGTGGCCGGTTGAATTTTCTCTTGTGTGTCCATCGTAAGTCATGGTATGAGTTCCTCCGAATTAGCTAACCTGATATGCTCGTTTTTGTTGTTCGCCTGGGTCCGATGTTGGCGCATTGGTCCAGGCGTTTGTTTTCAGAATTCCACAATACCCATGCTGACAAGCTGACTTATCAGAGCGTCCATTGATTTTTCCGTGACTCGGATCCGCGCCGCGTGCCAAGGTCCGATCTGCGGGTCTAACAGGTCGACGCGTGCGAGGTCTTCGGCGTCGGGGGCCGTCTTGGTCTGGTAGTGCTTCGCATTGACTCGAAGGCCGGTGAAAATGGCCTGGCTCCATTCGGGAAGGTACGGCGTTGGCATGTGATCAATGATGTGGTTGAAAATGAGGCTTGAGGGGTCTCCGGTTCCATCGGGTTTATACAGAAGATACCTGTAATCCACTTCCATGTTCGGGCCGTCCGGGAAAAAGGAATTGAGCGCAAGAATTTGCTGTGTTCCGTTTCCGAGCTTCGTGGTGTGGCGGTGATAGGTCCCGTCCGGTACTTTGAAAATGGGTCGGTCATTACCGTAGTTTTCTTCATAGAAAAGGCCGTTGCGCCATGAATAGCGAGAAGATGAGCCTTTTTGATTGAGGAACGCGGCCCCTATTCCCTTAACTGTGCTGTCCGTTCCAATGATCGAGAGGAACACGGCTTTTCCGTCCCAAGTGATGAGGCCGTTACAGTACGCGGAGATGTCAACGGTTCCGTTGCGGTAGTTTAGGCGCGTCCAGGGTGGCGTTGTTTGGGGTGCGGGAACGTGGGCCGGTTCGTTCACCTGGTCGCTGTTTTGTTCCTCCTGGGGCTGGGGTGTGTTCGCTTTGGTCTCGTTCTCGGTCGCGTTTGCGGTACTCGAGTCTTTTCTCTTCGGCCAGCATTCCACATGCCAACATTTCCGGGTTGCGTAGGAATACTGCATCTGTTCGCCTGCTGAGATCGGTCTGCCGCAATGATCGCATATTCCGGGGAATTTTGCGGCCATGGTCCGCGGGTTGTCGTCGTCAAATTCGGCTCGCTTGCGGTTGCGGGCGATTGCACGCCATTTGTACGGGTTGCTCATGGTTTAGTCCTCCGTCCATTCCGTGATCCAGTCGTGAGTGCTGGCGCCACAGTCTTGACATTCGATATATGCCTTTTCGTCGTCGGCAATCGTGCCACTGTAGCGCCAAACCTGCTTTTCAGGGTCAAACTTCAACACCTTGTCAAAGCTAATGTATGCTTTCAGGTTCCGAGATCCGCAAACGTCGCATTTTATGTCGTCGGTCGTTTGTGATGTGGTGTCTTTCATTGGTCAAACCTTCCTTTCCGGTATCTCGCCTTCAAAGGTCCATTCGTGTTTACAGTCTTGGCAGTATCCGTTAATGAGATCGTCGGCGCGGCCGTTCAAGTCTTCGTCATATTCTGACATGATCCCTTGCGGCGTCTGGTAATAGGTTATAGTGACAAGCTCCTGTTGCGATAGGCGCAAGTTGTGGCTTCCGCATTTCGGGCATTTGATGAGATCTGACATGGTTCATTCCCTCCCTTATTCCAGTTCCAGGATTTCTCCGGTTGGCCGGAGAATCTTCACGGATACGCGGTAAGCGTCCCGGGTCTTCGTGGTTACCGTCGTGCTCCCTGTTTCGTCGTTATAGCTGCTGTCTTTGCTGATACGGTGGTATTTGCTCGTTTTGCCGCGGACCACGTGACGGTCTGGTGTTCCTGGCGCGCAAAGGCCGTCAAGCGCGCCGGACGCGAGAAGTAAGGACAAATGGCCGGCGTGAAGGCTCAACGGTGGCCGGCGTTCCGTTGCTCGGGTCGCTGTGGCGCCGGAGAAAAACCGGAGCAATGGCGAATTCTCCGCGAGGGTTGCGAGTTCAACCGGGTTGAGCCTGTTGGTTCTGAAGATCTTCACGTCCGGATTTGACGGGGGCACGCGGTGCGGCGGTCGGTCGTATGGTACTTCTTCTGAGATCTGCGCGAGCGCCGGGTTGATCGCTTTCCCGCTTGACTTCGTTCCGATCGCCACGGCCTGGCCGAATTCGGAGCGCTCGGGCTCGGGAAAATGCCATATCTCCAGGTTGTCAAGGCGCTGTGTGAGGTAGAGAATCACGTCCGGGCGGAAGATGTGGGCCGGAACGATGAACACTAAAACGCCTTGCGGCGCGAGATATGGCAAGGTCTGTTGAAGGAAAATGATTTCCTTGCGCGTGGTCTTCTTCTTTCCGTCTTCGTTAATCTCGTGTTCTTCGTCGTACGGCGGATTAAGGAACAAGAGAGAAAACGCGGCGTGTGAGATCGTTGACTCTTCCCGTGTGCTATGTAGCACGCGATAGAAGCGGGTCCGGGCTTCCTCGCATCGAATAGAATCCGGTTCAATCCCGAAAAGGCGGGCGTCGGTTCCCTTGGTAAGCTGAGCAAGCGCTATTCCCTCTCCTGCGCAAGGGTCCAGGGCCGCGTATGGGCCGGTTAGCGAGGAAAAGTCGAGCCGTTCGCGGATTATCGAAGTGATCCGCGGCGGCGTCGGGTAGTATCCGAGTTTTTCTTGACCTGCAAGGCGCATGTGGGACGCTCCTTAGAAAAGGTTTTCCTCTCGCCATTTGGCGAAGTCGAAGGCTTCGGCTACTTTGTTGTAATGAACGCCGGGGAAATGCTGTTCAAACAGCGCCTTGAAGTCCGGAAAATAGGTCCATTCGCATTCGTACAGGTGTCCCGCGATGTACGCTTCTCGTACGGTCAGGCCGAATTCTTCGCGTGCTTCTTCAAGTGTCATGGTCATTTCCCTTCTTTTCAGGCGATTCCGCGGGCGGCCATGTAGCGCGTCACGATTTCATCGAACAGAGCGCTTGCGGTCCGGTCTATCGCGTTGATTCCCAGAGAGGCGCACAGTTCCGGGACGGTAACCGCGTGGTTCTGAATCGCGGCCGACAGTTTCTTGACTATCGCTTGCCTTGTTTTCATTCTGTATCCCCAAAAGTTTATTCTATCTGAGGAATACATATAGCAGTAAGCATGCCATGTGATTAAGGTATGCCAAAAATATAAGGTGTTTTATGTTAGGGTAATTACAGATGATTAATCGCTGCCAAAGTTATCCACAATTCTATCAACAGAGTTATCAACAGGTCCGCGCGAACCAATTACGCGCGGCGCTGACGCGTTATGACGCGCGGTAAATTGAGGCGTGAAATCGCGTTGATGCGCATGGCAAAAACGGATTGAACCGGAGTCGCGCGAACAATTTGCGCGCGATGTTGGTAACTTGAGGCGCGTATGCCGCGTTCGAGCGCGTCTGTTGATAACACTGTGCATAAAGCTCTTGGTGTTTTTTGTGTTCCTGTCGCTGGTTAGTGTTACTCACTCCACAATTCCCGCGCAAAAATCCTCCTGGATGGCGCTTCCGAAAATTCCTCACGGAGTTTTCCGCGGGCCGGGAATCGATTTTTTTCACGGCCTGACGGGGTTGACGGGAAGGGGCGTAAACGTTGCAATTGAAGAGTGATAGTGACGTTTTGTGTGTTGACATGATGTGCACTTGTGGTGATCGCGAAAACAAGAGTGGTGTTGGCAGGAATATTAAGGTAAGTTAGAATGTATACTAGAATACTTCAATGGTTGTTCATGGCGAGACAGAAACGCAACAGAGAAGTTATTGAACCACTGGCGAGATGTATGTCGGTGCGCCCTTGGATTGCCCCCGCGGTGAGATCGCGCAAGGTCCGGCTGTTGGTAAATTCTTGGGCCCCTGGAAAATTCGTCGGGGCCATCCTGGGGGAAGGAGGGTGGTATAGACGGATAGGGGGATATGAAAAAGGGGGGGATACAGAAAGCGTCAAAGGTGGAGATTATCTGACACGCGGATCGGGGGGGTAAAGGCAATGTGGACCGTCGCCGGGTTCGATCCATACGGACGTAACCACTTGTCGAGGAGCCATCCATCCCCGCTTGCAGGCCGGGCAATAGAACTTGACGAAGTTGCCTTTGTCGGTCTCGACGATTTCTGTGTGGTGGATGCGGTGGCCACAGCCGAGCTTCCGGCAAAAGTAGTGGACGATGCCGGAGCAAATCCGTTTCATTGTAGCGTAGTCGAATTTTTCGACTTTGACCCCAGGGGATGGGGGGCTAGACATATTCTTCCTCTATACTGGCGTAATATTGCAGGTCTTCGGTGTTCCCGTTAAGGGCTTTCAGGACCACTTCAATTCCCTCAGCAAAACTATCTTCGCGTTCGTCACCGGTTTTTTCCGCCGTATAGCGTGCTCTTCTAATCGCCTTCTCGCAGAGGGTCTTTAGTTCATCGAGGGTCATTTTCTTGGCTCCTCTTTACAATTCTAGCAGCTTCGGCCATTTTTCGATTTCTCCGTCTCTCACGAGCCGCATGATTGCCATGCGACGTTTATCGATATCGTGGTCTCCTTCATAATACCAGGTCCCAAGATCGATGGCAGTTACCCCTTCCTGGCTGATCCAGAACATGAGCATCAGATACGCTTCCCGGATGTCCTCATAGGTAATCCGAAGGGCTCGAATTCGGCGTTCCTCGTCTGAAAGAAGAACCCAGTCAGGTTGTTCCTGGTCGCCTGTGTCTTCGGGGTGTTCGTAATAATAACAGCCCAAGTTTGAGCAGCGCCATTCATAGTCGGCGCCCATTCGCCATGATGGGGATACTTTGACAGGGAATTTGCAGGCTTTACACTTTCCTTTTGTCCAGGTTGTTGGCGTATTTAGCGGTATTCGAGGTGTCATCAAGATACCCAGCGCTCCATTTGGCCCGACGTGAGGCAAGAAGGTGGTGCCCCGAGAATCATTCTTAACGGTCCTGTGTCCCCCATTTCTTCGTCTGTAATACGTCTGATCTGTTGGACAACTACTTCCCGTGGCCATTCATGCTTATCTGTTTCAATCCATGCCCAAATGCGTGAAAGAGCGTTTGCGGCATCAAAGAGTAATCCCACGTCTTGACGTGTGTGTCGATCTGTTCTGTATCTTCGAAGGGTGACCTGGAGACGTCCCCAATCTTCAAGGGATTTTTCTTCGGGATTCATTATGGTTCCCTCCCCAACGCCTTCAACACGAGCTTCCGCACGAACGCGCTCGCCGACATTCCGGCTTCGAGCGCGGCGCGCATGACTATTTCGCGCTCTTCCCTGGAGAGCAACACTTCCAGTCGTACGCGTTCATCGAAGATTCGGGGGCGTCCCTTAGCGTAGAGACCTCGCTTATCCCCTGGAATATTCTTACGTTTATAGACCATTGCCGCTTGCTCCATGCCTTGAGGATAACCGCGAGGTTTTTGAAGGGCAAGCTCTTTTTTAATTTACGTAATAAAAAAACTCTTGACACTTATTAACTTCCGGAACATAATAAACTCAACGATGGCGAACACGACAGGAAAGGAGGGACGGCCAGTGAGTTCAAAGCAAACGTCAAAAGAAGCACAAGATGCTTTCGAGATCCTTCAAGACCTGGGGCTCAACTGCGATCAGGCCATGGAGATCATGAGGTACGCAATTGACCATTCGTCCGACGAATTCGAGGAGTTTTTCTCAGCCGAACTTGGGGGGACGAGCGATAAGGCGTATGCGTTGGCGCGCATGGGGAGGGTGTGAGGTATGAACACCGCATCCAAATATGATGAACGCTGTGAGGACTGCGGTTCCTCTTCCTGCGAAGCCGAAACAACCTGGTGTCCATCCTGCGGTCTCGATTACCACGCGGACCGTCTTCGTTGTCCTCGATGCGGCGTTACTCCCGGCAAATACACGCACGTCAACGTGTACGCGGTCACTCGGCATTATGGCGGACCCGAAGAAGGCGGTTGGTGGTACAACGCCGGCGAACCTGTGGCGTCGATAGCATTGACTGAGGATGATGACGCTGACCAGGTGGCTGCTGCGGTGGAAAGAAAGTACATAGATCTGAGCGAAGGGGACATTTATTTAGTCCTCGGCGGCGTGCAGATCGAAGTTCACAAGCAATATCATTTCGCGAAGCCGTGGCCTGAGACGCGGCCGCATTACGAATGAGAAGGAAGCGACATGAACGCAAGAGACAAATATATGATCTTACCTACTACTGCCACGATTTGTCCTCAGTGTGGAAGGGGAGCGGATTTGCTTGTAGCTGAGTCCTTCATATTCCAAGGCAACCCGTCTTTTTACATCTGTTGGCATTGTCGAACGGTTTCACAGGTTGGTGTCGGCACTGTCCCCCAATTTACAGGAGAGCTGAACCTGACAAGAGAGGGAGGTCTTCATTGAAAAAACAACCTGACATTGCCAAGATTCTTGGTTGGCTCGAACATGAACGGAGACACCATAAGAGCGAAGACATTCAGAATTCAATTCAATGCTTGATCGAGATTATGTGCGAATGGAATGTCTTTCGGAATAACTATCCTGAAATCTATTACGACATATTCCCGGATCCGTCCATTCCTCCCATTCTGTTGGACCTGCAGCGGAGGCCACGATGAGCAACCGAACCATTGGCTACATCCGGGTCTCCACAGGCCGTCAGGCTGACGACGGCGTTTCCTTGGCCATGCAGGGGACCAAAATATCGGCCTACTGCGCATTCAAAGACCTGGACCTCAAAGCGATCTACTGGGATCCGGGTATCTCGGGCTGTTCAATTGAAGCCCGACCTGGGGTCCAGGCGATCCTTGAATTGGTGGAGCGAAAGGAAATTGACCATTTGGTTGTCTACAAGATGGATCGCCTGGGCCGGAATACTGTCGAAGTCCTGAACATGATCGAGGCGTTTGGCAAGGCCGACGTGACGTTTCATTCGCTCAATGAGTCCATCGACACAGAAAGCGCTATCGGAAAGTTTTTCCTGCGAATCATCGTGATCCTGGCCGAGATGGAGCGTGACCTTATCCGTGAACGCACTCAGAGCGCCATGAACCATCTGAAAGCGAATGGTCGCAAAACCGGGAGTCAGGCGCCGTACGGGTATCGGTGGGACGAGGAAGGGAACGCGGTGGAAGATGAGGATGAACAGGTGTGTTTGCGGGCTTTGAGGGCGATGCGGGAGAATGACCCGGGCCTGTCGTTAAGGAAGCTGTCCGCGGCTCTGGCGAACAAGGGGTGTCTGAACAGGAACAGGAAGCCGTTTGATGCAAAAAATATCAAGGAGATGTTGGAGGGATGAGCCATGTCGAAAGAATCGCAGATCAAAGAAATTCGCGACAAACTGAGGGAATTGGAGGAGCAAAGGCTTTTGCTGCAACACACTATCGACGATCTGAAACGCGATCTAGTTCTCAAGCTGTGTGAATTCGAGGTCGGTGACATTGTTCGCAAGGCGGATTTGTCTCTTGACCGATATGTCATCGAGCGGATCTCTCCATACGGTTTCAATAATTATCAGTATGAGGTCGTTGGCCGGAAGGTCTTGAAGAACGGAACTGTGGGGCTCAAGCAACTCACGATCTTCAAAAACTACAACATTCCAGAGACTTCAACTCGATCCCATCTGCGATGGGTCAAGGTCGGGGAAGCTGAACGATGGGAGCCAGGGGAGAAGATAACGATTTTTGCAGACTAACCACATTTGAAAGGAGTATCATCATGGCAAAAACCAACGGCAAAGAAAATGGAAACAACGACAACGCAGTCGAGATGGCCCTACAGCGGATTACTCTTCCGCCCGAGACTGGTGTGTTCGGACAACTCCAAGTCCAAATGAAGGCGACCCTTTCGGAGCTTGCAATCGAACGAATGAACCTGCTATCCGAGCTGGTGCAAACCGAGAAAGCGACGAACGATCTCATTCGGAAACAGTGGATCCCCGCGGCGCAGAAACGCAAGTCTCTTTATGAGAACCTCGGGGTTCAACAGGGATTCGTTGAGGTTAACAACGAGGATGTGGGGCCTGTGGATAACGCGGATTGACACCTGTGGATTCGACGAGCTCGCCAGGTGTGGATAGATTTGATCGCTCCCTGTGGATAAATAGCAGGGAGCCAACTCATAAGGATAAGCCAATGACTGAGGATGAATTCCGCAACTTACAGCCTGGGGACATAGTTCGAAACACACACAGTCTCAACAGCTATGTAGTTACAGCCAATTATGGAAATCGCGTGACAGCCGTCAAAACGATAGACCTTACCAATCCCTCAGAGTGGACGCTGGCACTGAAGAAAGAGGCTGACCAATGAACAACACCATCCTTCGCGTCGGTGATACCGTCGCCTATCTCCCTTTCGATGACGAAGACCCCCGATTCCGTCAGGTTGTCTCGATCCACAAGGTCGCGTCCGCTGACGAATTCACTGAGGTCCCGTGGGACATGAAGAATGACGGCCTTGTCGTGCGACTGGAGGGCGATATGTGGCGGTACTTGAGTCAGGTGTTCCCGGCCCCGAAAACGGTCAGGAAGGCGGAGAGAAAGAGCCGGAAGACCACGAGGGAGAAGAGGCTTGAGAGGAAAGGGCAGGAGAGGCTGTTTCAATGACCCAATACGATAAACTGCTGTTCAAAATTCTGCGCGGGTTGTCGGACGCAAATATCGCGTTCAACGATTTGCGGAGATTATTGCTCCGCATGGGATTCCTTGAGCGTATCGATGGTAGCCATTATATCTTCACGAAGGAGGGGATTGACGGACTGGTTAACTTGCAGGATCATGAAGGGAAAGTCATCCCATATCAGGTCAAACAAGTGAGAAAGCTCATCAAGAAATACCGACTAGAAGGAGATCTCTAATGTTTCGATATGAGATCGTAATTTTCTGGAGCGATGAAGATCAGCGCTATATTGCTGAAGTGCCAGAACTCCCCGGATGTACGGCTCATGGGGGCAGTGAACAAGAGGCATTTGAAAATATCATGATCGCCATGAAGCTCTGGCTTGATACGGCTCGAGAGTTTGGAAAGACGATCCCGGAACCGAAGGGGCGTCGGCTGGAATACGCGTGAGACGAACTAGATAACACAAGGGGGGATGTTGCATAGTGCCGGGTAATCCGGCGCTATTTCTTTGTGGGGCTACTCACCTTCAATCTCCGAATTTTCCTCAAGTTCGTCTTGAGCACGCCCCGCAATTCCTGGATTACAACAGTCCGGTGACTCGACGATGCGTGCATGACTTCCAGAAGCCCTGATTTTCCTCCGATCACAAAGGCCCCGGTATGCTGAATTCTCCCCGGGACCTTATCCCATCTCCAAAACGGAAGGTCGCCTTCGTCTGTGTCTTCCAGTCCCACATCTTCACCGGTCCATCCACCGAGTCCTTTGGACATGTCATCAGCTGTGACGCGTTGGATACCAAGAAATCCTGACCATGCTGCAGCAAGGAAATTGAGCCGACTGCAATCGACCCCTTTCTCGATTGGATCGAACGGAGTGATCTTAATGTCGCATTCGTATGGCGGCCGTTGAGAATGGATGAATTTCAGTTTCGAGACGAATGTTGATCTTTGCCATGGAGTCAGTGCCGCCGAATTAGAGACGCATGAAAAGCTCAACATTGCAGTAAAGCAGAGCAGCGCCCAATATTGCGCACGCGATTGCATTCTGTAAAATCCTTCCCAGCAAATTTCCGTTGCACAGATAATCGACGAACCAGAGGATCCAGACCAGAGCGAAGTCTCCCGTGATCACGGTAGTCAACTTGCCGATGAGATACCGATATTGTGCAAGTGGGTCTTCAGGGTTCGACATGGCCAGTGCGACCATGAGAGCGTTCCATGCGGCAATGAAGAGGATTGATGTGATCAGCAATTTTTTTCCATGGGCCTTGACATGGGGGTTCGTACCCTGACCTCGTTTGTGTGGTTGATATTCGTTCGATGCTTCCTTCACCTGCGTTTCGACGGTCATTTCTTACTCCATTTCCCTCACTTCGCTATATGTTGCAGCTTGTCTGCATGTTGGGCTGCTATCATCCAAATTGTGACCAAAGCTCCGCCGATCATTCCCGCAGCGGTCAAACCAACTTTCACCCATAATCCATATGCATGAATCCAGTGTGGTTGAACTTTGATTCGTTCACTTTCCTTGTCTTTGTGATCCTGGATCCACTGGCCATGCACCTCACCACGCGTTTCTTCCTTTCGTAAACGCGTGTAAACATCCTCCATGTCTCTGGAGCAACGAGCAACGCACTCGACATACGATTTTTCTGTCTTCTCCTGTCCTTTTTGGAGAGTCTCCAGTTTGGTCATGACATGAGCAAACTTCTCCTCGAAATAGTCCCGGTCTATTATCGATGGCAGTCCCATGTCGCTCCTTTCTTGCAGATTTGCCTTATGGATTTACGAACCTGGCCTGGTCACAACGAGCGTCCCAGTATGGAATTCCACCGTCCAATAGACGAGCCAGCCTGGCGCAGCGTGCCATTCCACTCGTAGCCGGATGTCCAGGGAAATTTGATTGTAGATCCCGCTCAAAATCCCGTCTCCTGGACTCATAGACAGTGTTAGGCTGCCGTTACACGAATGGCCCGATACCGTGTAGGTTAGAGCGTCATCGTCCACACCAGTCAGGTCCAGTGTGTGGAACGTGTTGGCGCCGAATTTCCCTTTCCATCGAGTGTATCCATCAGGCCTTACCGCTGCGCCTGTGACTCCAGGCGGAATGAGCAGCCCTGCGAGCGTGATTGGTGTCTGCCTCGTGATCTCCTGGTTGATTCCATCACCCGGAGACGGACCGATCGAGAATGGTGTGCCCACATTAATGGTCGCAGACCACTGACGTTCCGGCTCATGCACATAGCTGTAGACATTCTGCACGCCACTCATGGTGTCTGTTGATGTGACACAGAAATAGCCGAGCAGGATTGCATCCGTCCCATGAATCGCCATCTTGGCGAACGTCTCTGTCGGCGTTGTGGTGTTGATCTCGATGGACGCTTGTTTGAGCCAAACATAGTAAGTGGTTCCCGGCGATCCCGTTGGCGTGATCAGGACCTCGTCTTCAAACGTCCGAGTTGTCATGTCCGGGAACACAACGATCGCGGCCTCAGTCGTGGGAATGATCGCCAAATGCGTGGCGTCCCGATACGCGAGTCGGATCGGACAGCCGCTCACCTTCTGGGCCGCATAGGTCGCAGACGCTTCAAATGAGGCCCACAGTTTGTTCAATTCCGCCTGAATCTTGGCCGAGCTCCAGGTGTCGTTCAGTGTCACCGCAGCGTCGTTAATTCGCACTGACGAGCCTGTCAACGCCTCGATCACATAGCTCCCCGTAAATTTTCCATTCGCGTCGGTCCGAATCGTCGCGATCCAGCGCGCCTGGTTCCCCGGCCAGTTTCGTGACAGGTAGCCCTGCGTCGCCGCGGTAGTGCTCACAAAGAGCTTGCCAGCATGCGAGCCCCACAGCGATCGGTAATTGGCGAGATACACGTAGAGATCCTGATTGTAGGTCGACACCGGATTCTGATTCGTGAGTGGGCTTGTGACCGCGCTCTCCGTGTATGCCTGCGCCAGATCCGAATTGGTCACGCGATGGACATCCGCGTCGAACTTCTCGAACGTCTGAACAGCCAATCCACCCACCATGACCACGCCGCTGGTTCCGCCCTTTCGGCACAGGCGAAATTCCACTTCATCCATCGGAACCAGCGAACATTCCGCTAGGCCATCGAGATGGGCCGGATTGAGCGTCATCTGTCGGATAGCTGAAATGTCGGATGAATAAATGAAATGGCCATTGTTGTCGGTTCGGATTTGGCCGATGTAGCGAACCGTGTAGCCCGGCCATTGAGCCGACATCACGCCGGCCTCCGGCGCTTTTTTGGAGAGGAACGGTTTGAGCCGGAGATCCAGGTCCGGAAAATAGTGCCCTTCCGACCCCGCATCCGTCAACTGCCACGGCCTGGATGTTGCCGGGTTGATCGCGTTGAAATTGAACGCGTCCACGTCGGCTGAAATGTAGGCGTAATAGAGCTGACTGGCGAGGATCGGACTCGAATCCAGGATGACCTTTTCCTCAGCTTCATCATCCCACTCAACGCGGTTCGAGTCGTTCCCTGCCCGGTTCAGGACCGGTGTGCTCGCTCCGAGGTAATACAAGTAGCCGGCAATATCGATCTGCCCATAGAGACCGTAACCGCGGCTCATTTGGAGATGATCCTGGTCCACGAACACGAGTTGATAGTCGCTGAATTCGCGGAATGTCTCGGCGAAATTTGTGAGGCGGTTTATGAGGCTCAGATTCAGGTCCCGGTGAAACTGCGGTGGCGCGCTGTGGTCCGTGGTGACCTGGCCGACAAGCCGAGCGTTCGCTCCGGCTCCGGAGTCGCTGAGGTAATCATCCGTATCCTGAGTGGGGCTAAGAAACAGTTTCCCTCGGTAATCATGGTCCGGAAAATTGAACTCCTGGCTTTTTGTGTTCGCCAGATAGATCCAATAGTGGGTGTCCGCCTGAACCGGAACCTGATACAGGCTGTGCGTGTCACTATTCCATCCGAGCGCCTTCATCGTGTTCGTCACGGATCGGCTGGGATCAGCGAGGATCCACTCGCCTGCCACGCACACGACGCCGGCGCCGCCGATTACCCGCTGAATGCCGATTTCCGTTGGGCTCAAGAACACGAGCCTGGCGTCAGGGCTATAAAACCTCGACATCTGCCCGTAGCGATCTTCGACGTCCTCGGTCAGATCCAGGAGGTCGCCTTGCAGGTCCGTGAGCAGGGTCTCTATCCCCTGCAGAAGGCCAGCGGTCGCGTGTTTCTCGGGCTCGTCATCGTATAATTCTGAGTGTTTGGGTTTTTGCCAGTGCGTCCCCACCCACCGGTATTTCTGATGCCAATTCATGACCCAATGGGCTTCACCAATAAAGTGGCCCGGCCGAGGTAGATCCGAGGCTTTGTTCACATGCGAGAGCCACGTCAAATATTTCCATTGGCTATGTTCCGGGTCCCAGTAGTATTCGACCCAGTAGTATTCATTCTTCTCAGCGTTGTAGTATCGAACCTGCCAAATATCGTCGATGGTCTCCGGCTGCGGCGGCAATTCCGAGACTGAGTTCACTTGGCCCTTGGCCACGATCGTGGCCTTGTCCGTAGGGATTTCCACCCACGCCTCACCTGTCCACCACCAGGGCCGCGGGTCCATGACCACACATCGTTCCTGGCCGTAGACATTGCCCTCCGGGCTCACGTTCAACGGGTCCGCGGAATATTCGCCCGAACAGTAGAACGGCATGTCCTCTGTCGGTTCCGTGTTCTCTGGCGGCCATGCAGAATCAGTCATCTCAAATCCTTTTGGAGAGGCGATCGCTGGGGAGGGCCTTTTTGCAAAAAGGCTCCTCCCCAAACCCCTCCCCAAAAAATCTTAAGCTATGGCGCTTCGCGCTCCTACACGGACATAGGACCGGGCAGGTCGCTCACGAGCACGACGGGCGGTTGTTTTGAGCCGCAATGGAAATTGAGGTTCGTCACCTCCGCGGCCTCCTGGATGTCGTGCTCCTGCGGATTCAGTTTGATCGCGGCTCCAAACACGGGCGCCTCCACGTAGACCGGGACCATAACGACGGTCCGTTTGCCCGCGACGATCCGGACCATCGGCACACGTAGGATGCCCTTGGCATATGCGCCTCCGATCACGGTTCCGTCTCCAAGCGCTGGTGTTGTCATGGGTCAGTCCTCAAATGAGTCCTCAAACGAGCATAGGACCCGGAAGATCGCCCACAGACAGCACGGCCGGAGCGTAGTAACAATGAAAGTTCAGATTGGTCACTTCGGCCATCTGCTGAATGTCGTGCTCAACCGGGTTGATCTTGATGGGCATCCCATACACCGGCAAGATCCCATACGGAGAGATCGCGAAAGCGCCTCCCATTACCGAGCCCCCGCCGAGCGGTGGAATGTCACTCATTGGATTCCCCCGGGCTGGGCGGATTTATGAGCTGCGCCATCTGACCTTGTAGCTCGGTGATCGCGGCTTTGAGATCTCGGTTTTCCGCGGCGATTCTTTGTTGCCGCAGGGTTGTCGCTGTGGGTTTCAACCAGCCCTTTGAAGTTGTGCTGCGGCGGAATCCGCCCGGGACTCTATCGTGTAGATTTGCGGCCATGAAATCCTCCTGAAGATTCACCACAGAGGCACAGAGGTGCTCGGCGCACGGCCAATATTTCCGGGAAAGCCGTGAGGCCCGCAGGCGCTGATGCGATTACTCGAAGGAAGTGTTCGCCGCCCGCGTAGGGCCTCTGTGCCTCTGTGGTTGCATTACTACGCTGCGGCAGCGCCGCAGATGGCCCGGATGGACGAGACCTCCGGGGATAAGGCCCGGTTCGACGTCGCCAGATGCAGCCTGTAGCGGCATTGGTCCATTGGAGCGATCCGGATGGTTCCTCCTGTGGTGTAGACCCCGTTTCCGGCGATTGCGGCGCCTGTGTCCGGATCGTAGAGCGCAAATGTATCCGCGGTGACGTTCTTGAGGAGCCGTGTTCCGTTTGCATTCGTGTTCCCACCCACTCCGGCGATGAGTACGACTTCATTCTCCTGGAACCCGTGATTCGCGGACGTGATTACGATGGGAGACGCGTTGGACGCGGAAGTTACGGACTTCTCTTCCTGAGTCTCGAATTTGTATTCCTGGAACGTGCCGTCGCCGACAGCTACC
>Ga0172375_10006671_pt1 | contig 16070 bp, 6 predicted proteins | sample LakKiv1m_FD_114537 | JGI IMG/M metagenome (GOLD analysis project Ga0172375, IMG submission 114537) | Freshwater microbial communities from Kabuno Bay, South-Kivu, Congo - kab_092012_11.1m | ecosystem: Environmental > Aquatic > Freshwater > Lake | place: Democratic Republic of the Congo...
ATCCAGCACATCGACGTCGAACCCGGATGCCAAAAGGGATTTGGCTATATAACTCAGCCCCAGAGGAAAATACGCGGGCTTCCGGCTTTCACCCGAATAATAATGCGGTGGCTGCACAAGTAATATCTTCATTTTTCAAATCGCCGTATAATTTGTTTCAAGTTTTGCAATACTTTTATCGATAGTGTAACAATCCATGACTTTTTGACGCGCGTTTTCGCCGCAATCCCGCCTAAATTTTTCGGAACCGAAAAATCTCTCAACAGCAGCCGCCATTTCCCCCGGTTCGCCTTTCGGCACAACGAGTCCTGTATGCCCGTCTTCTAATACTTCCCGGATATCTCCGGCGTCGGTAGAAACTATCGCTTTGCCTAAGAACATAGCCTCGAGCAACAGCTTGGGCACGCTCTCGGAATATGAGGCTATAACAACCACGTCCAAAACGGACAATATATTCGCAAGATCGTTACGGGCCCCCATAAAGACCACGTCTTTGCCGAGTCCTTTTTCGGCAATCATATTTTTAATTTTCAGTTCATCCTTCCCATAACCGCATATTAGGAATTTAGCATCCGGATACTTTTTTAAAATCTGAAAGGCCGCGTCCAGAAAAACATCGTGCCCTTTCTTCTTTATATCAAACCTGGCTATCAACCCGGCCACTAACGCATCCGCAGGCAATCCTGCTTCGCGCCTCAACTGCCCTGCGGGTTTTGTCGCTTTAAGGGTTTCCGTATCGATACCGTCATATATCGTCAATAATTTTTGCGCGTCCAGGTTCAGTCTTTTCGCCCAGTGCGTGTTGCAGCCGTAACCGTCGCATATTATTTTAGCGACGTAAGGATAGGTAATATTGTCGAGCCATACATGTATGCTGTTTTTCCATGGATCCCAGTCCTGAATAGTGGTAATCAGTTTTTTATTTCCGAATAGCATTGCGAATAAACCCCCTAAATATATGAGAGGAAAGCAAAAAAAATGCCAGACACAATTCCTGTTTTTGTAGAGATACGCTATCCATTGAGCAAACCGGAATGGATTTATCAATTTGAGATTTGTTTTAGCCCATGGCAGGTTTACCGGTAAATAAACTATCCACGGAATGACCTTCAGGCTCGGCACTTGCAATACCAGCTCTTTAGAATACATGTTGACCGTGCTAAGAACACACAACTCCGCGTCAAACTTTTCCCTGTTAAGGAATCTGGCAATATCGATAACGTTTCTCTCACTGCCTCCGATAAATAATCCATGGATAAATAAAATGATTTTTTTCCGCGTCATATGTATCTTCTCATTTTTCTCCATGAATCTGTTTCGCAAGGCAGCCTTTGTTTAATACCATCCCCTTTAGCAGATTCAAAATCGCGTATATCTCTGATAAGCCTTCTCAACGATTCAGGCTCAAGACTGGCTGCGTGATCCGTGCCTTTCATGGCCCTATCCAAAGTAAAATGCCTTTCGATTATGGTCGCGCCCATAGCAACAGCTCCTATGTCTACTGCTATACCGCGATGATGCCCGCTGAAACCGACCCCCTTGACCCTGCCCCGATACCTTTTTTTCAGGGTTTTTATCACATTAAGGTTAAGGTCTTTGTGGTCACAGGGATAGCATGCGGTTGACTGCATTATATAGAGTTCTTTTACAGCGCTCATTTTTTTTACCAGGGCGTCGGTTTCTTTTATATCGGACATGCCGATACTGGCTATAACAGGAAGACCGGCTTTGTTCACAACGCGCAAAAGATTATTATCGTTTATACAAGCCGATGGTATCTTCAGCATCTCAATGCCGATATCGGCCATATCTTCGGCGGAATGGTCGTCCCAGACACTCACAAAATATGTCAGACCCAGCGATTCGGCATATGTCTTTAACCGCTGGTGTTCATTGGCAGAAAATTCGAGGTACTCGCGATGCTCGCCATAGGTGCGGCCGAAAGAGTTGGGATTATCGTAAGGTCTGTTATATTGTTCTGACGATAAGTAATGTTTATTATCTCGTTTCTGGAGTTTAACAGCGTCGACACCGCAGTATCTCGCAACGTCGATCATTCTGATCGCTGTGCCGAAATCGCCCTGATGATTGCAGCCTATCTCGGCGATAACATACACACCGGGATCCCCGATTTTCTTTCTTCTGGCTATATGCTCAAGCCGCACCCAATCCAGAGGCGTATCCAGATCTATATCTTTATCTTCCGGCATCCTGAAAATAGATATCCTGCCGCCGATACGGTTCCGGTTCCGGACAAAAATGTCCCTTTTGCATATGTATATCGCGCCGTTTTCCTTTAGGAGAGGCTCCATATTTCCGGGTGCCAGTTTCGGCCTTTTATCATATCCGTCCAAACTATAATTAGCGGGCTGTCCGTCTTTCCAATAAAGGCAATATTGCTCGGTCACGCTTACCAGCGAATCGGCCCGCTCGCGTTTGAACTGTTCGAATGCCATATCTATATCCGCACAATCGCGAAGAGGTGAAGTGGGTTGTAACAACACGATGTTAGCTATACGTTCTCCTTTTTTCTCAAGCTCTTTTAAAACGTGCAATAACACAGGCTCTGTTTTGGCCGAATCCGTGGCCAGCCTTGCGGGTCTGTCCACAACAAGAGCCCCATATTTTAAAGAAATGTCCTTTATAGTCTTGTCCTCGGTCGAAACTATAACCTGATCGATGAATTTTGACGCTTTGGCAGCTTCGATAGTGTGCGCTATAAGCGGCTTACCCCAGATCTCGCGAACATTCTTATGCCTGATACGTTTGCTGCCGCCTCTGGCAGGAATTATGGCGACATTTTTAGACATAGCTATTCTCAATTTGGACATCCTTTCCTTACGCAATAATCGCACCGATTGATAAGGCGATATTTTTACCGAATCCGATATTATTTTTTATCCATAACAGCACACCGATATATTAATATTTTTATTGGATTGACTATTATCAGGTCATAAATATATGAGGATATTAGTATACATGAAACAAAAAACCAAGACAAGCAAAAAACCTTCCTGGTCGCTCATCCCCCTTTGACAAAGAGGGATAAGCGAGGTACTCGAAAAAAGATGACCTTAAAAGGCATGTCTTTACGCGGCTTTTAATATCTCGCGCTCCATGAGGCTGTTCATTTCTTTCAGGCGGTTGTGGTCGTATATACCTATAGGTTCTATAACGAAAACCAGCAGTTTAGGATCCTTCTTAAGCTGCTCAATTGTTATGTCTGGCCCAACGAAACCGGTAAGCAGTTCATACAGTTCGCCGAACGCACCGTCATTGCCGTTCAGGTAAGCTATGCCCGTAAAAATAATGGCGCCGAGCTGGGTAATGTCGTCGATTTCGGGTGATCGTTCACTCATAAACTCAACAAAAATTACATGCGCCCCGCTTTTTTCAATCCTGGCTTTTTGTTCATCCGTCAACATATTAAAAGGCATTATGGTCACGGCATTGTTATTACCCGCGTTCTTTTCGGCGATGTCTATAAGCGCGTCAATGCTTTCTTCAAAATCTATCATATACGGACCTTCTTTTGTATTAGCCCGTATGCGCGAGATCATGTTTTTCTGGAATTGCGGCGCGGCGTAGCCTTCCCACATCATTACTAGCCCCTGATCGTCAGGTGTGTGCGATTTGTCGAATTCGTTCACGATCCGGACCGATTCATCTATCACAAACCGGGCGTTTGCGCCGAGAACGCTATCCGCGTACTCTCCGTCTATCGCGTCGACTACATTCCTGAAATGAAAAGGTTTGTCGAGTTTGGCCGCAACATTCCACTCTTCATCATCCGTTAATTTTACGCTTTGTTCTCCCATTAGAATAACTTTAGCTTTCGGATTTTTTTTCACAACAAGTCCGATCACGTTCTTTGCCTCATTCTTCGAGGTTATCATAATATCAGCCACTACTACGTCAGGTTCTGTAAGGCTTAGTTCTTTTTCAAATGCCGATATACTGTCCATTGTCGTTACCGAACACGGCTCCTTTGCGGTTGCTGTTATAAACTCAGCCAGCGCTTTTCCTTCACCGGAAGAATTAGCGAGAACAAAAACCGTCTTGCCTTCTTTCTTCATCTCTGTTTTTAAAATTGCGTCGCCCGGATGATCGGCCTCCCATTTTGCCATCTGGTTTTCTCTGGCTTTCTTGACAGTTTCGAGCAGGTATTCAATAAGGCCTGCTTCGGTTTTATCCCGGATATCCGCTCTTTCGGCAATAGCCGCACCGAGCTTCCGGCTTACTTCTTTCTTGCGATCCTCTTTGCCTACCGTAAACCCTGACTGAACAATAATATCCTTTATCTTTTTCAGTTTAGAACAAAATTTCATTTTCCCTTTTTCCCGCAGGTTAAGGTCAACTGTCACTAAAGAAATATCGTGTTGATCCATGATACTACTGCCTTCGACAAAAGAATCCGCAAAGTGTATGTTATAGTCTTCCGACGCAAATTCATGTTTGAAATTCCTTTTCATTGACCTCATCACCCCTTCGTCATCCTCCAAAATAAGAACACCGAGTTTCGGCGGGATTTCCCGGATCGTGTCTTTTTTCTCTTCCCGACCGGCGCTACTCTCTTGTACTTTTCGGGCTTTTAACCACTCCTCCCGCCATTCCTTAAGGAATATGCTGAACGCATGGGCATCGTAGCTATCAGTTATCCCCGTTCTTTTTGCAAGCTCAGGGCCTCCTATATCATTAAGTCCTCTTTTCACATCGGAACCCCTTGCCAATGTGGTCACTTTTATAAAAGGAATATTCCTCAGTCCTTTAATAAAAAGCTCGCTGAAGATACCATCATTCATATCTTCAGGTAACGATTTTCCCCGGAACACTTCGTCCGCATAGGGCGCACTTGTGACATCGTCCGGCATGATCCAGTCAAAAATAACAGCGTCTATTCTATTATTCCAGATGACCTCAAAGGATGACGGATAGTCACCCGCATAATGAAATTCATATTTGTCTTCGCCCAACTCATCAATCATATCGTACGCAAGTTCATCCGTCACTTTATCGCTCGCTATCAGTACTTTAAATTTTCCGGTTTCCTGCGGAGGATCATTTTTATGCAAAGCTTCCCAATCGGCAAGAAAAACTTCATACAAGTCCAGCTGTCTTTTGCGGTACTCTTCAAGCAGCGATCTTTTATCCGAAGCACGCATAGGTTTAAACCTGATATGCAGCCTGTTAGCAATATCGACCCCGAATTTAGACGCCAGTTTCATTTTTACATGAGCCTTATCGGACGAATCCGACATAATAACGGGAAGAGAATTTTCCGCGGATTTTTTATAGAAATTACCATACTTAGCTATGACCTCGGCATCCGGCTCTTCAAGATCCGCATCAAATACAACAAGATCAAAAGTATGACCTTGCATGATCGAAAGCGCTTCCGCCATACTGCCGGCGAAGCTTACGTCGAATTCTCCTGTACCGAAACCTACATGCATATCATCTCGTTCTATTAACTCAAGATCAGGATTTTTTTCATACGCCTCATCCACAAAAAGAGCCCTCAGTTTTTTGGGCCTTTCGGGCTTTTCCGCGGACAACATTTTTTCAAAACGCCTCAGGTGCTCTTCCCGCGCGGATTTTATACTGTTAACCTGCGACTCGGTGAATTCTTCCAAGACGCTATACGGATATTTGCCTATATCAAACATCGGAAAGGTTTCTTTAGCCTGTTGCACATACTGAGGCGCTGCAGTCATGATATCTACTCTCCTTATACCGATACTTTTGGCATACTCAAGTAAACCGTAAGCAGTTTCCGTATCCGAGGCAAGCATCCAATCCGCTATAATATAGTCTATCCGTTTATCCGCCATGATCTTTTTCGCTTCAACGGAAGTGCTTACGAAATATATCCTGCAATCTTCACCGTCTATATATCCTTTCTCATCCTGAGATAAACCAAGCCCCAGAGAAAGCCTGTTTTTCATTGTTTCCAACACAGCCTCATAATCATTTACAAATAATACGTTGAATTTACTGGATATAGATTTTTCGTCACCGGACACCGCGGCCTTCGGAACAGTGACGGTTTTGCTTTCGGCCGGCTTTTGTTTTTCCGACCACTTTCCGTAACAGTTATCCATAAGTTCCCGGTGCCTATCTTTTAGCGGTGTTTCTTCATCAACCAAAACAATATATCTTTTGTCGTGGAACTCTTTCAATGCCGTAGTATATGCGCCGGTAGATTCGACAACTATAACAGCTCCGGGGTTCTTTTTCCTGATCTTATTTATCTCCGATAATATTTTCATTTCATGGTCCTTGCCTGCCATATGAATGAATACAAAATCCGCGTCGTAATCCCATTCATCGAGTTGCCGCTCAAACAGAATCCTGTAAGGCCTTACAAACCTCCTCACATCCGTATTACCCAATTTGTTAATATTGTTTTCGATCTCTCCGCAGGCGTTATGTTCGTCGTAAAATATCGCGCGGAATGTCTTGTCCCGCGGAAGAGCGGCCTTCTCCGCCTTATTCTTTATATGCCTCTTATAGCTATCCGGAAAACCGGTTATCTTCTTTAATAGCGGCATCCATTTCAGATCCCAGTCGTCCGGCCAGAGCGGAAACTCAACGGCGATCTTAAGGGCATCCAGTCTTTCCAAATTGATCGCCATGGACATACTGCCGCGGCCTTCAAAATATTCCATAAGAGCTATGATCCTCTCCATTTCGGATCCGCCTTGCAGCAACTTTTCATAATCCCATACAGCATATTTTAAAATTTCTTCGGAAATAAAGTCGGATATTCTCAAGGCAATAGAGATGGGATCGCTGTCACCCGAAACACCGTCTTCGCCCGTAAATACGGCTTTCATTACATTATCATAAGCCCTTTTTGCCGCGAGCATTTTATCGCATCCCGTTACGTCTTTTTTACTCGCGGTTTTTGACGGTAAATCCGCGAAAAATTTTCCGTGCAGCCCGTCGCCGAAATATGTTACATCTCCTTCACTGACCCAAATACCCGGAATATCCGGATGGGGCATAAATACAACGTTCCGCAGCAACCCCTCCTTCAGAACGGGTCCGTTACAATAGACGAACTCTTCCGCGGCGATCCTATCCATAATAAGGTTGATATTGTGCGCCTGTTTGGCGCCCTGCCCGGGGTCAATAAGCACCTTTGCTGTGGTATCCGTATTATGAACGTTAAAATCCACGTTATTTTCGACTCTTATATATTCCCTTCCGAATTCTTCTTCAAATTGTTTAACAGCATCTCTTGGAACGCCGTCTCCTATACAGACCATTTTAGCTTTAAAACCGTCCGGCGTCGTATGGCCTATAGCTACCGGTGTTGCGGCGACCGGTTTTTGTGTACGCAAAGTATCGCTCATTTCTACCAACGGTTTCCTTAGATCTCCTATGATCGGCCGGATCTGTAAAAGACATAACTTTCCTTCCAAAAACCCCCATTCCACGTCCAGGGGGACACCTATTTCATCTTCGAGCGCGTTCACGACCCTGTTTAATTCGGCAGCCTGTTCTTTAGTGACGGGGCTGTGTTTCCCGTCGACAACAGGATAGCCTCTTATAATATCGGCAAGTTCCTTGTGATTATCGTTAACAGTATATTCTTTCCCTTTTATCCGCGCCTGATACGGGAGGGATATATATGACGGGCTGAATTCATATCTCGAGGGATCGTTTTTGTCAAAAAGAAATTGCACTGTATTGGCATGGATGCTTTTGACTGCCATTTCAGCATCGCCGAAAACCGCTTCAATGGATGTGTGGCCGTATAAATTAGTCATAGCAGTGCCTGATGCGTCGAATTGAATAAACGGTTGCATTACTACACCGAAACCTTCTTCCGCAGTCAGTATTTCCGGAACACCGTCGATCTTTTTTTCTTTTTTCAATTCCGGCGTCCATATCTCTCTTACGGCATGGTCGAACATTTCCCTAACGGCACAAGCCGCAAGACGTTCATCTTTCTTTCTGCCTGATACAAATCTCTTAGGGGAAGTAAAGATACCGGCAAGATTCCTTATATACGAGTCCTCGTTCCTGCCGCTCGACCTCGCTAGGATCCATCCTTTAATATCCTTAGCCCTGTAAGCAATCAGTGATTCGAGTTCCTTGGGGAAATCGAACTTGCAGATCAGTTTATTCAGCCTGTCAGCCGTCTCATTCGAAATTTTTCCGTATAACCTTTGTTCATCAAGAACAAGCTTATTACCTTCGTCGACCAAAGCTCTGTTCGCCTCAATGAATTTCGCCCAGATGTCTTTTATAGAGAACCTGACCGATCCCGGCACGTAATAACCGATTTTCCCGGAAAGCCTTTCTAAAATAATGTCCCATGAGGCTTTTCCGCCGTATACAGGGGACAGCTTTTCGTTAAATTCCTTTTTGTACGCGGCTTCACGCAAAGACAAATCAACACCGCGGTCCGCAGCCGGCATTACCGCAAGAGCAGACCCGCCGCATGGGTAAACCGCAAAATGACCTGCAGATGAAATATCGTTAGCGATCATTATCCCCGCGCTGATAAGCGCAATTATTTTCGAACTTTTATTTATACCCACAATTTACTTCCTATGTCTTATAAACTCTATTTTTCACACTTTTGTCTGCCCCGGCATGTGCTATCGGCGGGCCGGGGACTTTTGCCTGTCCCGGCAAGCGTTCTCGCCAAGCCGGGAACTTTTTACTTTTGACTTTCTTTATGCCGCGTTCTTAATGTTTTCCCTGATCAAATGGTTCATCCTTCTCACATCTTCGGGATCAACCCTTTCGATTAAAGGCAATGTAAAAGTTACAGACCTTACAAAGAAATCTATATCCGATATCATAAGTTCTTCATCCGTTAATTTTCTTTTAGCGAGATATTCAAATATGCCGCGGATAATTTCGATATTACCCGTGCGCAAAGCACGTAAAGCCAGCATTATACCTTCCGCCTGAGCGGGGCTGTCGCACTGCTGAAACGCCATTGCTTTTACGCCCATTTTTTTACCCAGCTCGCTGTCCTGTATCAGAGCCACCTGCTCCGCGCTTACGCAGGCTACATCAAACTCAAATTCATAATTTTTAAATTCTTCGCCGAGTTCTCTTTTATAATATTCTTCCACTGCGGTTATCTTATCTTTCACCACCCCGACATGATCGGCTGATAAATTATCTTTTAACATAACTATTTTTTCGTTATAGCTTTTATGGCGCATAGCGAATTCGGTGTTTACCAGTATTTTCCTCTGTTCCCGCGGTAGTATGGATTCCGAAATTAAGTGGCAAAGTATTTTTTGTTTCGGCAGTTTACTCATCAGTTCGAGATTTTTTCCGTGTATATTCCCTGCTTCTTCTTTCGACTCCTCAAAAATCCCGCGTTCCGGCTCATTAAAGTCCGCGCCCTCATCTCTACCGTTATGGTCCGTAAGGTCAAGATAAAGGCCTCCGGGATTATTGACCAATATTTCCTTTAATTGGGCCTCCGTAAACACATGCCCCGACGCAATTTTCGCTTTGAATTCCCTGTCCAGTTTTTTATTTTGAAGAGAAAACCCGAATTTTTTCACAAAAAATATTATCGCTCCGGATTTAAGATAATCGTCGTCTATAGGTCCTGAGGCGCTCGAGCCAAGTTGGACCCTTGGTATCACAAATTTCCTTATGCCTTTTTCATGATACAGATACTTTAACTTTGCCTCAAAAAACCTGGCGGCAAAATCTCCGCCGAACTGCCGGTATTCTTTAAAAATATGAAATGCCAGTTCCGCGGTCAGGCCGTCTTTTCGCAGTATATGTACTCCGTATCCTATGGCATCAAGAACACCGCACCTATACATTTCGAACGTTTTTGCGGCTTTTTCGGAATGTATAAATGAAATATTGAGAGCATCACCTAAATCATATTGAGTTTCATGATCGACGTCACGCGCCCTGTGCAGTCCCCGCACTGTTCTTCCTCTTTTTCTCAATTCTTCGGCGAAAGATAAAACGCAGCGGGGATACCATTCTCCCGTATTAACGACCGCCGCTGACTTTACCGCGCCTTTTTCAATGGGTATTTTAATTCCCGCGGCTCTAGAATCGGGCGTTTCAACATGTTTTATATCTTCCGCTGCGCGCGGCAACGCTTTTATAAGCCCCGTTAATGCTGCGTTATCTTTTGGCCAAAGAATATTCTGCATAAGACATATGGCATAATGCGTTCTCATTTCGGGGAAGAGCCTGCGCTGCTTGCCTTCCTTTCCTATGAATTCATTAAGAGCCGCTTCGCCTCCTTTAATATTTTTAATAAATAGTTCCAACGATATCTGACGTCCGGCTATTGCGCCGTGCGCCACTTCGTGAAATACCGCAAGATCGTTGTCTTTAAGAGATTCATCTATAGCAAGAAGTTTTTCCGTACCTATGCCGTGTATGCCGTATGGGTTCGGTTTAAGATAAAAATATTCCTTTTTAAAATTATCGTAATACGAGCCGAGCAGATAATCGACCGCGGATATCCCGGTTTTTCTGAAATTCTTAAAAGCATAATGCGGCGTTCTTACCGCCCCGATCTTCATCACAACATTTTCCATTTTTTCAAGGTCGTAAGCGTAAATAATAAGCGTTCCTCGCCCGTTCTCTTTTAAAGCCTTGTCCTGCTCTATTTTTTGGACGGAGTATTTGCCGATAAGGCCTGCCTCCGGCGCGTATGATATCGCCAGTCTTTCGATACTCATTGCGGTTCTTCTTAATTTCATGTAAATTTTTTTCTCATCGCCGGTATCATCGCTTGCCATAGCGTCCACGACCTTTTCCCTGAATTCATGTTCTGCCCGTCTGTATCTCCCGTAGGCGCTGTTCAACATATCTTCAGGCATGGCGTTAACGCCGTACGCAATACGTTTCAATAGTCTTACCTGTTCGTCGTATATCCTATGCAGCTCCGGAACAAAATCAGGCGTCAGTTCCGTATAGCCATAAGCAGTCTCAAATTCAACCGATCTCTGGCGTTCAATTAAATTCCAGAGCGCTTTCTGTTTTTTTCCTTTAAGTGTTACGCTCTCGCGCGCACGGCTGCGTATAAAACGGTCATACGGAAGAGGAACAAGGAATGTTTTGCAGGTATAAAGCGCTGACCGCAATATCCGTCGTGCTGCGTCATTTTCCAGCTCACCTTCAGTCAATCCCTGAAGTGCTTTCAGCCTGAGAACTGCATTTTCAGTCTTTTGATCAAGGATAATTTCATAGACCATTTGCTCGGCACAATACTCTGTTCTGTCTACTTTGGCTTGTTCTATTAAAATATCTATAAGCCTTGCCTCGCGGTGAAGAGTGTTTAATACCCACTCTTTCGCCGCCTCTTCTTTTGTCAAAGGTTCTGCTGGACTAGGCACATTGTTGAAATAAATGATATCGCCTATCCGGGATCTGCTCCAATCTACAGTAAGAGAGCCGGCCATTTTTCCTTTATCCGCCTCGCCTGTCCTTAATGCCACTCCGTAACGGGAAACGGTCATTGACCCGTATCCGTCCCACCTCGAAACCGATTCTATGCGCGCTTTTGGATGCTCTGATTTCAGATTCTCGATCACCTCAAACAGGCTTATGCCTTTTCCTATGTCAGAATACGATTCTTCGTTAATAGAACTTCCGTAAATAGAAATAACACACTCAAAATCTTCTTCTGAGTCAGCCTGCTCCAGAAGCCATTTTATGAACAGATAAATGCTTGAATTCTTGAATGAGCTGTTATTGTGTTTCAGAAATAAATACGGTTTGCCTTTTATTTTAACTTTGCCGGCTATGCCGTAGCATGCGTCGAAATATAAACTGCCTAAAACGTCGTCTCCGGTTTCAAGTTTTACCAGTATCACTTCTCCCTGATGGCAGTTCCCGACTTTTCCTGGGGTATTTTCGTCCGGCGCTGTTTCCAGCCCATGCCATTGCAGATACTCCGGTATAATCGGTAACATCGGGATCGCCTCGAGAATCGCCATATGATCATTTGACGCCGGCACCGTATTCGGGGTTTTAACATAAGAATTGATCTTAGTCCTGTATTCGTTTTCGTCATCGTGCGGGAATGCGTTAAAAAATGCCGTATCCAGTTCTAATATCTTTTCCTTGCCCGCGTTTTCCGCGTCTTTTATCCCGGCATCGGCCGGTTTTGAGTTTTCGGCCATCCAGGGGATATCAGGGACTCTGCCGTAGAGGCTGGTCTTTGACCACGCGTCAGCGAGCAATGCCTCTACTCTTCCGCCTTTTCGCACCAGTTCTTCGATCATTTTTTCGCGCAGCGACATGAACGCTTTTTTTCTTTTATCGTAATCGGGTCTCCTGCAATCTGCGTCAATTTCTTCTATCATCGCGACAGGATCCCATTCTTCGGTCCTTACGAATGATTTCTGGTAATATTTCGACGGTTTGAAGGCGATAATATGCCAATCTGCGTATTCGGGCCGGTTAAACAAATACCTCTGCAGCGCTCGTCCTCTCCCATTTGCGTTTTCAAGATCCGTAAACGGATAAAACTGGCGCATCACAATAGTTTTGTATTTTTTAACCGGGTAGAAATGTACTCTTGAATTCTCGACTTGTTCGCCGTTCTTGAATATCTTTACGTTCTTAAAGGACAAGCCCTCCTCTTTGTCGAATATATCTTCTATCACAAAGCTGTACCCTTCTCTATAGAGGTCCTCTATCGTAGGCTGTCCCGCTGATACCGCAGCAGGCCCGGAAAAATCCGGCGCACTTATTTCGAACTCCGGCGTATCGGCTTTCAGCTTTTCATAATATTCTTTTAAGATAATGGCAGCTCCGGAGCATCGCTGCACCCCGACCAACAGACGTTTACACGAAGACGATATTTTCAGGGCTACGCCGTTATCTGCCTTTAGATAGGAGAGCAAAAATTCTTTTTCATTATCGTCCGAGGTTTCGTATTTTTGAAGCTTATCAAAAAAATCGGGATATTTTTCAATACTGTATATCCAGGCAAAAAACTCCATAGGTACGGTCGCACCGTTCTTAACGGCGAGCGCCAGGCGGAATTCATTCAAAGCGGATCTTAAAGATCTGTTAGCCTCGCTGTTTTCAGGCAAGGAATGAACAAAATCGGAAAATCGGTTCAAACTGATATTTTCATCCCGGTAACCTAAGATACTCCTATTGCCCGAAATAATACTATCGTCATTCCTCATGACCTGAGCCATGTGGAGTATTTCATGGTCAACTATATGGCCGGGCTTGTCCGTTCCGCATATACCGTTAAAAGGTTCGTATACAAATATTCTGTTATTGTTTTTGATCCGGCCTTCCGCTTTCACGGCGTTCAGCGCCTCTCTGAAATCCGGGTCCGCTAAAATAGCAGGAGACCTTTCAGCCGCTCTGTTAAGATTTCTCAGCATAATATCCGCCGAGCGCACGCATCCTATAAAATATCTGTCGTTTTTTTCATACACTGCCAGTTTAATATATTTCCAGACGCCGATAGACCTTATCCTGGCGATATGAAGTTGCCCCTCTTTTGCGCCGTATCGCCCTTGACGACTTTCGTCAAGTTTCACGAACCATATGCCGGACAAAGCAAAATGATCGGCGTCGCTTTCTGTTTTTATGCCTAGTTCTATTTTTTCCGCCTCCGTTAAAGTCGCCGGATCATCCGGGAACAGAGCTTTGATCTTAATGCCTTCTTTTTTGAGATCATACACAACATACTGGTATATTCTTCCGGTATCAAGGCGCCTTACTGCAACGTATCCCGTATCCTCGGATACTTTCTCCAACAGCACTTCCCCGTTCCGGAATTTCCCGTTAATTCTGGCTACATCACTGTCTCTAAGCAGCCTTTCATTCAAGATATCTCTCAATTCGGCAGCCGTGTACCCCAGGGCGTACATATGTTCAAAATCAATATTGTTGGCATCAAAAAACGGTTTAAGCCTGAGTTCAGCAGCTAAAGTCGATGTTTTATGCGGACAGGTATCTTCCGGCAAAGACCATGAACTATCGTTCAGTAATAATAAACCGGCAATGACGCCTGCAAGTATTTTTATTGAGAGTCTATTTTTATGTATAAACATAAAGTATATGTTACATGACAATCAGGATAGTATTGTCATAAGAGTGTATATTTTTTGTAACATCTTTGTATTGGTGAATGGTATGCGTTAGGGTCTTTCGAAGTGACTTTTCAGATCGTCATAAAATGAGGCGGTGTTAAGAGATCACTATCCGGCAACAGCTTCTAATTTGCCGCGCACAAGGTCGCGCAGGCGCGCGTAATCTTCAGAGCCGTAAGCGGATGTGTCTATAGGAGGCAATATAACCAGCCTGCCTGACACTTTTGTTTTAAATATCCATCCCCCTTTCGGAATGGCGTCTCTGGTCCCGCCGATAAATATCGGCAGCACAGGTTTTTTCTCTTTTATGGCGAGTTTAAATGCGCCGTTCTGGAATTCATTCATCTTGTCAGTGCTGCTGCGGGTCCCCTCCGGAAAAAAGAGCATACTCACTCCTGACCTGAGCCATTTAGCCGCTTGTTTGTAAACGTATTTTATGCTGCTATAGTTGCCTCTATCAAGCAGGACGTGGTCATTGACCCAAAGCAGCCCGCCGATGAACGGGACTTTCAGCAACTCTCTTTTAGCGACCCATTTGAAATACATACGGGCTTTATAAATAATGATTATATCCGCGAGGCTCTGGTGATTGGCTACTATCACATATGTCCGGCTATGATCGATATTTTCCAAACCCTCCACAGACAATTTCCAGTAAGAATTAAGCGCAATAAGCGCGTCGGCCCACCAGAAACATTGCGCGTGCACCAGTTTTTCCCTATTGGGTATGCGTACAGGTAGGATTTTAATACAAAGACTTGCGAGAAAAGCGCTGGCAGTAACAATACTGCCTGCAAACCATATCATTATTGAGATAAGTATTTTCAATCAAAACCTTTAAATTCTTTTGGAAATCGCGCCGCATTCAATAGCCGATCAAACAACACCCTTGCGAATTCTGCGCCGGATCGGAACACAGGAATTCACCCGTTGAGATCAGGTTGCATATTATTTCAACGACTATGCCCGGGACCCTTAATTTCTACTGGACGCAACTATCTGATATCCCTCCAGCAGCGCGGCGCGCTGATGGGCGTGGCAAAATTCGCTCGGATTGTAAATGCTCAGGACCTGTTTACAGCCCTTTATCTTGCATATTCTGCGTTTTTTTCGAGCTATTATTTTTTTAGCCATGTTACTGCTGAACAACGCGGATCTTTATCGCGCGAGGTCCTTTGTCGGATTTTTCCACATCGAACTCTACCTGCTGGTCTTCCTTCAATGAAGCAAAAGTAGTTTCAACGAGGCTTGATTGATGAAAAAATACCTCACGCCCGTCGCTGTCTGAAATAAACCCGAATCCTCTGTCACGCACCAACTTTTTGATCTTTCCGTTATGCATATACTATCCTTTCTATATTGCTTTTTTAATGCCGGTAAATAAAAAAAGCATGGTCAATAAAACATTTTCCATGCGGTATAAACCATTTCATTCGCTTATCAAACTTAAAACATTTTACCACAGCTTCGCCGCTCCGTCTATGTATATTTTTAAAAGTCAGTAGGATCCGGGGATATACTCATCCAAGACTTTCTCTGCTTGATTTTTCCTTATGATATTGTTATACTATACAAACTGAAAACGGTCTTTTATAAAGTTTTTGTGAGAGTGTTGGACATTTGCGGGGATGGTGGAATTGGCAGACACGCATGTTTGAGGGGCATGTGGCGCAAGCCATGGGGGTTCAAGTCCCCCTCCCCGCACCAAACTTTAGGGTTCCCCCGCCAAGCGGTTATTTGCTGGGCGGGATCCCGCCCAGTCGAGCGGCGAAATTCGGTCGGACTGCAGGCGGGAAAATCCCTCCTCTCGCACCAAATTTCGCAAAGCGAAATTTGATCCTGAGGATAGCGCTAAATGCGACCAACGGAAGCATTTAGCATATCCGAAGGACCAAAAAATTTCGCAAAGCGAAATTTGATCCTGAGGATAGCGCTAAATGCGACCAACGGAAGCATTTAGCATATCCGAAGGACCAAAAAATTTCGCAA
>Ga0172375_10006672_pt1 | contig 16068 bp, 15 predicted proteins | sample LakKiv1m_FD_114537 | JGI IMG/M metagenome (GOLD analysis project Ga0172375, IMG submission 114537) | Freshwater microbial communities from Kabuno Bay, South-Kivu, Congo - kab_092012_11.1m | ecosystem: Environmental > Aquatic > Freshwater > Lake | place: Democratic Republic of the Congo...
CGTAAACAAAAAAGACTGGAAATGAGACAGAGTCTCGATGGCCAACAGATTTCAACAACTACAGGTAACATTAACTCGCTAACTCAACAAGGCATTTTCTCCATTTCCATCTGAGGCAAAACACGACGAGCAGCTTCCAACCCTGCCCATGAGTCTTCAAACACAATTGAGTCACAAGGTCTCAGACCTGTAAGCGCAAGTACTTTAAGAAAACCCTCCGGTTCCGGCTTGGCACAAACAACATCCTCAGCACAAAGTAAAGGTTCAAACCAATCACTATATCCCAATTTTGCAAGCGCCAAAGAGACGCTTGCAAAAGATCCAGAAGAATACATAGCCAAATGATAACGTGATCGAGCCCATCGTAAAAAGGCATCTATCTCGGGAATAGGCTGTAAATGATCACATATAAGCGATCTGACGCATTTTTGTTTGGCAGAAACCAGACTATCAATCTGATGTTCGCTCAACGGCAAATTAAAGACTTTCGACTGTCCACAAAGCAGACGCATTGCATCTCGCGTTTTCATTCCAGCGATTTTAGGGTAATCAACAGGTATTTTGAGAGGATTAAGTACTTTCTCAAACGCCGCTTTATGTAATGGAGTTGTATCTGCAACCGTCCCGTCAAAATCAAAAATCAGGAGCTTTCGTCCCTGTAATAGCTCATTTAAGTTGATCATCGATCTCTAACACGATTATCCAATTCCTTCGTATTTTTCATCTATCTCATCAGCAGTAAAAGTTTTATGCAACTGTGCATCATAGAGATCAAGCACCTTTTGTACGACTTTAGCTCCATCATGTTTGCCTGGACACTCCGGTGATTCAAAAGCATCAATAATTTTTTTTACTGCCAACCCATCGAATCCAGATTCATCATACTCCACATAGGTCTCATCTGCTTTATATCTACTCTGATTGATCAGAACAACATCAAAAAGCTCGTCAATGCCGTACTGTCGCGAATCTGAAAAATTAAGATAGCGATGAGCGCCGATCAGATAATCGGAAGCTTTGTAACTCGGAGTTTCATAATCAGCCCCAATATTGGTTACAAAAGCCTTGAATGAGGCCTTGTTGTCGGCTACTGAGCGGGCCAACCCCGCAGACATGTAGGTTGGATAAAGAGAGGAGTGCTGCGTACCTGATGAATAGATAATAATATCAGCCTGACGCAGAGCCGATTTAACACTGGATGAGACTCCCACATAGCAGTGATGTCTTTGCAGATAATACCGCTTCTCATCAATACTCAATGAATCAAACCGCTCTCTGTCCAAAGAAAGATCAAGGAGGTAAATTCTTTCAATACGAACGTTTGATCGTAATTCAACAATTTCAGCTTCGCTGTAAAGCATCTGACCATTTTCCCGCAACGCAACAAGCGTCTTGTTCTCTATGCTTGTAGGAAGAACGGTTCCTCGCAGTTTAAACAGTCTGTCGATAAAAAGCGTTGTTTGGTCAATATTTCGGTTAAAAAGCAGAAATGCTCCAGCATAAATGCAGTTCATCAGAGCACAATCAGCAAAATTGAACTGCTCTCCTCTTACCCGCTCAATTGCCTTAAGACTGGAGATAAATTCACCAATAAATGCTCGAAGTGAAGTCTTCGTTTTATCATTATTAAACCATGTACCGACAAGATCGGAACGCGTTCCTTCTGCAAAAGCTGACAGTTCCTCAAGAACACGGTCATGATCGCTATTGTCAGGAAACCTGTATCGAAATACAGCCAGATTATTACAATAATCAGCGTCATCTTCAGGGAGCATGAGCTCCTGTACTTTTCGAATATCAGAAGGGCCAAGCATTCCGAAAAATCTCCGGATTTCTCCCGTGGATTTCCCGTCATCATACGCGTTGACCACTGAGGTGACGTAAAGTCCCTGTCGTGAAAGAAGTGCCGGCAAAATGGACGCCGCACCACGGCCTCCGTTCAGGATAACAACATTAAGCATTACGTTCCCGATTCGATTTTTGAATAGACAGAGAGATAGCGTTCTATTGCAAGCTCTAGTCCTAACATTAGACGCGCCTTATCGCGCAAACGACTGCCTCCCATTGCAGATATTTCATCCAAACGGTCGGACGCCATACATAAATCAGCATCAGAAGCTGGATCAACAATAATTCCTGCTCCGAGTTGTTCGATCTGATCCGCAACATCCCCTACTCCAAAATTGCATACTGCAGGAATTCCGGTTGAGAAGCACTCCGCAAGTTTTGTCGGAGATGCAGCCATCCGCGCATAAGATGGCAGAATAAAACTCACCAATACATCCATAGCCGGAATTATTTCGGGTAATTCACGCCTGGAAGAAGATAAGACTGCCACTCGGGAATGAAGGGCAACCGGCAAACAATCAATCATCAATCTTTTCAGTATATCAATATCCTGAGTAATGATCAGTGCATGGACGTTTTTTTGCTGTGAAGCAGCTAACTCGAAAAAACGGAAATAACGATCCAGCATGTACATACGTCCAACCGAGCCCAGATACCCCAGAACAATGGCATCATCAGGAATATGCAGATCAACGCGGGCATCTACCCTGGACTGAACGGTAGAAAGAGTAAAATGGTCAAAATCCGCACAGCAGGGAATAACCGTAACCTTTGAAGATAATATTACACCTATACGAACAACTTCTTTGACCACGTTATTTGTAAGCACCACGATCTGATCAGCACACTGTAAAAGTTTCCGCTCTATTTTTTTAAAATGCATGTACTGCAGACGATGCAATGGATGCGAAAGATTCCATCCGCCTTTATCCACTCGTTCGTCAACCCAGAGACCACGGAAGTCAAATATCAATTTAATACCTGACAGCTTTTTGATGAATAATCCAACCTGCGCTGCAGTATGACCTCGAGCGTGAATAACATCTACTGAGTACTTTCTGCAAAGAAAAAAAGCCCAGAAATACATTTTCAATAAATCCCATAATTTACCGGCAGGTCCGTATCCAGCTGTAAAACGAATTGGCTTCCACTCAACGCCGTCAGCAGTTATTTCTTTGGCTTTCTGATCCTGGCCAGCTTCAGCTCGTCCGGCTTTTTCAAAACTTAATACAATAACGCTTTCCTGTATTCTCGCTATACCTTTTACGTATGGCAATATCTGACTGGCTCCCAATGGATCAAGAAGTCCATCGTAGGTGATATAGAGCACATTCATAGACTTTCGGTTAAACAATTGATGCTGCCAATCTTCACATCACAGAATAATACTTCCGTGATGTACCTGCAGGTGATTGATAATCCAGCTTTTTTTTCTCACCTCAAATACGTTCAGGGAACATGCAGGAAAGATACTGATCTGAGATTTTTTTTACGGAAAAATCCCGGGCACGTAACTTGAGATCTGCATGATTATGCTCTTCTTCCAAGCTTTTGACAATAGCTTCGGCTAATGCAACATGGTCACCAACAGGTACAAGCCTACCATATCGCCCATTTTCAAGAATTTCCGCTGGTCCACCGGGACATCTTGTGCTAACAACCGGTACACCGCACTCAAGTGCCTCAACAATAACATTACCAAAACCCTCCCATAGAGAGGAGAGCACAAAGAGATCTGCACTGCGGTACATAGGATAGGTATCTCTGACAAATCCCGGAAAAGATATTTTTTCAACTAATCCAAGCTGAGTAACAAATTTATGTAACTCCTCACGTAAGGGTCCATCTCCGAGAATAACAAGCTTTGCATTCAACGCCTCAGGTAACAAGGCAAAAGCCCGAATCAATGTATTGTAATCTTTCTCTTCTGAAAGCCTGCCAACCGCAAGAATATTGTGTTTAAAACCTTCTCCCCACAATTTATTTCCCACATCAATAGAAACACGGTCAGGAGATACACCTGTTGCCGCAGGGTTATAAATCACACGAACCATCTTTTCGGGAAGTTTTCCCAATGCACATAAGTCCTCTTTAACACCTTGAGAGACAGCAATTATGCCGTCAGCTAAAGGATAGGTAAAACGTATGGTGTTTTTCAGAAATGAAGCACTTACACGGTGCCGGGTAAGATATGAACGGGTCAGATGTTCATGATCACAGAGGAATAGCCGTCCTGCTTTACCGGAAAGTACCCAGGAAATAACTGCAGCTGATGTCAATGACCACATCGATGCGAGAATAACATCAGGTTTTGTCTTCTTTAAATGTGAAGCTAATGGCAATATCAGACTCCGAATATTCTCAGAGTATAGCTCTGTGACCGTTATTCCAGCTCCCAGCAAAGGCAACAGCTCACCTTTCCGTTCCATAAGAATAAATTCAACTGCTATTCCTCGTAACAACCAATCATTGGCAAGATAAACATAGACACGTTCAGCGCCACCACCACAAAGATTGGGCAAAAGTATAATAACCTTCAAGTGAGGTGTGGATTTAATACATCAGTCAACATCCATGAAGAGTTTATGGGATCATAAAAAAAATCTGGGAAATAATAGACTATGATTTTAATAATTTATCGCTCATAATTTTCTTATCTCATCAACCCTATTGATCTATTCAGAATAGACTTTTCGATTGTATATCGCCTTTAAACCATTATAATACCCACGGCATTGACCAACTGGACTCCAGCCAAGCACATGAATCAATTCGCTGTTGCTCATTACATAATCAGCCCCGATCTCTTTTGCCGCCCACTCTTTTGCTGAAACAGAGTCATATATATTATCTTTAAACAGCCATGCATAATTCAGCTTTACATATTCATACTCGCCATACTTATTCATATTAGCGACAGTATTTGTAAAGGATTGATAATAATCACCAAATATAGATATTTTGGCACCAGAATATGCAGCGTACACGAAATAGCTTCCGATTGTATTTGAAACACAATATTCAAATTGACCAAATAAAGCTTGCATACGAAATAATGAATATGCATCATCAGGACTTGCTCCGACAATATATTTCAATCCAAAGCGCTTCAAGGCCTGCTTCATCTCATCGCGACGGTAATCATCTTCAAAAACACAAATCGTAATATCGTATGAACAATTATAATCAGCAATATATTTCAAATAATCAACTGTACCTGACTTTAACTCAGCATAGTGTTGCGCTTTTGGCAACATCACCAGAACGGAGCCATGTTTTCTATTATACACCTGATTATAATCAGCATATAAATAAGGCAATCCGCCTATATATATATTTTCATACCCTTCCTGTTTTAAAACATCATATTGATATTTAGAACTAACAACAATTCTTTTATTTTTTAACGATATATCATAACCTAATTGCAGGCTATTATCAATCTGCCACCATTTCCAGCCATGCACCCATGTGCAAAATGGTCTGTATGTCTGTTTAAGCTTTAATCTTTTTCTCAAAACTTCTGTAAAGCCAAACCTGTCAACTTCATTTCTTAATTTTATTTTTTTTCTTGAAGGCAAAAGAGGCCATTCAATATGATTTAAATCTGATTGCATATAACTGTTACATGTTGTCATCAATTTTTGATCATATCATTTTGTTCATAATCCGTCTTACATTTTCTTTATCACATAGTGCATTCGTGGCATAGCAATAGGCTAATACTGCCTGTTCAAGATTCATTTCGGATCCATTAAGAACATCCAAACCTCTTTTAATTGCATACTCCATCAACTTAGTTTGACTTGGCCTGTAAATAACATCAAAAACAACACATTTATCGGTGAGCAATCGTATATCAGAGTCATTTACCGGACTGCTTTCTATCTGCAACTCAAAGCCAATTGAAGTACAATTAATCAAAACATCTATTTCTCTGAAAACATCTGTCATATCACCCCATTCTATCCATTCTGAGGCTCCCAATGCGCAGACCAATTGTCTACCTTTTTCAGAACTAAGACGTCCGGTAATGGATAATTTCCCCGACGGGCCAACTGCTTTTGAAAAATAAGCAGCTGTGGCTTTACCCGCCCCTCCGGGTCCCATTAATAGTATTTTTTTATTTTTTACATCACCATACCTAGCTTCAAAAGATCGGAGAGCCGCCTCTCCATCCGTGTTTGTACCAAACAATTCTCCGTTTTTATTCCTAAACAAGCTATTGACAGCTCCGATATGTATTGCTTCTTCCGTCATGTTATTGTTGCCAAGCCATTTTGCAACATCTTCCTTGTATGGCATCGTCACCGCGCCCCCGATAAAGTCAGCGTCATCGGCAAGGCAACTCATGAGTGATGTTAAATTCTCAGGAATCACATCCAGCGGGTACATTTTTGTACTTTTGTTAGCTGCTTCAAATGCAGCATTCCATAAAATGGGAGATCTTGCCCCTTTTGACGGAGTAAGACCTATAATAGCAGCGTACTGTTTATCGCAGATAAACGTGTTGGTTACTAATTCAGAGACCTGATTTGTCATTAAATTAATATCAATACTGTTATAATAATTTTTCTCACTTATTGGTAATTCTTCTTCCACATGCGTGGCTGACTAACTCCATTTTTTTTATCAAGTTCTCCAAATCATTATAATCAATCGGCTGAAGTGGATCTACTGCGGCATTTGAAGGATCAGGATGAACTTCAAGCATTATCCCATCTGCCCCGGCAGCAATACTTGCCAGTGACATCGGCTCAACCCATGGACGCCAGAATGTTGCATGTGATGGATCGACAACGACTGGCAGATGCGTTACTTCCTTTGCTGCCGGGATCACTTGTAAATCCAGCAAAAAACGAGATGTGGAACGATGCGTATGTGGAACGGAAACGCCTCGCTCGCACAGTATCACTTTATGATTACCCTCAACCATTATATATTCAGCTGCACCAAGCCAGTCACGTAATGAGGCTCCATAATGACGCTTTAGCATAATAGGTTTGCCTGTTTTCGCACAGGCAGTAAGGAGCGGATAATTCTGCATATTTCGTGATCCTATTTGCAGAATATCAGCAGCTTCTGATATCAATGGGATATACTTCTCTTCCATCACTTCAGTAATAACAGGAATACCAACTGTATCACGAGCTTCCTTTAACCACTCAATTCCTTTTTCTCGTGTTTCATTATACTTGGCACTGCGATACGGAAAAGATAAGGGCTTGAAAGCGCCACCACGCAAAAAATGCGCACCTGCTTTTTTTACGTTGGTCGCTATATTAAAAATCAGCTCTCGGGATTCAACCATGTTGGGCCCCGCAAATACAGGGATTAATTCACCTCCAAACTCCACACCAGCTACATTAAATATAGATCTATGCTCAGGATTTTTACGAGCGACTAAAGGGAATTTGGTCAGTAGATCTTCTGGCGTAATATCTTTACCTGGATATTTATTCTCAATGTTCATTTTGTTATCCCTTTTTACCAAGTTTAATAGAAAGTGGTTTGTCTTTAAGTGTTACCCAACCTCCAATTTCATGACTGCGATAAAGCGCATGAATTAATTCAGTTGTGCCTACACTTTGTTCCACCGGCACCGGTGCAGTTATATCCTCTTTAAGTAATTTCTGAATAACAGATTGAAGCAATGGCCCATGGCTCAATCCATATCCATTTGGAACTTCTAATGAATACCTGGATGGGACATCCACATCGTCAGGTTGTGGTTCTGTAAAAGCCCATGTCTCAACCTTGTTAAGAGCAATGCCACCAATTACTGCCAACCCTTTTTCTCCTACGACCGAAAGAGATGCTTCATAATCTTGTGGACGTGCAGCAGTTGTCGCTTCTATCGTGCCTAATGCCCCGCTCTCAAAACGTATTATCGCAACCATCGTGTCCTCAGCTTCCAGAGAATTCAGACGATTAGAAATGGTTGCGCAGACCGATTCAACCGGACCCATTAACCAATTCAAGGCATCAACATGATGAATGGCCTGCTGATTAATAACGCCTCCATCCTGCGACCATGTACCGTGCCATCCATCCTCATAATAATTCTGGTATCTGCACCAGCGAAGTCTTATTGTTGCAGTAACTATACTCCCGAATCGCTTATCAGTTACTGCGGTTTGCAAACATTGAATTGCAGGATTGAGTCTGTTTTGAAATGCCACACCCAGCATTAATTTTTTTTCTTTTGCTATACGGATCAGGTCATATGCATCATCTGGCAGCATAGTGACAGGCTTTTCTACTAAAACATTACAGCCTGAATTGAGTGCGATAACCGCATGCTCATAATGCAAGCCGGAAGGTGTTAACAGAAGAATCAGATCAGGTTGAACATTTGCTATCATTGTCTCATAATTTGTAAATGATGAACAACCCCAATGATCTCCAAGTATTTTTGCTGCTGATGCGTTGATATCGCACACACCAACAAGTTTATACCCTGACACTACGCCTGAATCCAGCATTTTTTTATAATGCTGAGCAACTCTTCCTGCTCCAAGAACAGCGATCCTGATAGTTCCTTTCATTATTTTGCCCTTTCTGAATTAATGCAACTGCGTTGCTTATGCCACCAATCTTCCAATATTTTTTCTGCGAGTGCAATACTTGATGCATCGCGAACCTGAACAGATTTAATAGGGTCATAAACTTCAAACACGCCCAATCGATTGCCAAGGAGATTGCCCATTCGAATAAACATGGGATGAGTTACAAAAGCAAGCCCCATCAATCCTATCATAGCTCGCGTCTGCTTGAACTGTGTAGGCATAAAGCCCTCGGCAAAGAGTTCAATTTTGCCATCCAATTCAAGCAAAATACCTCGGGATTCCGTTTTTGCAGCAATTACTGTATCAAAACCATCGGCGATAATCCGATGTATCATATCGTCCAGTATGGTTGGAGTCCGAAATGGATATGTTTCTTCCAAAGCCACAACCAAATCAGGCACGCCCAGCACAGGCTCTATCTGGTCAAGGGTATACCGTAATACTTCAACTGTATCAACAAAATCATGCGACAACTCATCCGGACGGATAAAAGGAACCAATGCACCTAATTGAGCAGCGTATTCAGCTGTTTCAGCGTCATCAGTAGCAACAATAACATGCTTTGAAAGATGAGATTCTTTTGCGGCTCGAATAGCATACTCAAGAAGTGTAGTATCGTTTATCCTGATTGATTGACCCCGTACTGGTATCACTGTAACTATATTGAGCTCTTCTGGAACATGACAATTACTCTGCGAGACAAGACCTTCAAGGTTTTCCAGTATACGAACAATCTTACGGGCACGTTCCGGATTAAGATCATGGTGAATACCATGCCAATGATATACTCTTGCATCCGGTTCATAAACAATTTTTAATCCCGCAGCAATTACCTGTTGGCCCCAGACCCGATCCTCAATATTCGTAACTTGTTCATCAAATGGAAAACGCTCCCAAATCTCTCGTCTGAATGCACTGTTTGCATTATGGAAAAAAGAGTCCTTTGATTGTATTTTTTTATCTAAACCAAAAACAGTAATCAAATCGCGCTTGTCAAAATCACTGCTGTATGATAATGGCTCCTGTCTGCCATAAACACCAGCAACCTGACTATCACTCAGATCATGTATCAGGTTTGTTAACCATGTGTTATGGACAGGAACACAATGACCGGAAAGGCATACAATCACATCGCCATTTGACGCACGAATTCCTTCATTAATAGCTTTTCCTGGGAAAAACTCGCTTATATGAACAGTTTTTACAGGATATTCCTCCGTACGCTTCAGGGTAAGATCAGTGGACCCATTATCAACAATAATTACTTCAATATTCTTATAGTCTTGCTGAAATACAGAACGAAGACAAGATGGTATCCATTTTTCTTCATTTTTTGTCCTAATTATGAGCGAGACCAATGGGGGAGAAGTGTAATGCATATTTTATATAATTATCTCGATCTACGTATATCAATTGCTGCCTGTGCCAGTAATAGATCTTCTTCAAGGTGAATATCTATACCGGAAAAAGAATCATCATTTACCAATATTTGTACCTTATCTCCTATTCTACGACCTTCACGCCAAAGCCATGCTCGACTGGCACAAGCCAGCCCGGTATCCTCGCGTACAATAGATTGTCTTATTTGACGAGATGAGTATACTGACATCCAGGGCCGCAATCTGACCCACGAACCATCATCTTGTTGTTCCCAATAATTTTTGTGTGTACGATGTCCCGAAAACACACTTTCTACTTCCGGATTATTTCGTATTATTTTTACAGCATTTGCTATCCATTCCGGATCACGAAAAATATCCGTTGCAGTTATAAATACGCATATATCAAAACTTTTTTTATACATCGATTCATAGGCCAGAAGCGCATGCCTGAGTGTCTCTTCTGTTGTTGATAAATCCTCTGCAAGGTCAGGTGGACGAAGAAAAGGGACTTCAGCTCCTGCAGACTTGGCAGCGGCGGCAATAAGTTCATCATCAGTAGAAACAAGGACTGTTCCTATTACATTTGACTCTATTGCGTGACGGACAGCTCGGGATATTAGAGGCTCTCCATCCAACAACCTGAGGTTTTTTCGTTTTAAACCTTTGGAGCCTGCTCGTGCACAGATCACACAAATCGTATCATTGTTCATTAGTTCGAATTATTTAACTTTTTTTATAAACAAACCAAGCCTGAATGGTATCCAACACTTTTGACTGAGCCATAAAATATTAATTCATATATCGCTTAATGAGTGCTACATATTGATCGGAAATCTCTCTTTTTGTAGTCGTAATCGTCGCCCATGCAAACTTCGGCTCAATACCATTTGTTGCCATTATTTCTAAATATTCCTGCCACATCCCCATTGATGTACGGACATCTTTCCATTCGGAATCAAAGAAAGCATTAAGATTGTTAATCGTGTTATAGCTTATAATATTATTACAAGATGAATACCAGGGTGAACCAAATACAACCACTGGTTTTTCCATAATACTTGCTTCCAGGCCCATAGTCCCTGTAATTGTAACAACAATATCTGCTGACCTTATTGCTGCTTTATTTTCTGATTCAGCAGAAATAAACCTAATATTCTTGATGTTTTTAATTAACTCATAGTACACTGGATTTCTTCCTGCTTCAGGCTCAACCCCGACCGAATTATTCATTAAATTCACAGGGTGCTCTTTATATATTAAAACAGCACTATCAGGAAGGACTCCTTCAAGATATTTAAGTGCTTCAAAGTTGGTATAAAACTTACCCCCCATTGGATTTACACTTGCCTCAGGCTCATAATGAGCTGCATAGAGAACTCTTGGATACCCGGCACCATCGTCGCCTTTCTCCTCAACCAGCTTTGCATATAAAGAGCGGTTTATCCTGCTTCTTTTAAAAGATATGATTGATTTTTTAATTATTTGAATCGGGGTAACAGACGATAGAAAACCAGCAGTACGACCGCTGGTTAAATAATATCTTGTTAAATATCGGCTGTCTCCACGAAATACTTTTCTTTTAACTTCACGCAAAAGGGCTATATTAACCCTCCACCAAAGATCAAAAGCGCTCATTCCGAATGCAGTTTTCTGCATAGCATCCTGAGGATAGTAAGAAGTTTTAGAGGTTTCATTACAACGAATACCATTAATTATACTTTCCACATTGTCGCATATTTTTTTTGATGGCGCCTCTTCACTTAACAGGAAATGAATCGAATCATCATAATAATCCCCGATTAAAACCCTGTTTAAATATGGCAAATGGTTTTCCACTAAGACTTTAATCCCCAGAGAAGTTACTAATAAACAGAATATGTATTCTGAGGCAAAATGTGGCACAGCTCTTGAAATCACAATATCTATCTTATTTACATCCAGAAAATATCTCCAATAAGAAATCATATTGTAGTAATGCACTTCTAATTCATCATAGCTCAAAGAGCAAGCCTCCAATTGTTGTCGAGCAAGCATCCTGATAATTTTATCTTTTTTCTCATTAAGCACATCCATAAGATGCGGCTCAACCGGAAATGACACCTTCTCTGCATTTATCCTCTGTTCATTTAAACTATAAAGTCCAAGAGATGGATTATGGTCTCCGTAACTAATTATAACCGGTTCTATCAGGGATGTAATATCTTTCCGAAGTTTCGAATGAATAAGTAAAGCATCGCCAATATTATAATAAAGATACACTATTTTTTTTCTAAGAAAGGAAGATTCTATTACCATCAAAACTTTATTTAATAATTAAGATATTTTAATCATGAAATTTTCGCATAAATCTCTAATGGTCATATTCCCCGCCTCTTGAGGCGTAAAGTATGATAGAGTTTTCTTCAAAATACCCCGCTGCTTGCGGCGGGGTTCTTTATTAACTACAATTAAAGGAAAGGCACATCTTGAACGTTAAATACAGTTATTTATAGCAAGTAGCTTTCATAACAATGAGTCCCCCGAAAGAACAGAATCGATTATCACCCAAAAAACACGGGATGCAATTAAATCGTTTGCGCGATCTTTACCCTGCTTAGCAATTCTCAATCTCTCGACATCGTAATGTAAATAATGAGCAATAACTTTAACTGCATTTTCAGGAGTATCATATGAGACAAAATGAACACCCGGAGTAAAATATCGATTAACACCTGGGACATCTTGCGCAACAAGCATCGCTCCACTTGCGAGCACTTCCAGATAGCGGTAAACAAGATGGTGGATATGGTTCCAGTCATTAGTATCTTGAATTGCCTGATCGGCGGTAGTCACTATGATGTCTGAAAAGCATAAGCTTGACCAATACTCCTCATCAGATACTCTCGCAGAACCCATTTGGCGTCCTTTAATTTCAAATACAAAACCGCTGGAAGCGAGGCCACTACGAATCTGCTCTAATATTTTGGTTCTCGGTTCGTATAATGATCCCGCAAAAAGGGCTGTAGCTGGTTTACTCTTCTTTCGCCCAGCAATGAGCCGATTGAGCATCTGCATCGTCTGCACTGAAATAGGCATGAGAGATGGACCAATCAGCCGACGATGCGGGAAAATTGAACTTATGCGTCGTGATGACATAAAGCAAACAACCACTCCCCTGCGTGCACTGACCAGCGCAGCCTGAGTTCGCCAGCTTCTTACTGCAAGATCAGTGAGAAGTACAATCGGGACCACACCATATTTCTGCAAAAGAATGGCAACCCTTAAGCTTTGCCATAAGGGACGCCACAGTAATACGTCTGAGTTATCGGTTCGGGGATCATAAAGATAATGTGTTATCGGCTCAGACTTTAAAATATCGGCGATTTGCTTTAGATAATTTTTATCTCCTTTTACAATCAAACGATGGACATTATTTGAGAACAAGTACTCGCATGCTGATTGGTATAGTTCTTTAAATTCAATTGATTCCCATCCTTTTTCACCAGCTTCAATACAGAGGTGTGAATCAGTCCGTCTTCTAAGGTGTGATCCAGATAACCAGTAAAGCGGTAAAAAAGCAAATAGTATAATTTTTGCGAAAATGTATGGGATAAAGCACAGGCGAGGCCGGATATGATGTTTATAATAGTTTTGAATCATGTCAAAAGTTCAAATGACAGGTGATCTTCGATAAGTTGTTTCACAAAATCCATGTATACTAACGATGGCGTCCAATCAGTAAGGGATCGAAGTTTACTGGAATCACCTATTTTAACAGGAGGTCTTCTCGTCAAAATATTTTTATTTTCCAAAACATACTTTTCAGCGTCAAGATTAAAGTATTTGAATACAATATCAATAAACTCTTTAACAGTATGTGCCTCACCAGTGGCAACAATGAAATCGTCTGGATTATATGCCGCCAGGATTTTCTGAAAGGCAACAACATAATCTTTTGCATAACCCCAATCAACACGGCTGGTTAAATTCCCAACTTCAAGCTTTTCATGGGATCCGTTTGAAATACGAATTGCAGTCTTTATGATTTTCGCTGAAAGAAATCCAGGCGCACGCAGATGTGATTCATGATTATAAAGAATCCCTGTCGAAGCAAATACCCTATGGTTTTTTCGAAACTCACGACAAAGTTGAATCCCCTCTGTTTTGCTAATACCATAGAAGCCCTGAGGTGTGAAAGGCGTAGTTTCATCTTGCAGATCACCATTCTCTCCACTAAAGACCAAAGAAGAAGACGCATAAAAAAGTCGCGTTGCTGGAGATTCTTCAACAATCGCTGATAAACAGTTTACTAATCCACTGACATGAATCGCTTGTGCAGATTCAAACTGAATATGCAGTGGTATTTGTAAGACGCCGCCTTCAGACGAAACGTGGTGTGCAGCCAGATAATAGATTTCATCTGGCTGAAAAAGCCGCACAACATCATAGACTTGTTTAACATCTCTAATGTCAGTGATAACATCAGAAGGGAATCCGGTAGGATAAACACAGGTTAACCGACCTATCCCGATAATTTCATCACCACGTTTTTGAAGATCACGCACAAGAAGTGAGCCATCCTGACCGGCATATCCAACAATAATTGTTTTTTTTGCTCTCACAGCAGTCAGACTATTTCAATTTCAGGCATAGGGAATATTAACTTCCCGCCAGAAGCCAAATATTCAGATTCCCGCTGAATAATGTTATCCCTGAAGTGCCACGGCAATACCAGCATATAGTCAGGCTTCATCATTTTAACCTCCGTCTCGGACATAATAGGAATACTTGATCCGGGTGTAAATGCGCCAAATTTATCAGGATTAACCTCCGCAATAAATGGAATATCTTTCGATGTAAAGCCACAAAATTGTAATAAAACATTACCTTTTGTCGATGCCCCGTAGCCCATCACAGTTTTCCCGTCATCATTTAAATCGCGAATAAGTCTTTTAAGATTTTCGCGATGCTCGAAGACCCGTTCTTCAAATTGCCTGAATGGTCGAGGGGTATGCAGACCCATCCTCTCCTCCTGATCAAGCATCCAATTTATGACAGTATCATTAGCCTTTAACGTTGACTGTTTACGTGCTGCAGTAACCGCAAAACTCCCACCGTTAATCGAATTCATTTGTACATCGATAATCTTCATATCACAATTTTCAAGCAATTTCCTGACTACGCTCAATGAATAATATTCAAGGTGTTCATGGCACACGGTATCATAGGCATTCATACGAAGCATAGTTGGCATATAGCTTTGCTCGAAATGCCATATGCCATCAACATCCAATATATCGTGTATATCCTGCACGAAACTTGTTGGCGACTCAAGATCATAAAACATTGAAATCGAAGTAACTATTTTAGCGGATTTTTTTTGCACGGCAGTACGATAAACTTCCGCCGAAAAAAAGTCTGGAATCAGACGAACATCTTCGGAATAAAAATCGCGAAACTTGTTTCCTGTCGGATCAATACCTACCCGTATAATACCTTGGCCATCATACGCCTTCAGCAATGTTGCATCGTTGCTTCCAATATCCACGACAATATCGCTAAATTGTACTGGAAGAAAACGTTGAAGGTGTTTAACTTTTTGATGAAGGTGTGCAACCATTGACCGGTTCAAACCTGATCGATAACCGTAGTTATCTCCATACATTTCCGACAGATCATAAGTGTGCTGTAGCTGCAATAAGCCACTATCCGGACACCATACCAATTTTAAGGGGCCCGATGTAATGGAATCATCAACATTTTTGGGGAATACACCGGTAAGGGCCTGGAAACCTAAATCCAGCACCGTGATTAAATTGCTGCTGCCACTGATACGGCATTTATTTATTTCAGTAACGTTCATTTTTGGCCTATTTTATTTATAAACAATAAATCATGTTGCTTTCATTTTCCTCGTATCCCCAATGATACGAGCAGGAATGCCTGCGACAATAGCATAATCAGGAATATCCCGTGTAACTACAGTGCCCGCAGCAATTATAGCGTTATCACCAATTTTAACCCCACCCGTAATAATTGCTCCAGAAGCAATCCATGTACCACGTCCGATGTAAATGTCATAACCAGATGAAGGCACTTCCAGGTCTCCCCCCCCCCATGCTGGACCATTAATCACATCATCCAAACCGGCACGTTCTCCATTAATATAATTAGTGCCTGACAGAAAACCCCTTGTTTTTCAAAATAACGGCTGATGATGAGACTTCGTAAAGCGTTTTTGCTTACTCAATTTGTAATATTTATCTCTTCATAATCGCCACTGAACCCAA
>Ga0172375_10006675_pt1 | contig 16066 bp, 3 predicted proteins | sample LakKiv1m_FD_114537 | JGI IMG/M metagenome (GOLD analysis project Ga0172375, IMG submission 114537) | Freshwater microbial communities from Kabuno Bay, South-Kivu, Congo - kab_092012_11.1m | ecosystem: Environmental > Aquatic > Freshwater > Lake | place: Democratic Republic of the Congo...
ATTGCCAGATGCAAACCGATTGGCAGTGCCACCAGATAAAGATGTATCATTCGTCTTGTATCCAAATCCGCATTCATCATTTGATGGACAATTTCCCGCCCACGCACTTGGAGCCACATTTGTACCAGACCAGTCGCCAATAGTAAAAAAACTATTGATTTGGTGAGTCATTGGTCCTGTTTCCCACGCAGTAATCACATACCCATTATAGGCATTGGTAGAAATAGTCGTGGTAGTCTGACCGGTATCTGTATAATTGTTCCCGGAATTTAAGGTTTGAAAATTTACAGCCAGTGAACTAAGTGAAAAACTCAAAGTTTCAGTGACTTTTACCCCATCTGAATCAACTGGAATAGACGCAATATCAAGGTTATTGTACGCCTTCACTGACACGTAATAGGTAAGCGAAGTACGCAAATACACAGGCGTTACAGTCGCGTTTGTAGCACTGGTGTAATACCACGCCTCACCTGCCTGCCACGCAGTAGTAGTACTATTCCAATAATACCCGTCTTGCAATCTACGCAAGGCATACGCGTAGGTATTTGTTGCCCTCAGACCTGACTCAGGATCAGAAAAACCTGACCAGTTTCCTGATAAAGTATTTAAAGAATTTTGATAATCAATATCAGTGCCTGGTCCGTCATTGACGACAGCTAATGTAATATCAGGTCCTGAATCATCATAATATTGAAATCCAGATCTTACTTCAAAACTAGTGCTGGTAGAAATACCGATTGACTCTACTCCACCAATCGTAGAACGAACTTCATAATTTGAAGATGATGAATAATGTGTACCACCTTCAGACAGCACTGGGTCGCGGATAATATAAGTTGAAGATGCATAATCAGTAGCATGCACGACACGAATCGCGGTCAATACAATCGCTATAAAAACTAATATTGAAATATATTTTCTTATCATTGATTTATGATTTATGAGATAAGATTTAAGAATTCATAAATCCTAATTCGTAAATCGTAAATCTTTCATTATCTAAAAAATGAACTAAACCCCCCATTGTATTCTTTTCTCACTTCTTCTGGTGTTAATTCATAATTCCACATTTTTACTTCATCTATTTGTCCGTTGTATGAATATGCAGTTCCAGAATTTGCTCGACCAAAATATACTGCAGTTGAAGCTAGATTAGGAGTGTATGTATCTGTCACTTTTAACTGTCCATCAATATAAAGTTTTGCCGTACCGCTGGCGCCTCCACTAAATGTAAGCGTAACCAAATGCCAATTTGTATCACTCACACCTGAGCCATAATTTCTTCCATAAAATCCTCCGCCCAGTGAATTGTTGCTACCTACATTGGCAGTTGTCACATAACCAAGATACGCTGACTGACCAGTTAACGCACCACCCATAAACGCTGCGAGTCCATAATTGCTATGACTACCAGCTTTGAGCCATGCACTAAAACTAAATGTTGAGGTGCTGGTGATAGGATTAACTCCAGCAGAAACATAATCATCATTACCATCAAAATTGAGCGAAGAATTTATTTTTCCACTGGCGCCATTTGTCCACGCGCTAGAAGTAGCTGATTGTGTACCACCGCTACCCACGACCAACGAGCCATGATTTGCCTGACCAGAATAATCTTTCACTGCCACACCTTCATTTTCATCAAATTTCCAATATCCTACTGGCAAGCCACCAGAATACTCTCTAGCTACTTGTCTTTGGGTTAACGCATAATCATACAACTTTACATCATCAATCGTGCCATTGAAATACTGCCCTGCTTGATACCCGCTGATTTTTTTGAACACAAAATCGCCAATATTTGTTTTTGCTCCACTGATTGATTCTTTGCCATTAAGATATAATCTGGTGCTGCTATTTTCCCTAGTAACCACTAAATGATACCACGTATTTTGCACCATTGTAGGCACAGTAAAATCACTTGTATAATCACCTTCTGTCCGCAATCTTATATTGGTAGCTGAATCAACTTTTATAAGCGACCCACCATATCCAGTATACCCACCAGCAAGCACCGCACTGCTACCGCCGGGTGAGGACACGATATTAAACCACAAAGATAAAGAAAAATTCTGCAACGCGGTATGCTTTTCTAGTAGTATATGATCATCACTCCCATCAAACCAAGTTGCTCCGCCGACCTTACCTCTTTCTTTCCACACTGGACCACTGGTCAAGGTACCTGTATTACCATTACCTGACGCATCAACGGCCGTCGTGCCTGAGAGGTCATCAAGTTTCCAATACCCTAGTGGTGGCAAACCATCAGCGTAATCTTGTAAAATTTGTTCTGGTTTTTTTACGGTACTAAACACTTTTACATCATCTATATAACCTAAAAAATAATTACTGGTTGAATACATATTATTTGAACCCGCGCCAATAAGAAAATTATAAGAATCAACATAGCCAGCGCCTCCAGTATACCTATCTACCTCTATACCATTTATATATAAAATACCTGTCTGGTTTGCCAATAAACCAGTATCACTCATACCAGAAAGAGTAAACACAACGTGCGACCAAGTATTACTTGAAATTGGTACTTTTAAATTATCAAACCATTCTGTTGTTCCTCCAAATTCTGCTGCTTGACCAATTAAATATCCATCTTTTATATACATTCCAAAACCAGCACTGTCAGTTGCCCAATGTGCATTTTTACCAACAATTGCTCGTTGACCTGTTGTACTTTCAGGATATATCCAAGCTGAAAGAGTTACCCCATTTGTTAAATAAGGATCAAGCTGTTGAGGTGTTACATCTATTTTACTACTACCATTAAAATAACCCGCTCTACCATATTTCGCTGTTGAAGTAGTAACGGCATTACTAGATGATGCATTCCATCCATTACCACTACTATCTATTACTTCGCCTAGCGTTCCATTCCAACTGGCTTCATCCATTTTCCACCACCCAATAAGTCCATCAGTGCGATTGGAATTTATATTTTTGGAAAGATTAGTTGTCTGACCAGAATTTAAATTTTGACGTAATTCATCCATCGTCAATGCATAATTATACACTTTTATTTCATCAAGAGTTGCTTCAGCATAATAACCAAAACTTAAACCATTGGAACTAGAACGTGAACCAATGGAAAATATTTCACCACTACCTACTAAATCTCTCACTGTACTATCTTTGTCAGTTTGCATATTACCATCAATATACAACCGTAGATTTCCATTTTCCCGCCTGCCTACAATATGATGCCACTGACCATCATTGAGTGCGGTGTTGGAAATTACGTCAGAGATATTCGCCAGGTTTCTAGTTTGAAAAGTAATTTTACCAGTACTGTCATAATAAAATCCCCAACCAATTTCATTGTCCAAATATCCTTGTCCAAGAAGTCCGCCATAACTTTTGGCATCAGTAAATTTTGTATAGAAAGAAACTGAAAAATCATTTGTTCCAAAATTATACGCAGTCACTTCAGCACTTGCCCGCGCATAATCATTTGAGCCATCAAATTGCAATGCGCTATTGAATTTGCCTTGGCTAAAACGAATTGGATCGTCAGTACCAGTGGCAGTTGAAGCACCAAGTGTAATATCATACCCACTTCCACTATAATCATTTGCCTGCTGGCCACCGGCTTCATCAAAACTCCAATAGCCAATCGGATTGTTTTTTCGCCCAGCATTCATATCTTCTTGAATTTGTCGGGTATTACGTGCATAATTATATATTTTTACTTCATCTATTTTCCCTCTAAATAAAGTAGAAGCATTATAATTTGCACCTATCCTAATAGCACCACCATCACCGGCAGCTATATTATCTGTTGTAGTAGAATTTATAAAAATTCCATCAAGATATAGAGATAAGGTACTATTCGCTCGATCATATACTGAAGCAACATGGTGCCACTTATTATCATTATAAACCTCACTCCCAGTATTCACTTCATACATACTATAAGAACCACAATCACCTGTTAATAATAAAGCACGAATTACACCGCCAGATGTAATCTGTGTATTCCAACCCTTACAACCAAATTGTCCCCATAAAATATCTCCATAAACAGTTTGATTTGTTTTAAACCATGCTTCATAAGTAAAAGCAGTATTTACATTTGTATCAAAGGCAGTAGTTGTAGTACTTATATAATCGTTACTCCCATCAAAATCAAGAGCCCACCCGTATTTACCAGTAACCCAGTCATCTTGGGTCATAGTACCATTCATTATCCCAGTAAAATTATTACCTGAAATATCATATATTTGAGATGTGCCACTTCCTTCATCAAATGGAAAATAAAGAGTAGGTCCTGGCGCCCATTCATAAAGTCGCATAACCTCGTCTGGAGATAAAGTACGATTGTATACACGTATATCATCAACTTGACCATCCATTGGTTCTGTATGACTAGATCTATTACCAATAGTTAAATTTCCCCCATTACTTATACTACCAGTATCTTGCTTACTTGCTTTCAATTCACCATCAATATATAATTTTCGTTCTTGTCCATCATAAGAAAAGGTAACATGATACCATCTACCAGCAGTCACAAGTCCACTTCCCGTAGTCCAATAATCTTCATTATCAATACCAAAAAGATAATTAGTAAAACCTCCTGTAGAAGTAACTCTTAAATAATAATTATTTGCCTTATCAAACAACCATTGTTGGACTGCATCTAGATTATTGAAATAATACCACCCAGACACAGTCAATTTATCTGTATAAGAATCTAACGAGTTCGAAGTGGGAACTGAAATATAATTTGTACCACCCCCAATGGCATAGGCCTGACCAAATTTACCTGAACTAGTTGCGACAGCCCCTGAAGCTGTACCTGTGTTTGCATTACCACTCGCATCAGTTAAATTACCATCCATATGCCACCAGCCAACCAATCCTTCGGAAAGTGATGTATAAGGATTGGTATTGCCAAGTGCCACGCTCAACCCTTTATTGTATTGCTGTTTAATTTTATCGGCTGTCAAAACATAAGGATATATTTTTACTTCATCAATAAGTCCATTATGATATTGCCCTTCACCAAGACCTATTCTCATGCGATTTTCAGCAAAAACATTTAGATTTGTCGTATTTGAACTATGTCCATTTAAAATACCATCAAGATAAACATCAGTTCCTGCTGTACTACTAAATACTAAAACAACATTATGCCAATTAGTGTCCTGTGGTGGAGAACCAATATAAATATCTGCTTGTCCATACTTGCTCACTTTAAAATGACTAGGATCTCCTGAATATACGCCAAATATAAAACCACCATTTGATACTCTGGTATAGGCAATTTGCGCATATGTGTCATTTGGCGAATTTTTTTTATACCAAGCGGAAACAGAAAAATTATTTGTCAATCCAGAAAGAATAGTATCATTACCAGCATCAACATAATCATTTGTTCCATCAAATGCCAAACACTTTCCAGATATACATCTATCTTCCGTTTGCCAACCAGATGTTGATGAAGAAGTCGCTGACATATTTGTCAAAACACCGAGATTATTATTTGAAGAATAATCCACAGTTGAAGTTCCGTACCCTTCATCAAATTTCCAATACCCAATAGGTCCTGGGCCTTTTTCTTCAGCCGCAAAAGTAATCAAATTATTTCTCCCACTTTCATATGATGCTTTAATCCAGGCTTCACTACGCGCTGTGGTTTGCACTCTTACTTCATCAATAATACCATCCCAATACCCTCCACTTCCTACCAAAACACTACTATCAGATTTATATACACTTCCACCAGAAGTTGTATCTTGACCATCTAATACACCATTAATATAGACTCTTTGATAAGTCCCATCATACAATGCAACTACATGATACCAAGTAGAGGTTGCTAATACATTTGTACCATCATAATAATTTCCTACGCCATTCTGATTTAGAAAATTAAAATATAATTTACCATCAGTATTAAGATAAAAATTATAAGATGACCAAGGACTTGCGCTATGAGTTTTACGGATAATTTCTTGTGCACTACCAGTTGGTCTTACATCATTCCTTACCCATGCCTCCAGTGTGAATTGAGGCATACCACTCAATTGAAATTGATTATCACCTTCAAGCCGACTAAAATTTGCACTATCAAAAAAATCCGCACCGTCAAGAATACCATCAGCGGTCGTAGTTGAATTACCTGTAAAATAAATACAACGAAGACTACCTAGATACTTACTAGAATCATAATGAAAACTCTGATTAGAAAAGCCTGGACAATATGGAGTTTCATTTAAATGATATACTGAAGCAAAATCATCATCCCAGACCTCAGCTATCTTTTGCCCATCAGTCACACTGCCATTCCCGTAATACATATATATAGTAGTATCTACCTCATTATCAATACTTGGTACTTTTACCCAAATGGTAGAAGTAGCACTCGTATTCCATTTTTCAATTTCATGTGGCAAAGGTGTGCCACTGGCATCAGTAAATCTTATATCCTGCCCTGCATTTTGCGCATTAGGGTAAGTAAAATTGCCACTGGTCAAAACTACAGCTACAGGAAAATTTGTCAGATCAGCATCAATCTTGGTTTGGTCTATAGTGAGTTTTTTTCGATACCGCCAGTCCTCATTCCACCACGAAGCTTCTGCTTCAGGAGATTGTTTGTAAAAAAAGAAAAAAGAAAAACCTAAAGCTAAAACCACCACAGCAAAAACAGCAATCCAAGTACGCCTGTCACCCTGAACTTGTTTCAGGGTCTTTTTGATGTTTAATTTTGGTAAACTGATTCGCATTTAACAATTTCAAAAAAAGTGATTTATGAAGTAAGAAGTATGATTTATGAACTCTTAAATCATTATTCGTAAATCATAAATCTTCTATTATTTAAAATAACTACTAAACCCTCCGTTGTATTCTTTCTTTACTTCCTCTGGAGTCAGAGCATAATTATATACTTTTAATTCATCAATCTTTCCTTGCGCAAAATTTGTTGGCGAAGCGCCACCAGAAGCGCCAATCATCACATTACCACTACTAAATGTGATTGTTCCCGTATTTGTCCCGACCAACGCACCATTTCGATATATCTCTATCTTATTGGTTTTAATTAGTACTGTAATATGTTGCCACTGATTATATTCTACATTATACCCTAAGGCATCCGTATCTGGTGTAAATGTATTTACTCGCACCGTCTTATTTACATTATAATATTGAATCCTAGGAAAATTATTTTGATTTAAAATCGCCTGACCTGAACCTTTATTTGTTAAATTTTGCCACCAACTAATGGTATATTCATTCACACCAGGGCTAGAAAAAATATTATTTGGCAAAGAAATATAGTCATCAGTACCATCAAGATTGATAGCACCATTTACTTTACCCAAACCAGCAGTTACCCATGCCGAACTAGTAGCTGACTGCGTACCACCAGTACCAACTATCAAAATTCCTTGGTTACCGTTGCCACTATTATCTCCGATTTGTTCTCCCTCACCCTCATCAAATTTCCAATACCCAACTGGCGCGCCACCAGAATTTTCTAAAGCCACCTGTCGTGGACTTAGTGCATAATTATAGATTTTAACTTCATCAATCATACCGTCAAATGTTACATCTGATTCATCATAATGTAATGTAATATCATCATTATAAGTACCTGCTCCAATATATAAAGGAGAGCTCCCTGATAAATACATACGATCTTCATTCACACTATTATCCAACACGCCATCAATATATATTTTCATTTGATTGCGATCATAGGTTGCCACAATATGATGCCACTGATTGTCATTAATACTTTGATTTGATGTAAGTGTTGTTTCCCAAATATAGTCACCACCATTGGTATAACCAATATTATATTTTATTTTACCGTTTGTATCAGAATATATTTGGTAATTCCAATAACTCCAATTTTGATATTTTGATATAATACCCTGATCATTTCCAGAATGATCTGTTTTAATATATAAAGATAAGCTCATCTGTTGTAAGGTTGGTGCAGCAGTTGATGATAATTCAACTAAATCGTTTACACCATCAAATTCCAAAGCCCCACCTACTTTCCCTTCAACCGTCCAAGTAGGACTATTATTTAAACTACCAATATAATTAGTACCCGCTGAATCAGCAACCGTAGCACCACTCATTTCATCAAATTTCCAATATCGGATTGGCGGTGGCCCCTCAACATATTCACGAACAATTTGTTCAGGTGAACGAACTGTATTATATACTTTTACATCATCCATAAAACCATTATAATACCAGGTTGGTCCAGCATGCATACCTAAATAAAAATTATTAGCATTATTTACCGCACCTGGTTCAGGAATTTCTACTGAGTGTTTTAATTCACCATTCAAATACGCTTGCATGCGATTGTTTTTCCCGTCAAAAATAGCGGTAATATGATACCAAGTATTCACTTGTAAACCAAAAGCTGAAGTATAATTATATCTCACACCACTAGCTCCCATTATTTCATAATTAAAATTACCCGAACTATCTAATTTAGTCCCATAACCCTGTGCACCGCCGCCACCGCCACCAAAAAATAATTGTCCATAGTTACTCAGACTCGTAGGTCTTACCCACATAGAAACTGTCACTGCACCATCTGATCCCATTTCTAAATTTGCGGCCTGTCCTAGATTGACATAGCTAGTTCCAGTAAATAAACCAGCTCTTTCATACTTCGCAGTGGATGTGGTATTGGCATTGGTTGCAACGCCATTATTTCCAATACCACTACTATCTTTTACCTCCCCGGCCGTGCCATTCCAACTTGATTCATCCAATTTCCACCACCCTACTAAACCATCTGATTTTTCATCTGTTTGCGAACTGCCAAGTCTATTTTGCAAACCAATATTAAAATTTTGTCTTATTTCATCCAACGTAATTGGATAATTATAAATCTTTACTTCATCTATATATCCATTCCAATATTGGTCCCAACTACTCAAATATCGCGAACCAATTGATACACGATTTGATAACCGATACATTGAACCATTTTGTAATGTTTGCAATACACCGTCAATATAAATTCTAGTACCCGCGGTGTCCAGTACTAAATGATGCCACTGACCATCATTGAATGTATTTACAGTTTCACGCATAAAGGTATTGCCTGATTTGGAATACGCAATATGCCCAAGATCCATACCTATTGAATCTAGGATACTACTAGAATCATTTGCAAATAAAACCATATCAGCAGAATTGCTTGTGGTCTTAAACCATGCAGATACTGAAATATCAGTTGTATATAAACTATCATCACCAAAATCTATATAATCATTTACTCCGTCGAACAATAACGCATTACTACTCTTACCATTACCCGACCAGGCAGTAATAGTATTCGTGTACATATTTGTCATAACACCATCATTCGAACCAATATAATCATTAGTTGTAGTACCTTGCCCTTCATCGAAACTCCAATAAGCTATTGGGTTGTTTTGTCGCCCAGCATTCATGTCTTCACGTATCTGACGTTCATTTCTAATATAATTGTATATCCTTATATCATCAGCCTGACCTCTTAAACGCGAATCACCCTGATAACCACCAATAAATGCATTACCTGAAGTTACATTCAAAGCGTTATCAGTATATGTTTGCACACCAACATTAATACCATCACGATAAAAATTAATTTGTTTTGCAATATTATCATGCGTAATTGCAATGTGATACCACCGTCCTAATTCCCAACTCATACTATTTGAATATTTTCCGACAATTGCACTACCATTACCATATTGATAACCAATGGTACTTGAAGCATTCACCCAAATAATATGGAACCCATTAGCAATGCTTTGAGAATTACGATTATATAAGTAGACATCATTTCTAAAAGTTAAATTATCAAATTTATACCAACCCATAAAAGTAACCTGATCACCTGTATCTAAATTATTGTTATCAGAAAACCTTACATGATCATCAGCATATTCTAATGCACTACCATATTTCCCTGGTGCCCAAGTCGGCACATCACTTCCTGCACCGTCAGTTCCTAATACTCCACTTATATTATTACCACTTGAATCATATGTATTGATACCACTTGCTTCTTCAAATTTCCAATGCACTATTGGTCCAGGTGCCCATTCATAAAGATGACGAACTTCATCTGGTGATAAAACGCGATTGTATACACGTACTTCATCTATTCCACCCACCCACTCTTGACTTGATGCTTGACTAATATAAAAAGTATCACTGGAACTAATGTTTTCTAAAATATCCGCAGAAATATCGACTTGACCAGATAACTCACCATTTATATATTTTTTTATATAACCCTGTCTATCAATAGTATAAATAAGATGACTCCAAACACCATTAGTTAAGGAAGAGCCAATTGATGCGTTATAAATAACTTTATTTGTGCTACTTATTTGAAAATTACTTGCCGTAATACTATAACCGGGAGCTGATGTACTATACCCACCGCCTTTTCTTATCAAAATATTCGCGTTAGTTTCCTGTTTAACCCAAGCGGAAATTGAAAAATTTTGTGTGGGAAAATTTAATTTATCTGAAGTTCCCATACTCAACGCATCATTACTTTCATCAGTAATGTTTACTGCTCTATTAAACTTTGCTGTACTCGTAGTATTTGCGCCACTCACCGCTGTCCCATTTAAATTGTTCCCGCTACTATCCTTTACTTCTCCAGCAGTACCATTCCAAATTGTTTCATCCATTTTCCACCATCCAATAAGTCCATCAGAAAGAGAGGCGTAAGGATTTGAATTTCCTAATGATATACTTAAACCTTTATTATAATCTTGATTAATTTGGTCAACACTACGTGCATAGTTATAAATTTTTATATCATCTAAATAACCATTAAAGAATTGATATTGAGTTGGGTCAATACTCGTATAGTTTCCTGCGCCAATAACATTCAAAGTAAGATTATCATCAGCTGTTTCTGTATCTATTAATATTCCATCTAGATAAGTAGAAACTTGATTGTTATCCATTACCATACAAAACTGTTGCCACTGATTTGGATTATATAAATAATTAGTACTCACAATATAATCACCATTTGTGTTACTTTCTGCATCCCAAGAATAAAGAGATCCCGCAGTATTTTTAAGACTAATTAAATAACTATAAGGATTTTTCCATGATAATATAGTTCCTCTACCACCATAATTTGCAGAATAATCACCTATTGATTTATACCAAAAACAAACACTGCTACCAGCGCGTAATAAAGTGATTGAACTAAAAGTAATATAATCTCCACTCCCATCAAAATATAAACATTTCCCAGATATACACTCTGATTCATCTTTCCAAATAGCATTGGTAATAGTGCCGTCATTGTTGTTTGGCGAATAATCATACGCAGTCGTGCCATATCCTTCATCAAAACTCCAATACGCAATTGGTCCTGGTCCTTTTTCTTCAGAACTTTGAGTAACTAAAGTATTTATACCATTAAAATATTCCGCTTTTATCCAAGCAGTAGAACGAGCAACCTTAGAAATACGAATATCATCAATCTTACCATCTATATTTGCGTCATAATTAATAACTAAATCAGAATTAGAAATAAACAAATTAGCGGTGGAATAACTTGTCACATCATCATCATCATTGATCCCATTTAGATAAACATGCCTATCAGAACCATCCCAAGTACCAACCACATAGTACCAGTTACCAGAAGTCAAACTGGTAGCACCACAAAAATATGATTCAGCACCGTCTGCATTTGAAGTTCCCCATACTATTGTATCTACACCACACTGAGCTTCACGTATATTTAATATATATGACCACCAAGGTGAAACACTACTTCGTTTTTCTACAATCTTGGCATTACTTCCAAGCGTTGAAGGAAGTTGATCTAAATTAATCCAAGCAGAAACAGTTATCTGTGCCATCCCGCTTAAACTAGGATCATTTAGTACCTCTACGGAATCATTACTACCATCAAATTCAAACGCTCCGTCTGTAACACCAGTAGTAGTAGCAACTAAGGACTCCCCGCCATAGCCTGTGCCATGATTATTATATGATGTAGAATCAACAAAAGCGCCTGTGCTAGTGGCGGTGTTGTTCATATGTTGAACCATAACAAAATCATCATCCCAAACCTCGCTTGGTGTTTGGTCATCAGTGGCACTAGGGTTTCCATAATAGATATAAAAAGTAGTTGAAGCGCTAGCATAGACGGTTGGCAGTTTAACCCAAACAGTAGAAGTGCCTGATTCATTCCATTTTTCTATCTCATATTTCAATATATTACCATTGATATCAGTAAACCTAAGATCAGAACCATCAGAGTTGGTATTGGCATAGATGTTGTTGGTGGTGTTGAACTGTACGGCTACGGGAAAATTGGTTAAATCACTATCTACTTTGGTATAGTCAACCACCAAAGCTTTGCGATAATACCACTGCTCATCCCACCACCCTGCTTCTGCCTCGGGAGATTGATTCTTAAAAAAGAAAAAAGAAAAACCTAAAACTAAGACTACTATAGCTATAATTGAAATGATTCGTATTTTTTTGTTTTGAAATATATTTTGCATAACGATTTATAGTATCAAGTATCAGGTATTAAGTATCAAGCGATTTATAAACTTTCTTGTCATTCCGGAATTCAGTTTTACTGAATATCCGGAATCCAGAAAGAATTTTTATTTTTGTTTCTGGATTCCCTGCCTGCGGTAGGCAGGCGTGTCAAGCACGAAATGACAATTATATTTATCCTTAGTTTATAATACTTAATTCTATTTAATAATTACTTACCAAATTACGTAATTCCTTACTTACATCATACCTTATACTTTATACTTGCTACTTAATACTAATTTTTCGGTACCACCACATTAAGTAAACAATAATTCACTAACCACCGATTAAATCCTTGCCATTCATGATACGCAACCGTCAAAGTGAATGAACCTGTTTTTACTGCATTTAAACTACTTATTTGAAGACGTCTGGTATCATTACCCTTACCTTCTTGAGTATCCCAATGTGTAACTAATCCGGGAGGTACATCACCAACTTCCAAAAAATAATAACTATTTTGTTTTGAGGGTTGCAAACTCACTGCGAATTCTTTTGTCTCTAAATAATTTATTGACTGGGTAAAGGGGGCTACTTTGCAAATGTGTTTTGCATTGTCACTACTAATCACCCGAGTTTCTAATATTGATTTTGGTTTTAATAATGGTTTTGGATACTTCACAGCTACAAAAAAAATCACTGTGATTACAGTCAATACTATCCCTAAAATAATATATATATATTTTTTATTTTGTGTTAATTTTTCCATTTACCCAATTAAATAAGATTTGAATATAATTAGTGTCATCCTGAACTCGTTTCAGGATCTCAAGATGCTGAAATAAATTCAGCATAACAGTTTATTAATTTAATTATTTCAATATTCATTCAGAATTTAAAATTGATAATTTATAATTACTATTATTTATTTTAACCTACTCCCTTTTATTTCTCCCCCCTTGATTCTCACTCCTTGCGGCATATTGTCAGTTCCTGAAGCCATCGTGAATTGAGTTACACTAGAAGTCGCTGACCTAGTTCCATTTTGATCCCAAAACCACATCCGCCAATAATAAGTTGCGAGATTAAGATTAAGCGCAGTGCCTGCATAGGTAATATCAGGGGAACGCGCGCCCTGACTAGTGGTGGCCATTACGCTACCACTACCACAACTAGCCCCATCTGAATACCAAAGATTCGTACCTGTAAAATTTGAGAGTGTATTGACTTGTATACAATATTTGTTCGCACTATCACCAATATTTGGATCATTAAACAGAGCGGAAAAATAAGGTGTCACTGTACCCACATTTATGGCGCTTGGCATATCCTGAGTCAAAAGTTCAGTGGGCGCAGTCGGTTCTTGCTCGGAAACAGTAAACGTACCTGAAGTAGACACTGAACACGCATCCTGATCATCACACACGAATGCATAATAGTTATAAGGGGTAGTTGATGCTTCAGACAAAGAAGTTTGATAATAACAACTTTCTGGATCACGGTTTGTAAGTACTGAATTACACCACGCTCCGCCAGTACACACACGCGGGTCACTACCAGACAGCGCATCTGTTTTACAAATCAACATTTTAGCATAATCAGAATCAGTATCATTCCAATCAACATTAAAATAAATAGTGGCACCAGCTGCAACCGGATCAGATGACTCTGTAACACTAGTAATAGTCGGTGCACTATTGCCAGCACTCTGATAAGTAATAATTGCTGGATATTGATCATACCCATCAAGTACTGTGCCGTCTGATTCCACGATACGCAAACAATATGTACTGCCAGGAATTCCACCATAATCAATGAGTGAAAAATCCCACATACCATCAGCACCTACTGCAATCTGACTTTGACTATTGGTAAAATTATTTGCTTCTTCATACGTCTGATTCACTATTGAGTGACCACTATGAGTAGGATCATTCGCGTTCGCAGTAAGTGCTAACCCGTCGCTCGGCGTGGCATTATTATTGTAGGCAATTGCTGTAGAAGCAGACACATCTGTATACGCCGACGGACTACCACCACTTGGTGCGCTACATGTACCACTCCCAGGATCTACAAACTGTAATTTAAATGTTTTATTACTTGGCAAGATAGGCCCGTCTGCTGTATGTAGTAGCGTACGCACCCGAAACGTAGAGCTCGCAGCCGTAAGCGTGGTAGTAGTATTCAAAGCTGCCAAGGGACTACCCACATCAGTAGAGTCAGCATTGGCAAATACCCTATATCCTGACTGAGTAATAGTAGGTTCAATATATCGTTCAGCAGCAACAGCTACCAATGTGAGTGGTAACGCCGTACGCCGTACTGGACCTGTCCACATAGCACTCGCAGTCCCCCAAGTCTGGCTACCACTTGTTAAACTATTTTGTGTAATATCATCAGATGCAGAACCAGAACTTTCATACGCTGCCATGAGCATGGCCCCACTACTAGGATGCGCATTGAGCACTACATAGTCAGTATCATCGCCTTGAGTAGTACCTGCTTGCCAAGCTTGAGTTGGACCATCCCAAAGTTTACGCGACAGGGTGGTGCCATTACCATACACCAGCCAGACATCATCCATATTTGAAGGATGTGTCTCAAACGCAAGATCAAACGCCATAGTGGCATTTGTTTCAGCACCCGCAGTATGTTCTGTATGCACACCACTCCACGCGCTACCGCTCCACATAAATGTATTTAAATCTGAACCAGCATCAAGCACACCATACATAATCTGATCTGATGTTGACGAAGCAGGATTGGTCGCGAGTTTCATCCAATTGTTTAGCCCACCAGCTTGCGCATTATCAAGTAGCGTGGCTGATGACAAAGTGCTTGCCGAATACGTACGGTAATACTGATCAGTAGACACGCTGTCCCCCCACATAAATAAAATATCCCCTGATGCAGGTTCAAATGCTACATCAATATCTTTTTCTGTGGCAATTGCTGCTGTTGCGTCCCATACCGCAGAATCTCCCATATTATCCCACGCACTTCCTGTCCAGCGCATACCATACACATCCACTGCCGAATCTTGAATTATCATTGCCATTTCATCACTGCCAGGCCGGCTCGCAAGTTCTATCCAGTTTGGCCTGCCTCCAGTTGGTATATTAATATCAACACCACTTGTCCAAGTAGAACCATTCCACACATGATAATTTGGATCAGCTGAGCCATCCCCAGTTACGAGTATGGCATCACCAGACACATTTTCATATTCAATATCAAACCCACGATATAGTGACTGAAAATCTCTATCACCATTTGCATCATTTATAGTTGCAAGTAATGTTGCTGTTCCCCAACTACTACTGGTACCATTCCAGACTTGTGCTTCTACCCGGCCATTATTCCCGAGTGTCACTAGTATAGCTTCATCTCTGGTGGGTGCGGTCTTTAAAACCATATGCCGAATCTCACCATTAACTGGTGTGGTACTGGCTTGTGAGCCCCAACTTGATCCTGTCCACTCGCGATACTGCGGATAACTAGTACTATCCTCAGTAATATAAGCCATCATGGCTTCGTTGGATGAGTTATA
>Ga0172375_10006676_pt1 | contig 16066 bp, 9 predicted proteins | sample LakKiv1m_FD_114537 | JGI IMG/M metagenome (GOLD analysis project Ga0172375, IMG submission 114537) | Freshwater microbial communities from Kabuno Bay, South-Kivu, Congo - kab_092012_11.1m | ecosystem: Environmental > Aquatic > Freshwater > Lake | place: Democratic Republic of the Congo...
ACAGAGCAGTTAGATGGATTGTAAATTGTGGCATAACCCTTAATTGAACTTAAAACAATCACCTTAGTGCCATTTTTTATAATCTTATCTACGGGTTTCTCGACTGTTTCTTCAAGCGTTTTAACTCTTGAAACCTCCGAACCGTTTTCGCGCCTGACGAGGTAGAGGAGTCGCTTTTTTCCGGTTTTACCATCTTGGGAAACTTTTTTCAGCCCGCGCTCCAAATTAGGGTCGTCAATTTCTTTGATCTGATAGGGGAGTGTCTCAAATTTTTCAATTTCAGTCTCCTCAACCCGTGTGATTTTAATTAAATTAATATTTTGCGAAAAGGCGGAGAGGGGGGGCTCTACCCTATCCTCTTTCGCTAATTCGACCCCGGCTTCGTCCAAGATCCCCTGCACTCCCCTTTTGAAAGAAAAAACTTCCTGTTTTCTCCCAGCATCATCAATGACATAACTGGGTGCCCGAAAAATTGCACGAACACCACCAAAATTTACAGTCGGATCAAGAATATTAATAATCTTACTTCTCCCCCCTTCCTCAAGAACGTCGGATTTTATTCCGGGTAAAAACACTTTTATTTCCGGTTCAACAGCTCTCTCATCATCAGCAAAGTTTGCAAGCTCATATGCCCGCCCGACAAAAAAGCCTTTGTCATATACCCCTTTGGCTGAGGTGTTTTCAGAAGAGAGCAGCAAGACAATAGCGCTGGCGAATATCAACACAAACCAATAAGCGTTTTTCATTTGTGATACTAACAATAGCAAGACTGCAGAAAAATTCAAAAGGAGATCTATATTTCTATGGTTTCTACTGTTTCCGGTAATTCATCAATGAACCTAGACGGCATCGATATCTGAAGTGACCCGTACATGAATCGACACCTGGAGTGTAGGATATATAATCGTTCCATCGCCCTTGTCATGGCAACATAAAATAAGCGTCTTTCCTCCTCTAAATTCAGTTGATCATCGGTGGATTGGATGTGAGGGAAAAGACCCTCTTCTAGCCCCGAAACAAAGACAACGGGAAACTCAAGACCTTTTGAAAGATGCACTGTCATGAGAGTCAGGACCTCCCCTTCCTCACCCAAATTGTCTATATCCGAAACCAGTGCAACACTTTGCAAAAAGTCCGACAAGCTCTCGTACGAGGAGGCAGCCACTTTAAGCTCCTCGACGTTCTCCAGGCGCGATTGACCCTCAATCGTGCCATCGTTTATGAGATCACGATAACCGCTCTTTGAAATCACAGTCTCTATAATCTGGTCGGGCCTCAGAGAAGAAATCGAATTTTTGATAGAATCTATCATCTTTACAAACGCTTTGTATTTCGGTATTTCAAGCGCCTCTTCGGGAGCAGAAATTATTTTGGCGAAAGTTTTCTCTCCGATCCCTCGGGTCGGTGTGTTAATGATGCGAGAAAGTGAGACCTGATCATTTTCGTTTTGAAGATAGTTGAGATAAGCGATTACGTCTTTTATTTCCTTACGTTCATAGAATTTAATCGCTCCGTAAATTCTGTATGGAACCCCCCTCTTGATCAGAACTTCCTCAAAAATTCTAGACTGCGCATTAGTCCTATATAGTATTGCGAAGTCATCATATCGCCTCCCCTCGCCCAGTTTGAGCGAAGTGATCTCGTCTAAAATAAAATCCACTTCCTTATATTTGTCCTCGGCGGCGACCACGCAGACGGGGGCGCCGGTCTGTTTGCGAGTAAATAAGTTTTTATCGGATCTGACTTCATTGTTTTTGATTACTGTCTGAGCCGCTTCGATAATCGGATTGGTCGAACGATAATTTTCTTCGAGATAAATGATTTTGGCATCGGGGTAATCCTTCTGAAAATCAAGAATATTCTGAAACTTGGCTCCCCTAAATGAATAAATGGACTGCCAGTCATCGCCAATTACAAAAATATTGCGATTTAACGCAGCCAACAACTTGACCAATTTATATTGAGCGTGATTTGTATCTTGATATTCATCTATCAAAATATATTTAAATCTTCTTTGATATTTCTCCAAGATCGATGGATTATTCTCCAATATTTCGACCGTTTTCATCAACAAATCATCGAAATCGAGCGCGTTCGCCCTGTTCAGTATTCCTTGATATTTGACATAAACTTTCGCAACGATTTCTTGAAAATGCTCGAAGGCGTATTTTTTATAATCTTCGTAATTAATCAGCTCGCCCTTGGCAGAAGAAATAAAAGATCGAATGGCACGAGGATTGTATTGTTTTTCTGAAATATCAAGATCCTTCATTGCTTGTTTTATGGCATTCAATGAATCCGATTGATCATAAATCGTAAAATTTGAGTTCATACCTGTTGTCTTCTCCAATTCCCGGCGCAATATCTTGACACAGATAGAGTGAAATGTTCCAAGCCATGGCAAGAATAGTCTCTGGGCCCCCGTTGATTTATTGAGCTGCTTTTCTATCCTACTCGTCATTTCCTTGGCCGCTTTATTCGTAAATGTAACGGCCAAAATGTTTTCCGGTGGTATCTTTTTCTCAAGAACGAGATATGCAACTCTGTAGGTCAGGGCGCGAGTTTTACCGCTCCCCGCTCCGGCCAAAATCAACACCGGGCCTTCCGTTGTTTCAACCGCTTCTTGCTGTTTTGAATTGAGATTATTCAGCAATTCCATGACCTTGAGGTTAACACAACAAGGACCAATTATCCATTTTAACTTTTGTAATAAAAAGTAGTATAATTTGGCAGATGGCAAAGAAAAAAATTCACGAACTTGATTTGCTCAGGGGTGTTGTTTATGTGCTTTTGGTATTGGCCTTGGGTATTTTTATTTACTCTTTTGTGTGGGGATTCAAAAACGCCAAGGAGACAGCCCTATCGGGACTTCAGATCTCCGCCGATTCTGGTGCGGCAACCTCCAAATGCGCTGACGGTGAGATGCTCTACGGTATTCACAACTACCCCTTTTCATCGGTGCCGACGGAAGCAGGCGCTCACAGTAAATATCTGGACAAGATGCCCGGAGGAAATTGGAAGTGTTCCAATATTTGCGCTCCAGCGGATACCAACAAATTTGCCGATGCTTTATCGAAACTGACCGTAGGTGGGCAAAAAATGAATGTTGTGGCAAGCAAGAGTGAATTTGATGCTTTGGTCGCAAAATCCAGTGGAAAAGATGAGTTACTTGAGAGAACAATGATTCTTGACGTTTCACTGCAACGCAGAGGCAAAGGATGTTTTGGTCCGAGTGACGACTATAATAATCTTACGGGAGCAACACTAGCCAAGGAGAACACTACTGCCGCCGATCAAAAGAAAGCCGAGGAGGAAAGACAGAAAAGAGCTGAGGAGAAAGCATCTGGTGGCACTGGATCAGGCGGTGGAGAACCATCTCGCGGAACCGCCGCGGGCGATCCGAGTGGCCAGGTTCTTAAAGCACCAACGGGTGACAGGGGGGGATCTGACTCAAACGAAATAAAAAACTGTATCAAGGGCTTGAAAAGCTTGGAGGCACAGGCCTCTAAGTACCCAGCAATCAAAAAAAATATATCTGCTTCCATACGATTTGCCAATCAACTACTGGCAAAAAACTCAAAGAACACAACGGAATTGCGGGTCATTAGAAAATCATGCTGGGAAGCCTACAACAGATATTTTTCCGAGCTTAATGCAATTAAAAAAGCCAATGAGGGCATAGCGGATGCTACAAAAGCGCTTAAAAAAGATGTCCTCCCGTCAGCACAGAAAGGTCAGCGGGGTTTAACACAGGCTGTCCCAACCCAATCAAAACAACCTAGTTTGGCCCAGGCATTACCAAGCCCGAGATCTTCTTCGGGACAACTACAAACAGAGACTCTCGAACGCCAAACTACCCTTTTGGGCAGGGCTAAGAAGACACTCCGGAACGGAGCAAGATGGCTAAGAAACGTTTTGAGTGCTCCGCTTTTTTGATTTTTAAATAATCTTTTCAATCTCTTCGCGATCGAGGGTCTCTTTCTTTAATAGTGCGGTGGTCAGCTTTTTAAGCTTGATTTTGTGTTTTAAGAGAATTTCCTTGGCCAATTTTTCGCCGTCAAGAACTATTTTTTCGACTTCGCCGTCTATCTGGGAAGCAATCTTCTCACTATAGTTTTTGTGCTCGGCAAGTTCCCGGCCAAGGAATACAAGTTCGTCTCTCTGTCCGACAACTACAGGCCCGATAATATCGCTCATGCCATAAACCTGAACCATATTTCGGGCAATTTTAGTCGCTCTCTCCAGATCGTTTGAAGCACCAGTTGTCTGCTCGTCAAATATCATTTTTTCTGCCACTCTGCCCGCCAAAAGTACAGCAATATCATTTATGAATTCGGACCTTGAGCGCATATACTTGTCCTCTTTTGGCATCGCCCAAGTGTATCCGAGAGCCATTCCGCGGGAAACTATAGAGATCTTCTGTAGTTCCTCATCATCCTTGAGCATCTTACCAACAATAGCGTGTCCTGCTTCATGGTAAGCAGAAATTTCTTTTTCCTTTTCACTCATAATCTTGCTCTTTCTCTCCGGCCCAAGAGTCACTTTTTCTATTGCCTTCATCAGATCAGACTCCGTGATCGTCTTTTGATTAGCTCTGGCGGCTAAAATAGCCCCTTCATTCATCACATTTTTCAAATCAGCGCCGCTCATTCCAACTGTGTTAGAGGCAATTCGAGACAGATCAACCGACTTTTCAAGCGGTTTTGTTTTGCCGTGAATCTTGAGGATCGCCTCGCGTTCTTTCTTGTCTGGCAAACTCAAAGTCACCCTCCTATCAAATCTGCCCGGTCGGAGTAATGCCGGATCCAGCACGTCCGGTCTGTTGGTAGCAGCTAGAACAATCACCCTTGTATCGGTATCGAACCCGTCCATCTCAACCAGAATTTGATTGAGTGTTTGTTCTCTTTCATCATGACTTCCCCCAAGTCCCGCACCTCTCTGTCGACCGATAGCGTCAAGTTCATCAACAAAGATAACGCAAGGCGCATTGCGCTTTGCTTTGCTAAAAAGGTCTCTAACTCTCGAAGCACCGACACCAACGAACATTTCCACAAATTCACTGGCCGAGATCGAGAAGAACGGCACTCCGGCTTCACCGGCAACCGCTTTGGCTAACAAAGTTTTCCCTACTCCGGGAGACCCAACTAGTAAAACACCCTTTGGCGTTTCCGCACCAATAGCTTTATATTTATTCGGATGTCTCAAAAAATCTACAACCTCTATCAGCTCTTCTTTCGCCTCTTCTAGACCGGCAACGTCATCAAATGTCACCTTGTTTTTCAGGTTTGCGAGTCGAGCTGAGGACTTTCCAAAACTCATGGCCTTCATATTTGCCCCTTGCGCCTGTTTCATTAGAAAGTAAATGAAACCACCGAGCAGGAGGAAGGGTAATATAACCGAGAGAAATGTAGGCCAGAAAGTTCCGCTATCAGGATTTTTTACCTCGTATCGAACGTCTTGTGGCGAGATTCCATATTCACTAAGTGCTGTGTCCAATTCCTTATAAGTTTCGAGCATCCTTCCGTCTTTTAATTCGGCCGTGACCTTATTGCCGTCAATCGTCACTTTATTGATATTTCCGGTTTTATATTCTTTGCTGATTTGGGTTAGATCGGAAGGTTCGGCTTTTTTGTTAAAAAGTGGATTGGTGAAGTTATAGAGAGCACTAGCAACTAGAAAAACGATCAGGATCGTGACTATTGTTTTTACTTGTTCTGGTGTTAATTTCTTCATATATTTTGTGAAAAAAATGGTGACAGCGGGAGGGTGAGTCACCAAAAAATTACTTGGTAATTCTGGTGACAGCGGGAGGATTTGAACCTCCGACCTAAGGGTTATGATTCCTTCGCTCTAACCACTGAGCTACGCTGTCACAAATAGTCAGGCCCCTTCTTGCGTTTGCAAGAATTATTTTACATTCAAAAGCATAAATGTAAAGCCCCCTTTACAAAACCCGCCTTGATGGCGGGAATAAATCTGGTAGCGCGGGGAAATTTATAAACGGATACGGATTCGCCCACTCAGTCAAATTCTGCTGAATTTGCTTCGGGGCGGGCCTCGGCGCCAGCCGCGCCTGCGACCTTCGAATCCTCCCCTTGCACCCAAACATTTTTGCGTTGCCGCCTCAGGCGGCACCGTAAAAATCTGGTAGCGCGGGGAGGATTCGAACCTCCAACCTCAAGGTTATGAGCCTTGCGAGCTACCATTGCTCCACCGCGCGATCACCATATATCAAAACCAAACTGCTACCTCCAAAGGGTAGCAGATATGGCCTCTATCGTCAATGAGAGCTATTTTCTTTTCTTGTTTCGTCCAGCTTTTTTACCGGCTTTTTCATCGTCTTTGATGACTTCTTCAATTTCTCCATCAGATCTCCTTGAGAGCAACCCGTAATTCACAAGAAGCAATATCACCGTCTCGCCACCGATAATCAGGTAAATATAAGCGCTCCTGACATCTCCTTGCGTGAAACCGGCAATGATCAGAGCAGCGGCGGCACCAATGATCGGCGCTCCCATCGCTGTGGCTGCACTAAGCGGAACAGCCGCTCCAACAATTACTACTAGCGCGATCGGAATAAGCAATGGCCACCATGCCATACCTTTATTTTGAGCTTCTTCTGTTTCCGCTCCTTTGACCTCAGGCGACACGGAAGCTTCAGGGGTAGGTGTCGGCGAAGAGATAGCAACTACAGCTGGTGCTGGTGTCGTCTCTTCAATTACTTCGCTTGAGGTTAAAACAATACCCGTAGTCGTTGAGGGCGTACTGGTCGAACTTGCAACTGGAGTTGGTGTAGGCGTTGATGTAGTAAGCGTGATCGTAGAGAAGCTCCCTTCCTGGCTAACAGTTTCCGGAGAGCCATGCGAAATAGTTCTGAAATAGTATTTTGTGCCCGCACTCAAGCCAGTAATAAGTACCGAATGGCTGGTAACCATAGCCGGACCCTCAATAGTAGAATTTGGGTATCCGTAATTGGGCGCGGAACCCAGCGTCGGATGCGAAACGGTATCATAAACAACACGGGATGTCGCCGGGTGATCAGTCGTCCAGCTAACTAGGGCCGTTGTCGTTGTAACTTCAGACGAGGTTTCCCCGGTGATAACTGGAGCAATGCCGTAAGATGCAGTCAGAATCTCGCTCTCGTTCCCAGCTTCATCATATGCGACAGCCTTTATGACAGTATCAACAGATATCGTGATTGGCGAAGTATAGAGAGTCGATGTTTGGTCTGGATTAGTATTATCAGTGGTGTAATAAATTTCTACATTCACGTCCGCTGAATAATTATCAGTGCTAGAGAGCTGAACTGATTGCGAAGAAGCGTAGTTACCACCGTCAGGGCTTGCTACTGGTTTACTGGGGTCGGTTGTATCAACCACGTCGACGGTTCTGGTAACTTGAATCGCACTGTTTGAGCTTGAGTCGGTGGCGTCATAATAAAGCGTGTATGAACCAACCGTGCTGGTGTCAACCGTGCCGGTGATAGTAGCCGTCAAGCCAGCATCATAGTTGTCATTGACGGTTGCACCATCCTCAGAATAAGCACCGTGAACTTCAACGGTAACAGGATCTGTGCCGTTTAGGGTGATGACTGGTTTTTCAGTATCAACCACGTCGACGGTTCGAACGGCCTGAATTGCTGTGTTGCCAGCTAGGTCCGTTACGTCATAAGTAATAGTATTAGCGCCTAAAACACTAGTATCAACAGAACCACCGCTTGAAATACTGCTCGTTAAGTCCCCATCATGAATATCTGAAGCCGTAGCCCCAGGATCACTATAAGAAGAACCAACTTCGAGAGTAAACGGATTGTCTCCCAGAACAGTGATTACTGGAGCGGTATTATCAACCGTTATCACCGCGTAAGGAGCTATGCTTGTGCGACTGTTGCCGGCTAAATCAGTGGCGGTCGCTCTAATTTCATAAGAGCCATCAGCCACACTCGTCGTGTCCCAGTCATAATTATAAGGAGCCGAATTAATTTGCGGCGATAAATTAGACCATGAACCACCAACTAGGCGGTAGGAGAAGCGAACATAGTTAATTCCTGCCGGTGTGGTCGGTGGAGTCGGATCATCCGCAGAAGCGCTTAAAGTAACCGAGCCTTTGACTAGACCACTTGCCGGAGCCGTGATTGCAACATTGGGTTGCGTCGAATCAATCGTAAAGATTGGACTGGTTACTGCAGTCGAGTTTCCAGCACTGTCGGTAGCGGTTAGTCGAACCTGTGCTGCGTTTGTGTTCGTCCCAGTCGGAACGCTCCAAACATAAGAACCGTCGTTTTCAGTTGCAGCAACTATTTCATTCCAGCCTCCTCCATCTATTTCATACTCAAGCTTAATCGGCTGAGCAGAAAAATGGCTATCTGAAGCAGACCAAGTGATAGTTCTATTTCCTTGGCGCCACTTTGTATTTACGTTTGGATTGATAATTGAAGCAGTCGGATTTTGATTATCCCAGACGAAGCTTCCTGTGCCGGTTGATTCAGTATTACCCAAGGTATCCGTTGCTCGCGAATAGATAGCATAAACGCCATTGTTTGCAACGAGGTTAGATTTATCAAGAGCATATGACCAGCTGGTAACACCAGATGCAGAAACACTGGCAACTGCCCCGGCCCAACCGGTGTCATTCCAGTAAAGACCGTTTGGATCGACAATTGTTACCGAAACGCCTGCAACTCCCGCTGGACTATCGGCTGCTGTTCCACTAATCTTGCCGTTCGTCGGCGCAACATCCCAGGTATTTGGACCATATGCTTGACCCTGCAAGAAAACGTCAACCTGTGAAGTTGGTAACGAGTTGTCAATTGCGAAGACTGCGTCTGAAACATCTTCGCCGACATTCCCTGCCTCGTCCGAAGCGGTGACTTTGATAAGTACTTGGCCACTGTTGATATCGGGAGTCGTCCAGATATAAGATCCATCGTTTATCTCATTTGAAGCAATCAAATTATATGATCCACCGTCTTGTGAGTAGTAAATGCTAATTGGCGTTGCGCTCAGATTAGCATCAGTTGCAAGTGCCCATGTCACAGTGACGCTACCTCCAGCGGCAAAAAGCTCTCCACCATTAGGTAAATTCACACTGACAACGGGCAAGGTCGAATCCTCTGTAATTGTTGCAACGTCACTTGGCGCGCTTTCATTTCCCGCAGTATCCGTTGAGGTGGCGAGGAAATTGTTGTCGACATTTTGAACAAGCGGAACGGAAATCGCGAAGCTTCCACCCGTTGCTGTACCGCTACCGACCACTACACCATCTGACTTATCGCCATCATTATTGGGATCAGTATAAACCGTTATCACCGAGCCGATATCGGCTGTTCCACTGATAGTCCTGCTACCTGCATTGATAATCTCGGCTGAAACAGGATCAGAAACACTTGGAATTGCGGGGGTATTGGCATCTATACTTAAACTGTTTCCAGAAGTGCTCAAGATATTGGATGCATGACCTGCAAGATCACGAAGCTGAATGCTAAGCGCCTCTAGACCAGTCGCGTCAGCATCGCCCTCGGCGACTGTATAACCAGCTTCATACTGATCGTCTCCAGCGTCATAGGTAAAAGTTAGATTCTTGCCATTTATCGTGCCCGATAAGGTCGATAAACTTTGATCATTTGCAGCATCATCTGTTGTTACATAAACGGTTATCGTAGAGCCAACTTTGTAGAGTCCACTACTTGGATCGAGTCCGGCAGTCAGTAAAGCTGGCGTGTAGCTATCAAATACAGAGACCGCATCGCTTTGCGCGACATTGGCGTAAGTGTCAACACCATTGCCGCTGGCATCCCGAACATTGCTTGTATTTACAGTGACTTGAAATCTTCCGCCATAATCCAAATTGCCCGACTGATCGGCGATTGTAAGATCAACCACCTGGTTGTTGTCTAGGTTTGAGACAGATGCAACTGCTACATTTCTTTGGTCGCCAGAGGTCAAAAAATCACCGTCAGCGTCGTAAATAACTGTGTAGTCTCCAGTGGATCCAGCTGTGGGGATCGCTTCAGAAAAAGTTACTGCGAGATTTTCTTCTCGATCATTCTTGCCTTCCGTAAAAGTTAGATCTTCTACATCCGGGCCAACCTGTGGCTTAACACCATCGGATGCAACGATCGAGCTACCAATGTTTACTTCATTTCCATTTGTATCATATATACCCGCCCCCCCATCGTCAGTTATTGTAATAGTAGGAATAGCACTTGGAGAGAAAGCTGAAGTTGTTTGTAGTCTCACCCTGGTATTTGCAATTCTTGACGCTGTAACCACCGGACGGACTGGGTTTGAAATCGCAAAATCGCCGGTAGATACAGAACTAGAATTAATTGTCTCGCTGAAATCAACTAAAATTGAATTTGTTGTTTCTGTCGCAGCGCTAACTAGAGTAGGTCGTAGCGTGTCAACCGCTTTCGAGTTTGTTCCATTCGTAATGGTTGTTGTATTACCCGCATTGTCAGTACCAGTTACTGGGAATCTCTTGCTGCCTGTTAAATTATTTTCAATAGCTGGCAGGCTAGTGTTTCCGGATGCCAGCGCTGATTCCCCCGTCAGATCAAAGGGCGAAGCTAAATTAACTGTCCAAGTCTCTCCGTCTGAAACGTCAAGGGTTCCAACACCAAAAGAAACCTTGTCATCAATACCCACCGTAGAGTTGTCCACTTCATTATTATTTACAACATCTATCACACCGTTTCCCGAGGCTAATGGCGCAACATTGTCAACGGAATGATTTTCAGTATCTGTCACGGGTGGAGTTGTTCCATCAGTATTTGTCGCCGAAACCGAAATATCAGCATCAATAACATCAATCACACCGCTTACAATAACATGGTTGGCTTCCCAGATGCGAGAACCTGGAGGTGTTTCAGTCGCTAACACTGCTCCCCCACCAAATTCGCTAAAATTAATTGTTACTGTCGTTGCCGCCGGATCAGGATTGCCACTATCGTCAAATCGGCCGGTAACCGTATCACCAATCTTAAAGGTATTGTTAGTCCCCGTCGCTAAGCTCATCACACTAATATTGTCGGTATTGACGACCGGCGCCGTCGCCAAAGCTTTCGGTAAAAAAATACCGCCAAAAAGCGGTAGCGACGACACAAGAACAGCCGAGAGCGTTAACGAGATCCAACGCTTAATTGTTTTTAACATAATTCCTCCACGTTTATATTAATAGCTAATTTGCACTGAACAATATTTAATAGTTCTTGTCAAGTATATTAAAAATAGTGCTAAACTTTATTCAATTTGCCGGTTACAAAATCAATCCACAGCTCAACATTCGCTTTCACCGGGGCCTGATTTACGTCAGTTTTTTCCTGCGATGCGAGCTTATTGTCATTTTTGTCATCCTTCACATCGACTTTCACAACCATCTCCCCTGGCATCTTCAGACCCAGTTTTTTTCTAGCCTCCAACTCTTGAAAAGATTCTGTTTGATAATAAGCGATCAGTGATTCGATTTTCTTCTGCTTACTCTGCAAAACGGCAATCTCCTGCTTCAGAGCTTTGATCTTCTGACTTCTTTGATAATTAAAATAAACCGATTGATATAAGAGAAATACAACGTAAATAATTCCCAAAAAAATTACCAAAGTACTAACCTTGGACTTACCACTTTTGGGATTTCCAGCTACAAAACCGTTTTCTTGCTCCATATACAAGAATTATAGCATAATGAGTTACCAGCGAACTTCTCGGTCTTTTTTGCTTTTATCTTCTGGGCTTTCTACTGAGCCACCCCCCAGCTTCATAGGCTCTTCTACTGCTTCATCTTTTTGATATTTTTCTACTTGTTGCGGACCCGCTTTTGCGACGCCACCAAATAAAACCTCAAAACCGTGATAGCCGGCGGTCAATAACGCCCCGGCCAAAATGATCATACTAAATATTAAAATGTAAAGCGTCCAGTTCAAGCCCTCCTCGGTGACAGCCGCGGAAGAGATTGCTGGGGCGTTCTTGGCCAGCTCCGGTTCGCTCTCAATCTGTTTATTGCCAATTTTAGCAACTACTGCGCTTGGGGCACTATCGCTTGTCACAGCAGGCCTGGTCATAGCAATTTTAACCGTTTCATCTTTAACAACAACCGGCGCAATCAATTCAAAATCATCTAATCTAATTCTGACATTATTTCCCAGATAATCATAAAAAGTCAAAAATAGCTCGTGAAAACCAGCCGTTAAATTGCTGGTATTTATCTTGAAACAAAACTTGCCCGTCGAATCTGTATAGGTCTCCATCGTCAAAGTGTCGCTGTGAATTTCTAGAACTACTCGCGCACCTGGTTCGGTTTGCCCCTCAATTATCAATTCCTCTCCGAGAGTAAAAGGTCCACCTGAGATATTTGTTATTCCTGAATATTCCGGATAAGAGGTGTCTATCTCGAACGTAGCCTCTTTGGTAGCGATATTGCCAAAACCGTCCTCAACCTGCACCGAAAAAATATGTATTCCATCCAAGAGATCAACTAAGCTGTCTCCTGTAACTATCTCGCCGTTCAAACGCATAACCACGCTACTCGGTAAGTATTCTCCGGTAATTGTATAACTCGTGTTCAAAGTCCGGCTTGAATACCTGCCGTTTGATAGCGGACTGGAAATCTCAATAACAGGAAGAACGCCATCAATTTCAAAATCTGCTGCGATTTCGTACTCCGACCGGTTTCCCGCCAGATCGGTAACAGTGGCCGACAGGCTACCCTCTCCCCCATAAATATCTCCCTCCTCGACCTGAAGCAGATATTCATAAGAGCCATCCGGCAACAACACCCCTTGATAGGATTTAGAGTTGAATAAAAATTTCACGTCTGCTACATCGCCTACCTCTTCCTCGGGAATAAAATCAAACTTGATAAAGTCCCCGATTTTTAGGCGCATTTTGGCATCTTGTGTTATGTAGCTTAGAACGCCAGTCGGGTCTGAGTAATTACTGATTAGCAGGAAATTTTGATAATCAACGAACTCACCACCCTCCTCCAGTTGATATCTAAAATGAATCTCATGCGGGCCTTCTGGCAGCAGGGCAGCCAGCTCAGCACCGGATGAGGTGTTAGAAGAAAGATAATATTCATTGCTTGATGCATCATAAATTCTTTGATCAACCGGTTCGATCGATTCATCTATAAAAATTGCAATTTTATGAAAAACCAGTTCATCATTCGGTTCTGCATAGATCCTAAAACCAGATGTACCGTTGTTTATAAACCCCTCTCCAACGAAGATGTCATCCGGTAAATTCTGATATCTGAGTGAAAAACTCGGTGTAACCTCACTTCCCTCGGCTCGGGCTACATTCCCGCTCGTAAAAATTAATCCAATTGTCGAAACTAACAAAACCAGAAGCACCTTAGTCAGCATTCTTACCATGATTTCTTTGATATTAAGGTATGAAAGTAACATAATTTGTTATATAAAATGTTATATAAAAGGCCTCGCTAAACATATCTCCGCGAGGCCATAGCTATTGCCATAGCCAACCTAATGTAGCACACTTTCACACCCTGTCAAGAACAAAAAACCCGTGGTTTTCACCTCGGGTTTTTTTGCTTTTAAGAATCACATTTGCCCCTCCACTAATTTTTTTTAAATTAAATGATTCTAATAATATTTATCCATTGCTCCCTCCTATATTAGTCAATATCTGTTCGTAAATCGGCTCAGGAGAAGCGAAGATCTGAACATAAACGTTTGTTTTTCTACCCTCAAACTGACCTGTAGCAATACCAAAACCGAAATCACTGTATTTATTCGAAATAATGTTCTCTAGGTGAGACGGACTCTTAAGCCATGCCTCATATGCTTCGCCAACCGTATTGAAGTCGATCGCAAGATTTTCTCCCGCAGTGAAATAGTTATAGCCGCTGTTCTCTACTTCGCTCCAAACCATTTCCCCATCTGGATTTTTGTGGTCAAAATAACCCCTAGCAATAATATCCTGCGCTTTAATTGTCGCAACCCTGGAAAGTTTGTCGTTCCAGTTTAGAGTGCCAATACCCCTATCTGTTCTTATTTTATTAAGAGTTCTAAGCGCGATAATCTGTTCATTCGAGACCACGCTTGTATCATCAGCCCCAACTTTTACTGAAGTAGCTATAATTAGCGAAACGAATAGAGCAATAGCTGCAAATAGTACGGTTTTTTTGACGGCCCCTCTGATTGTTTCCCCTCTTACGTTCGTCATATTACTTTATAATATAACATTATATATAACATTTGTCAATAGACGAACGTATAACAAAAATTTTCTCTGTATGAGAAAATTTTTGTCTGGTCGGCCCGGCAGGATTCGAACCTGCGACCAACGCCTTATAAGAACGCCGCTCTACCACTGAGCTACGGGCCGATATTAAATGCTTTGCTCCACAGGTGAATTATAGTATAAATAGCGCAATAATCAATAATCGATCGCATCTTATTGATTTTCCACATAAAACTGTGAATAATATATCTATAGAGGATCATTTGGAAGACCAAAAAGAAAAACCGAGACAAATAAAGATTACCGAATTTAAAAAATACAAGAAAGTCCTCCTTGTATTTATTTTGTCGGTTTTATTGCTTGTTGTCCTGGGTTATGGGGGTTTGACCGCCTTGTCTTACGACAAAACTCTTCCAGGCCTGCGTCTAATGGGCAATCAAGTAGGCTTAAAAAAACAAAATGAAGTAAGCGATCATCTTAAGAAGATCAGTGATGCAAACTCGCAAAGAATCATAACTGTAAAAATCGATGAAAACTCGGTAGAGAAAAAAGTAGAAGAGTTCAAGGTTGAAATTGACAGAGCCCGAACTACAACGATTGCTTTGAAATACGGAAAATCATACGAAATTTTCCCCAATCTGGACTATTTTAAACTATTGGCTTCACCCTCAAGAGAAATAAAACCCATCTTCCTCTGGAATACGAATACCCAAAAAGTTCTTGATTTGCTTCCAAACAACGCGAAAGAGCCAGAGGACGCAAAATTTGTCGTCAAGGATGATGTCCTTTCGATCGAACCAGAAAAAGGTGGCTACAAACTGGATGCCAACGCTTTTATGAAAAGTGTCGAAAGTTGTTTGGCCATCGGATGCAAAGGTGGAATAGTCGCCAAAACCATCCCCTCTCAAGCCAAAATTACCCAAGCAAAGCTTTTGACCGTTCGGGATAAGTTGAAGCAAGTCACAGATCGCGGACTAACCCTAAATGCAGTTGAAAAGCGCCGAAAATTTACTGTAGCGAAAAGCGATATTGTTTCATTTGTTGATCTGAGTAAAACTATAGAAGAAAACACCCTTTGGTGGAACGAAGCAAATATAGAAATGTATCTGAAAAATATCATTGCGCCGAAAATTAATGTAAAGGGTCGTCCGAAAGAAATTTCAACCTATGATGGATCCGTTCTTTCAGAGGGGCGCGAAGGATATGGTCTTCAGCTCGAACCGAGCAAAATGGCTGTTAAAAAAGTTCTCACGGATAACGAAAATACTGTCAAGTTGTCAATCGGAACGACACCGATAGAGGAAGAATATGTCGGTCCGGGTTTTACTCCCAATCGGGTGGAGGGTAAATATATTGATGTTAATCTTAGCGAACAAATGCTGTATGCCCTCGAGGGCGGAAAACTAATCGGAAGCTATCGAGTTTCAACCGGAAAATGGTCTATGCCTACCCCGATTGGTGAGTTTGCAATAAATAGTAAAAGCGATAAAGCATATTCTGCCACATATGACCTATATATGCCTTACTGGATGGCATTTATCGGGTACGAATATGGTATTCATGAACTTCCTGAGACACCATGGGGGCGCAAGGAAGGTGAAAGTAGCTTGGGAGTTCCAGTTTCACACGGATGTATAAGGCTTGGAGTTGGCGACGCTCCAACAGTATATGGTTGGGCGGAAATTGGAACACCGGTTTTTATACATAATTAATTTATATAACATTATATATAAGAATAGCCCCGATTGGGGCTATTCTTATATGCGGCTAAGCATTTTTACTTCTTCTGGTTTGTCTCTATTTTTTTTGTTTCTTTTGGTGATTTAGTCGCTGATTTGACCAAGATCTTTTTAGGCTTTCTCTCTTCA
>Ga0172375_10006677_pt1 | contig 16064 bp, 14 predicted proteins | sample LakKiv1m_FD_114537 | JGI IMG/M metagenome (GOLD analysis project Ga0172375, IMG submission 114537) | Freshwater microbial communities from Kabuno Bay, South-Kivu, Congo - kab_092012_11.1m | ecosystem: Environmental > Aquatic > Freshwater > Lake | place: Democratic Republic of the Congo...
CATCGTCCGGGCGCGAGCCAGTAGGACGGGACGTATCGGACCGTCCACCGCCGCTCAGGCCGCCGTCCGCGCGGTCCGATACGTCCCGCGCCACTGGGCTGCCGCCATCGTCCGGGCGCGAGCTAGTAGGACGGGACGTATCGGACCGTCCACCGCCGCTCAAGCCGCCGTCTGCGCGGTCCGATACGTCCCGCGCCACAGCCTCGCGCTCCGCGCGCAATTCGGCCGTCACGCGCGCGGGCAGACACCCCTTGCGGCAGAGGGTCGTGAAATAGGCATGCTCGACCACCAGCCAGTGCGGGAGCCGGCGGCGGCGGAACGCAAGCGTCGGATTGGCGCCGGTCACAGAACCTCCTCGAATGAAGAACAGTGGGATACCGGGCTCTTCACTTGGACAGACGGTCGGCGGTTTCGATCAGACGGAGAAGATCGGCCATGCGGACGTCGAGGGTGAAGTCCATGACCGCGGGGCGGAGCACGTCGGCCACGTCGGCGAAGGTGTAGCCCGCGGCGTGGGGGCTGCGGCGGAGCCGCTCGGCAAAGGCCGCGGCGCAGGCGGCGACGCGGAAGGCGGGCCGGGCGGCCTGGAAGGTCGGGGCGAGGTCGGCGGCGAGGATCGGGCGGGTGATCTCGTCCACCGCTCCGCCGGCGGCGGGGCGGTAGCGGACGCGCACCACGCCGAGCGGCGCGTCGGCGGCGGCGCGCGCGGAATCCGCCCGCTCGATCTCGTAGAGTGCGGTGACGGCCTGGCCGGAGCCGACCTCGCCCGCGTCCACGGCGTCGTCGCGGAACTGCTCGACCGAGAGGGCGCGGTTCTCGTAGCCGATCTGGCGGTAACGGACCACGGCGGCGGGGAACCATTCGACCTGGATCTTCACATCCGAGGCGATGGTGTAGAGGGTTGCGGCGAGGTCGTCAACGAAGGCGCGGCGAACCTCCTCGGCCGAATCGAGGAAACGGTAGGCGCCGTCGCCCTTGTTCGCGAGCTGTTCGAGCAGCGCGTCGTTGTAGGCGCCGTGGCCGACGCCGAAGACGGAGAGGGTGAGGCCCTGGCGGCGGGCGGCGTCGATCTGCGCGAGGATGTCGTCGGCGGAGCCGGCGCCGAGGTTGGCCACGCCGTCGGAGAGGAGGATGACGCGGTTTTCGGCTCCGGGACGGAAGGCGGCGGCGGCGCGGTCATAGGCGAGGCGGAGCCCCCCCTCGAGATGGGTGGAGCCGGTGCATTGGATGCGGTCGAAGGCGGCGAGGACCTCTTTGCCCCCGGTGGCCGCGGCGGGGTCGGCCAGGACGCGCGCGGCGTCGTTGAAGGCGATGAGCTGGATGCGGTCGTCGGGGCCGAGGCGGCCGAGCAGTTCGGCAAGCGCCAGGCGGGCGAGGCCGATCCGGTCGGGTTGGGCCATCGAGCCCGAGGCGTCCACGACAAAGGTCAGGACGGCGGGGCGGGCCTCCTCGCGGCCGAGGCGGCGGCCCTTGACGCCGAGGCGGATGAGGGCGGTGCCCCGCCCGAACGGCGCGGGCGACCCTTCGACGAAGATGCGGAAGGTGGCGTGGTCCGGGGCGCGGTCGCCGTAGTCGAAGGCGTTGACGATCTCCTCGGTGCGGATGTGCCCCGGCTCGGGGAGCGCGCCGTTGAGCAGGCTCTGCCGGGCGAGGGTGTAGGAGGCGGTGTCCACGTCAATGGCGAAGGTTGAGAACGGCTGGACGGCGGTCTCGACAAAGGGGTTGAATACCGGCGGCGGCGGGGGCGGGAGAGGCCGCGCGGCCGGCTCGGCGGGCGGCCGCAGCGCCTCCAGCCCCAGCGCGCCGTCCCGCTCGACGATCTTGGCGCCCGCTCCTTCGGTGCGATCCTTTCGGCCTGCGACACGCGAGTCGGGTTCGGTTACGACGCCCAGATCCTTCGCCGTCCGTGCGGCGGGCAGGTGAGTGCGTTCCCTACCCATTTCTGCGGCTGGGGAGGTAGGGCGGCGAGTCCTCTCGCCGCCGACGGCGTCGGCCGGCAGGGCCGGCGAGTCGGCGGTCACGTGCCCGCTGGCATCCAGGAGGGCGACCGGTATATCGTCGGCATCGAACGTCTCCGAACCGCGCGCTGCGCGTTCGCTGGCCTCGCTCTTCCCTGCCCTCATTAACTGTCTGCGAGTGCCTTCCCTGCGGCTCGCGCCGACGACGCCTTTGAGAATGACGGGCGATTTGGCGCTCACCACACTGTCCGCGGCTTGGGGTTGCGCGGCGCGCGGCGGAGCCTCAGGGCGAGGCGTCGCGACTGTGCGGTCATAGGTGACGGCGGCGAACGGGTCGCCTTTGGCATCCTCGGCCGCGACACCTGATTGCGGTACGCCGGACTTGCGGGGTGGCGGCGCGCCCGGCGCGGCGGTCGCGGCCGGCGCGGCGACCGCGGACTTGGGCGCCTGCGGCTTCGGCGGGCGCGCGGGAGCATCACCCAGACCGTGGGTAAGGTCTGCCGCCTCTTCGCCCGCGCGCAGATCCGCCCGCCGCCGCAGACTGGCGCCCTCCTCAGCGGGGGCGCTTGCGGCGGCACCCGCAAGAAAGGCCCCGGCTTTGTCTTGATGCAATTCATCGAGGACAGGGGTCGAGAAGCACACTTCGACTTCGGTCGCCGAGGCGGAGCGGCCAGCCGGGACGCCGCGGTGTTCGAGGGCGGGGAAGAGGAGGGCCGCGCCGAGGACGATGACGGCGGTGGCGGCGATGCCGATGAGCGGGCTGAGGAGATAGAAGCGGACGCGACGCCTGCGGCGCGGCGGCGTGGCGAGGGTCGCGGCGAGGCGGGCCGGTTCGAGGGCGAGGGGGCTGGCGGCGTCGGCGGCGAGGGCGTCGCGCAGGGTGTCGAGCAGGGGCGCGAGTTCGACGGCGGCGGCGCGGCAGGCGGAGCAGGCGTCGAGGTGGGCGCGGACGGCGGCGGCCTCGGCGGGCGGGAGGTCGCCGAGGAGGCAGGCGGTGAGGCGTGGCTCGTGCGGGCAGGTGTTTTTCATACGTCCTCCTTGCGGCTGACGTGGCGGGCCAGCTTCTTGACGGCGGTGTGGAGCAGGGCGCCGACGGTGCCGCGGGGGCGGCCGATGACGGCGGCGATCTCTTCATAGCTCATGTTCTGCTGCAGGCGGAGGAGGATCACCTGGCGCTCGGCGGGGCCGAGCGCGCCGAGGCAGGAGAGAACCAGGGCGCGGCGATCCCCGTCCGGCTCCTGGTCGGCGTGGATGCCGCCGGTGCGGATGTCGTCCTCGGCGGCGCCGCGTTCGTGGAGGCGCCGGCGGCGCTCCTCGCCGCGGATCAGATCCACGGCCTCGTTATGGGCCACGCGGAAGAGCCACGGCTTGAGGGTTTCGTCGGCCTCCTGCCGCGGCTGCCAGTTCTGGCAGAGCTTGATGAAGACGGTTTGCACGACATCCTGGGCCAATGTGGCGTTGCGCAACAGCCGCGCGGTGTAGCGCAACAGGGGTTGCTGGTACTCCCGGACCACGGCATGGATGCGCTGCTGCCGCAGTTCCGGGGCGATCTGGTTTGTGTCCGTTCGGGGAGGCATGGGCGTTCCTCTACGGGTCGCTACAACCCGGATACGTCTCTCGCAGCCGGCATGTTGGACTTTTTTCCAGAGGCGATGGCACGCCCCCGGCGCGCGCCTGCGCGACCGGCGGCAGGCCGTGGCGCCAACCCCGCCGGACGCTCGCGGGCGTCAGCGTCATGATGTGCCTCCACGCTTGGGGAAGTCAAGCGTCTTTCTGGATTGCCGATTCGATCCAGAACGGGTATCATACACCCATTCGTTTCGAGTTCAGTGTCGCGTCCGGAAGCTCCGGGCGCGCGGGCGTCAATCCGGGGGGCAACGACCATCACGAGGGCCCGTCCGCGCCGAAGCTGTGCCCCGCCTGTCTCCATCCGACGGATCACTTCGAGCTGCTCGTCGAGCCGTTTTGAGCCGCCGGTCGCTTGAACCGGGCGTGGCGCGGAGGAAGGGGGGACGATCATGGATCTGGGCGGGCTGTTGCGGTTGGCCGTTGAAGCCGGCGCGTCGGATCTCCATCTCGTGCCGCCGAACCCGCCGTTTGTGAGGGTCAACGGCGCCCTGCGCGAGCTGGGCGCCGCCGCCATCCAGCCGGAAGACGCCCAGCGGATCATCTTCAGCGCGCTCTCGGCCGCGCAGATCGAGCGGTTCCGGAAGGAGCAGGAGCTCGACACGTCCTTCTCGGTGGATGACGTGGGCCGGTTCCGGATCAATGTGTTCGAGCAGAAGCACGGCACGGCGGCCGTGCTGCGGGTCATTTCGCCGCAGATTCCCGAGCCCGAGGCGATCGGGCTGGACGAGACCGTCCTGCAGCTCACCCGGCTGCCCCACGGCCTGATCGTGGTCAGCGGCCCCACGGGCAGCGGCAAGACGACCACGCTCGCCTGCCTGGTCAATGCGATCAACGCCACGCGGCAGGCGCATATCCTGACCATCGAGGATCCCATCGAGCACATCTACCCGAAACTCAGTTGCGTGGTGACCCAGCGGGAGATCGGCGTCCATACGCACGGGTTCCATGCCGCGATCACGCGCGCCATGCGCCAGGATCCCGATGTGATCCTGATCGGCGCGATGCACGACATGGAGACCATCGCCGCGGCGTTCGCCCTCGCCGAGACGGGGCATCTGGTGTTTGCCGCGCTGCCCACCGCCGACGTCGCGCAGACCGTGGACCGCATGATTGACGTCTTCCCCCCGTTCCAGCAACAGCAGGCGCGCGCCCAGCTTGCCTCGACCCTGCGCGCCGTGATCTGCCAGCAACTGGTGCCGAGGCGGGACGGCGCGGGCCGGGTCGCCGCCCGTGAGATCATGGTCGCCGGCGCGGCGACTGCCAAGCTGATCCGCGAGGAGAAGACCCATCAGATTTACAGCGTCATCGAGACGGGGCTCCACGCCGGCATGAAAAGCATGGATCGCGACCTGGCCGATCTGACGCGTAACGGGGTCATCTCGCTGGAGTCGGCGCGCGCGCACGCCAACAATCCCGAGCTCCTCCAGCGGTTGACGCGGGAGGAGTTCGATCCATGATCCGCGTGTTGCGATCCGTGCCGATTCTGGCCGCCTGCTCCGACGCGCTGCTTCTCGACGTCGCATCCTTCACGCGGGAGATCACGCTGGAGCCGCTCCGGACGCTCTTCCGCGAGGGGGATCGCGGGGACGCGCTGTATATCGTTCGAAGCGGCGCGGTGGAGATTCGCAAGGACGGGGGTGTGCTGGCGGTTCTGGAGGCCGGCAGCCTGTTTGGCGAAATGGCGCTCTTCGAGGATGCGCCGCGCAGCGCCGACGCGGTCGCGCGCTCCGAATGCGCCCTTCTGGAAATCGCGATGCCCCGTTTCCGCGACCTGCTCCTCGCGCATCCGGACGAGGGCATGCGCGTGCTCTTCGCCGGCATGGCGGAGATGTCGCGGCGCCTGCGCGCGACCTCGCGGCAACGGGTGACGGTTTTCGAGACCGGAAGGATCGTGGGCGCCCGCGCGCCGGTGCAGCGAATGTGCGAGCAGATCGTCCGCCGCCTCATGCGCGACATGCCGGGCGCCGACGGCGGCCTGGTGCTGTTGGACAACCCGCTCACCGGCGTCCGCGAGACGGCGTGTCGCGTTTCGATCACCGACGCCGAGGCGCAAGCCGCGGTCAAGGCGTCCGGCGACCGCACGGGCCACGCCGCGGTTCGCGCCCTTTGTGACGGGACGATGCGGATGACGCCGCTCCGCGACGGGGAGCGAACCCTCGGGTTTCTGGCGATTCGCAAGGCGGTCGGCCTCTTCTTCTCCCTTGAAGAGGAGATCATCCTGGCGACGGTGGGCGATCAGGTCGGCCTCGGCCTGATGAACGCCTACCTGAGGCAGGAGGAGGATGCGCGCGGAAGGCTCGCCCGCCACCGGATGCACGGCCGGGACGCGCGCGGCCGCTGATTCCATTCCGGCTTGCTCCCGCCCCCGCGCGGGCGTTATCCTGTGCGCATGCAGCAACAGCCGCCGGTGAACGAGCGGGTCCGGGACCGCGATTTCAAGTATTACATCTTCGATTGGGATGACAATATCCTGAGCATGCCCACGCGCATCCATCTGGAGAAGCGCCAGCCCGATGGCACCTGGGCGCCCCACGCCGTCTCCACCGCGCTGTTCACCGTCATCCGGAGCGACACGCAAAACTACCGCCCGCCCGGCAACGACTGGGATCGCGCCTTCCGCGAGTTTCGCGACATCGCCGACCGGCCCGATCAGGTGTTCCTTCAGGACGCGCGCCAGGCGATCGGCGCCGTGCTCGCGGGCAGAACCCCGCCCGCTCCCAGCTTCAACACCTTCCGCAACACCCTGGTCGAGGGGCGGCTGTTCGCCATCGTGACCGCGCGCGGCCATGCCAGCGACACCCTGCGCCAGGGGGTCCGCCTCTTCATTGACCTCGTGCTCTCGCCGGACGAGCGCCAGACCCTGCTGGCCAACCTTCGCGGCTATCGCTTCTGTTACGATGGACTCACCGTGTTCGGCACGGACGACGAGGAGATCAACTATTACCTCGGCCTCAACCGCTACCACGCCGTCACCTCGCCGACGTTCAAGGACTGGATGGCCGGCAGGGGCCCCTCCGTGGATGAGGACAGCGCCGAAAGCCGCAAGCAGTTCGCGATCCGCGATTTTGTCGAGCATGTGATCCACATCATCCAGCGGACCGACCGGACGCTCCGCCGTCCCATCAGCGTCGGTTTCTCCGACGATGACCCGGCCAACATCGCCGCGGTCGAGACCTATATCCGCACCGTCCTCTCCCGTCACTTCCCCGGCGTGAAGTTCTGCGTCTACGACACATCGGATCCTGAAACCGCCAACGGCCGCAAGATCGTGGTCTCGGGGCAGATGGATTTGTTCTGAACGGCGCGCAACCCCGCCCATGGATCCCGGACGTCACCACCCCATGCAAGCCCTTCCATCCAGACAGGCCGACCCGCACGCGCCGCGCCCCCTCGTGCTCGCGCCCATGGCCGGTTTCACCGACGCGGCGATGCGTCGCGTCGCGCATGCCTTCGGCGCCGCGCTGACCTACACCGAGATGGTCAGCGCCGCGGGCCTGCTGCGCGCCGGCGCCCGGACGTGGCCCCTGCTGGAGACGCTCCCCGGTGAAGGGCCGGTGGTCGCCCACCTCTACGGCGCCGAACCGGAGGAGATGGCTGCGGCGGCCGCGGCAGTCTGGCGCGCCGGTCGGTTTGTCGCGGTAGATGTCAACGCCGGCTGTCCGGTGCGCAGGATCACCGCCAACGGCTGCGGCGCGGCGCTGATGCCGCACCCCGGCCGGATCGGCCGCATCGTCGCGGCCATGCGCGCGGCCATGCCGCTCCCCGTGACGGTGAAGACCCGCGTCGGGCTCCAACCCGACCGCGTCCTCGTGCAGGAGATCCTGCGGGCCGCGGAGGAGGCCGGCGGCGCCGCCCTCGCCGTCCACGGCCGTTTCGCCTCGCGGATGCACGGCGGCGCGGTTGCGCTCGACCTGCTCGCCGCCGTCCGCCGGGACGCCCGCATCCCCGTCATCGGCAATGGCGGCGTCCGCTCGCCCGCCGACGCGCTGCGCATGGTTCGCGAGACCGGCGTGGACGCCGTCATGGTCGGCCGCGCGGCCATGGGAAACCCCTGGATTCTCCGCGAGATCGCCGCCGCGCTTGCCTGTCCGGACGCCGCGCCGCCCTCCTCGATCCGGCCCGATGTCGCGGATGTGCGCGCCGTGCTCGTCCGTCATCTCGATGCCGTGCGCGAGCTCCAGATCCGGGCCCGCCAATGGAATCCCGGACGGGCGCCTGACCCCGAGGCGGCCGTCGCCCTGGCCTTCCGCAGCCACCTCTTCCGCTACCTGACCGGCATGGCGGGCGCCGCGCGCATCCGCGGCCGGATGCGTGAACTGAGCGACACGAGAGCCATTCTTGCCGCGGCCGACGTCTGCTTCGCGTGTGAGGCCCTCCGGCGCGATGCCGTCCCTTGAATATGCGGGCGGGAGTCCTGCGCCACGGGGGTTTGCGCGGGCTTCAGATGTTTCCGCCGTCCGCTCCACCCCGCGCCGCGTCTGATCCGGCCGTCTGCGGTTGTGGCGCGGCCCGGACGTTGCTGCCGCCGCACAGGGGATGCACGCGCTGCCGGATCGCCTTGCGGTAGAACCAACGTCAACGCGCGGGGTCGGCCCCTTCCGTTTTTGTGTTGCGCGCCATCCGTCGCTTTTGATACTGTCCCCCCCGCATGCGCCCATCGTCTATCGGTTAGGACACAGGGTTTTCATCCCTGGAAGCGGGGTTCGACTCCCCGTGGGCGCGCCAGCATCAACATGCATACGAATCTCCGCCGCCGCAAGCCAGCCCGTTTCCCCGGGCCCCTCTCTCTCTTGGCTTGCGGCGGCTCTTTTTTGCTTCGCTTCTCCGCGCTTGGCCTGTTTCTGGCCGCGGCGTGCGCGCGGCCGCGGACCGCGACGCCGCCCGATTCGATGGAGTGGGTGTGCATGGGGACGATCGCGGCGGTTTCCGTGCCGGCCGGCCAATCGGGACGGCTGCCGGGGTTGCGCGAGACCGTCGCCGAACGGTTGGCCTCGGTGGAGCGCGATTTGTCGGTCTTCCGCGCCGACAGCGTCCTGAATGCGGTCAATGCCGCCGCGGGCACCCGGGAGCTCGTGCCGGTGAATGCGCACGCCGCCGCCGTCCTTGCGCACGCCTTGCAGGTCGCCGAGGCCAGTGGCGGGGCTTTCGACCCGACAGTCGGCCCCCTGATGGCGCTGTGGGGTTTCCGCGGCTTGCCGGTCGCCGATCCGCCCACGGGGGAGGCGATCGCCGAAGTTCTCGAACACGTCGGCTGGCGGCACATCCGGTTGGACACCTCCGTGCCGGAGGCGCCGTCCGCCGCGCTGGCGCGGCCGGGGATGCGGCTTGATCTCGGCGGCGTCGCCAAAGGGTATGCCGTGGATCTCGCCTATGACCGGTTGCGGGCGGCGGGCGAGACCGACTTTCTCGTCAACCTGGGCGGCAACCTCCGCGGCTGCGGCCTGCCCGGCGCCGGACGCGATGGCTGGCGGGTCGGGGTGCGCGACCCCTTCAACCGCGAGGGCATCCTCGGCGCGGTCACGCTCCGCGAGGGCGAGGCGGCGGCGACATCGGGCAATTACGAGCGCTTCGTGATCCTGCGCGGCGTTCGCTATGCGCACATTCTGGATCCGCGCTCCGGCCGCCCGGTCACCGGCGTGGCCGGCGTCACGGTGCTCGCGCCCACAGCCATGCAGGCCGACGCGCTCTCCACCGCGCTCTTCGTTCTCGGCCCGGCCGACGGCCTGCGCCTGCTGGCGGCCCAACCGGGCTGCCACGCCCTCTGGGTGCTCGACGAAGAGCCGCTGCGCACCATCGCGTCTCCCGGTTTTTCTGCGCGCTTCAGGCCGGCGCATGCCTCGCGTGCCGGGAGGGGCCAGCCTGCGGCGGAAAGCGTTCGACATCCGACTGCGGGCGCTGCTACACTCTGACCGGTTCACTGAAGCTTCGCTCGGGATTCGGTGTCGCATTCGTTTCCCGGGCCGGATCGGGCGCAACCCCTGACCGGTTGTCCCGGCGTGCGGCCTTTCTTTCGGTGTGACGATGGGTGGAGAGTGGGATCGTGCTCAATTTCTTGCGCATGCTGCACATGACCTTCCTGAACCTCTCGTGCCACGCGTTTCGTGCGTTCCTGGCGGCGCTTGGCGTGGTTCTCGGGGTGGGCGCGGTGGTGGCGATGATGGCGATCAGCGAGGGCGGGCGCCGCGAATCGATCGAGCGCATCCGGGCCATGGGCATTGACAACATCGTCGTCCGCTCGGTCAAGCCGACGCAGGAAGGCGAGTCGCAGAACAACACGGGCATCAGCGCCGTTTCCGCGTACGGACTCAAGGCCAAGGACGTGACGCACCTGCTCACGACCTTCGAGAACATCCGCCAGATCGTGCCGGTGCGCGACATGCAGCAACGCATCTTCGCCGGCGGCCGCCGCACCCAGGTGCGGATGATGGCCACCACCCCGGAATTTCTCGACATGACCTTCAGCGATCTGGGGGACAGCCGCGGGCGATGGATCGCCGATGTTGACGAAAGCCGCAGAAATCCCGTCTGTGTGGTCGGCAGCGACGCCGCCCGGATCCTGTTCGGGATTGACGACCCGCTGGGGCAGACGGTCAGCGCGGGCGGCGGCACCTTTCAGGTCGTCGGGGTTCTGAAGAACACGCGCGGGGCCAAGCTGGCCGGCCAGTACGACCTGAACAGCCTGGTCTTCATTCCCTTTGCCACCGGCAACGCCGTCTACGGCAGCATGATCGCGCTCGAGGGATCGCGGCGCGAACGGGTGAGCGTGGACTACGACTTCCTCTACATCAAGGTGATCTCCGTGGAGGATCTCCCCGACACGGTCAAGCGGCTGCGGAACTACCTGGAGACCACGCGTGAAGCGCGGGATTATGAGCTGCAGGTGCCTTACGAACTGATGCTGCAGGAAGAGGCGACGCAGCGCATTTTCCGCATCGTCATGGGGTCGATCGCCGCCATCTCGCTGCTGGTTGGCGGCATTGGCATCATGAACATCATGCTGGCCAACATCTTCGAGCGGACGCGCGAGATCGGCACGCGCCGCGCGCTGGGGGCCAGAAAGCGCGACATTCTCTTCCAGTTCCTGCTCGAATCCACCATCCTGACCGCGCTGGGCGGCGGCATCGGTCTCACGATGGGCGTGGCCATCGCCCGCGCGGTCGAGCATTTCGCGCAGATGCGCACGGCTGTGACCCTGCCCAGCGTGCTGGTGTCGCTGGCGGTCTCCATCGCCACCGGCATGATTTTCGGCACCTATCCCGCCTGGAAGGCCGCCAACCTCGACCCCATCGAGGCGCTGCGGCACGAGTAGGGTCTTCACTCCGGCAGGTACGGATTGTCGCGTTTCTCGGCGCCGATCGTCGTGGTGGGGCCGTGGCCGGGGATGACCAACGTGTCATCGGGGAGGGCGGTCAGCAGGCGCAGGGAGCGCTGCAGGGTTTTGCCGCAGCCGCCGGGGAGGTCGGTCCGGCCGACCGAGCCGGCGAAGAGGGTGTCGCCGCTGACCAGCAGCTTGTCGTCACGGAACCAGAGACACTGGCATCCGGGTGTGTGCCCGGGCGTGTGGAGCCGGTCGGCGCTGAGACCGCCGGCCGCGAGCGGCGGCGCGTTGTCCGGGGTCGGCGCCAGCGAGGCGGGCCGCGTGGGCGTCGTGAGGTAGGGCGGGAAGCGGTTGACCGGCGAGAAGGTCCAGGCGACATCGCCGGCGTGCAGGTGAACCGGGGCGGGCCGAACCGCGAGCAGGGCGTCGAGCGCCGACACGTGGTCAATGTGTCCGTGCGTCAGGAAATAGAGGCCGACATTCAGTTCGTTCTTTTTCAAAAAGTCGAGAATCGCATCCGGATCCGCGCCGGGATCAACCACCCAGGCCGCGCCGGGGTCTTGCCACAGCACCACGCAGTTCACCTCGAACGCGCCGACGACAATGATTTCAGAGTGCATGGTTCACAGCATACGCCACGAGGGCGTCTGACGGCAAAGCCAATTTTGAAGAACCCCCTTGGCGGCGTCGCTTGAAAAGCGTACAGTCATGCGGTGCCGGAACGGGGGCGGGCGGCGGCCTGGACGGCCGCCGCCGCTCGAAGCGTGTGTGCGGGGGTGGGATGTCAACGGCGCCGCCGGATGGCCGGCCGTTCGCGCCCGTCACCGGCAGGAACCGGCCGCCGTGCGTTTCCGTGCGTGACTCATGATTGTCTGGATGAACAATCCGTTTGATCCGCTGCCGGGGGAGGGCGGACGGCTGTTGCGTTATGGCTTGCTCGGCCGGGCATTGGCCGCTGCCGGCCACGAGACGGTCTGGTGGTCGGGCGATTTCCACCATATGCGGAAGATGCGGCGCGCCGTGGCGCCGGTGTACCGGGCGGACGGTTTGGAGGTGCGGCTGGTGCCGACGCGGCCCTACGTGTCGAACGTGGGTTGGGGGCGCTGGCGGAGCCATGCGGCGTATGCCGCGGCATGGGAGCGGATGGCGCGGGAAGCGGTCGCCCGCCGCGCGTTGCCCGCGCCCGACCTCATCGTGGTCAGCCTGCCGCCGCTCGGATTGTTTGACGCCGCCGCGCGGTTGCGCGAGGCGTGGGGCTGCCGGGTGTTTCTGGATGTTCAGGATAGCTGGCCGGAGACCTTTTACCGGCTGTTGCCGCCGTTTCTCCGCTCGCGCGGCCCGAGCCTCTTCGCCCGGCTTCACCGCGTCGCCGCGCGCGCCTATTGCGGGGCGGATCGGGTGAGCGCGGTTTGCCGGAGCTACGCCGCGCTGGCGCGGGAACGGGGATGCCGCGGCGTGCCGCAGGTCTTCCGTCTGGGGTGTCCGTTGCCCGAATCGGTGGAAGCGCGTCGGCCGGCCGACCGGATGCTGCGGCTCTGCTACGTTGGCAATCTCGGGCTGTCGTACGATATCCGGACCCTGGTGCGCGGCGTGTGCGCGCTGGCGGACGCGGGCGAACCCGTGACGCTGGACGTAGCGGGGGACGGCGCCCATTGGGGATGGGTGGCCGGCGCGGCGGCCCGCGGCCGGTCGCCGGTGCGGTTCCACGGGTATCTGGACGACGTGGAGATGCAGGCGTGTCTGCGCGGATCGGATGTCGGCGTGGTGCCGATGTTCGCCGCCTCCCGGGTCGCGGTGCCGAACAAACTGGCGGACTACGCGGCCTTTGGCCTGGCGATGGTGAACGGGCTGGAGGGGGAGGCGCAGGGGTTGCTGGACCGCTTTGAAGCGGGTCTCGGCTACACGCCGGGGGATGGGACGAGTTTCCAGGAGGCGGTTCGACGCTATCTCCGCGATCCGGAGCTGCTGTTCCGGCATCGGACCGGGGCCAGACGCCTGGCGGAGACCGTGTTTGACGAGCGGAAAATCTATCCCTGCATGGTGCGCTGGCTGGAGGAAGAGGTGGCGAAGATGAGCGCCGGCGGCGAAGAGGCGCGCCAAGGCTAGCGCCCGGAACCGCGCCTGCCGCGCCCGCCCCTGGCCCAGGCCCGCTCTTGCGGCGATGGCTGCCGACTCCCGTCCAGGGAGGTCAGGGCGGGGGTTCTCTCCCGAGCTCATCCGCGCGCCCGACGGACGCCCTCCGGGTCGCGGGCGCGACCAGGCGTTTCGTCGGCTCGTAGAGCAGCAGGATGGCAATCGCGCTGAAGAACACGCCGAGGAGAATCTTGACGACCACCAGGTTGCGGCGGCTCCAGTCAATCAGCAGGGTGATCTGCATGCCGCGATGGAAGCAGACGAAGACCACGGCAAGAGGGGTCACGAACAGCAGGTTGTAGAGGATCAGGAGCACCCAGGCCTGGAGGCTGGAGGTGCCCTCCTTGACCAGATACGTCAGCACCGGGAGATAACCCTGTCCGGTGCAGACGCTCTCGAGCAGGGTGACGGCCGCGCCGATCAGGGCGCCGCTCACGAGGGGCCCGCCCATGCCCATGCCGCTGCGCATGACCGTGTGGATGCGGGCCTTGATGCCCTTGGGGATCTGAAGCGTCACGTCGCCGGGGCTGCCCGATTTGCTGAAGCGAATGGCGTCGCGAAACGAGAGAAAGGCAAGCGGAATCATGCCGAGCCCCACGGCCAGCTCGAAATAGGTTTTGAACACGTCAAAACGGGGGACCCGCTTGATCGCGAAAAAGAAGCCGAGACCGAGGCCGGTGTAGACAACGAAGGACGCCGCGATGAACGAGACGCCGACCAGCAGGCGGGTGCGTTTGCCGACCTTCAAGACGGCCAGGAGGCTGAGAAAGAAGATGAGCGTCGAGATGGCGCAGGGGTTGAACCCGTCCGTCAGGCCGCCGATGACCACGAGGGTGAAGGTCAAGGCGCCGGCGCGCGCGCACACCAGGTCGCGCTGCTCCTCGACCGAGAGTCGGGGGGGAGCGGGCGGACGCCAGGAGCGAGACTGGCGGCGGGAGAGCCCCGCGTTGACCTCATCGGACAGCGCGGACGAGATGGCCTCAAAGCCGGAGAGAAAGACCGTGTGATCCACGACGATGGAAACCAGCCCGTTGTCGTGGTTGTCGCAGCGGTCCTGGTAGGCGAGGAGCAGCGGAATGGTCTCGGGCCGGTTCATGTCGTGGTGAACCAGCTCGTAATAATCGCCGTATCGCGCCTCCAGATCGGGGAACACCTCGCGCTTCACCCGATCGCACTCGGAGCAGCCGGGGGAGTAAAAGAAATCGAGCCGGACCTGCTCGGCGATGTCGGCGCGGAGGGGTTGGCCCAGAGCGAACAGCAGGCACGCGGCGGGCAAGATGAGCATGCGACGGAAAAAGGACGACATAGGGCAATCACCTGTAGAATGCGGGAAAGAACTATATCGAAATGGGGCGCGGGGGTACAGTCTAAACCTGGAAGAGCGGCAATAAAAAAGCGGCAATCCTTGACGATTCCACCCCGCTTCGGCTACCTTCCATTCCTGCAAGCGCTGCTTCAGGCCGGTTCCTGCGGGTCGTGTGCTCGCGCCGCCTGAGACGCTTCTTTGACCGCTTTTCAGGAGGGATGTCATGCTCCTGCCGCTGACCGTCGCGCAGAAACAGCTCGTGGATAAGCTGATGAACTCCATGAGTCTGGAGGAGAAGATCGGCCAGACCCTCTCCCCGGAGGTCTGGAATTTTGGCGAGGATCCCCAGGAAAAGCATTTCGAGGCGGGCGTATGAGTGACTGCCCGACAGGGTTCGATCCATCATGAAGCCGGGCGACCGACACCTGAAGATCGTGGAGTGGTCCGAAGAGGACGACTGTTATGTCGGCGCCTGTCCCGGCCTCATGCCGTCACCCCGTGCTGGTCTGGGGCGGAGGAAGGGCAAACAGAGATGAGCCGCCGTCCCAAGGATCTTCACCTCAAGACGCGACGCACGTTCGAACCGGCGATTGCCGACTTGCGCCGTATTCTGGCCGCGCCCGAAATGGGCGACCGGGATATTGTGCTTTATCATGCCGCGTTAAACCTCTACGTGTTCATGGATGAAGTGGCTTTGGACGTGCAGAAGGCGCAGGTGCTCATCGACGTCGCACGGCTGGCCAGGGATTCCAGCGGCCCGGGGCGGGACAGAGCCGAAGCGCAACTGATGGACCATCTCGACCACGTCGTTCGCAACTGTGGCAGTGCCTTCGACGCCGCTGGTCTCGATCAATTCCTCGTGTTTCCCGACTGTGCCGGTTGTCCGACCGATCTCGAAACGCCCTGCACGATCATGTGCGACATCTGCACATATGCCTTCGACTGCTTGGCTTACACACGGCCGCGCGACCCGTTCGCCGGCATACGCCGCGCGGGAGCCTTCCAGGTGCTCGCGTCTGCCGGGCAGGCATTGGAGATCCCGTCCGCCATGCCGCTGGCGCTGGCCGCGCTGAAGCGGGACCGACGGCTTGAGGCGCGAGGCGCGATCAGTTTTCTGGAGGAGTATTTCAATGCGCGGGAAGGCGAACCGGTGCCGCACGAGATCGAACAAATCCTGCTGAACTTCGCCAAGCGCACGAACAACCGTTCGAACGCGACCGGAGCGTTGAACGTGCTCCTCGAGGCCGGCGCCATCAGCGAACTGCACGCACGATCCGTTATCGCTGACTGGAAAGAGCAGCATCTCTGAAAGAAAGAGCGATAAAGAGGATACGAGGCGAGCAGTCCCCGTGCCCGATGCTTCAATCCCTCGATCCCCAGTCTGGTTTTGTTCATCTTGATGCCGGCGCGCGGGCTATCCTGTCGCCGATCCCGCGCCGTGATAGGCGCGATCCCAGTCCTTGAGGACGGGATCGAAGCCGAGACGGGCGAGCGCCGCGCGAACCTCGGCGAGCGGGCGGCGGTCGGCGACGTCGAATTGCGGTTCGGCGTCGATCTTCTCCGTGTAGCCGCCGGGGGAGGTGCAGGAACCCGCCGAGAGTTTGGTGGCGCAGATGCGGGCGAGCTTTTCGCGCAGCCCGGCCGGCTCGCGGGTCGAGAGCGTCATCCCCACATCGGGGAGCTGAAGGCGCAGCGCGATCATGATCTGCACGAGGTCGGC
>Ga0172375_10006678_pt1 | contig 16060 bp, 27 predicted proteins | sample LakKiv1m_FD_114537 | JGI IMG/M metagenome (GOLD analysis project Ga0172375, IMG submission 114537) | Freshwater microbial communities from Kabuno Bay, South-Kivu, Congo - kab_092012_11.1m | ecosystem: Environmental > Aquatic > Freshwater > Lake | place: Democratic Republic of the Congo...
AGAAGTTCTCCCTTTGAATTCTTCTCCTCGTTTCTTGACTAACTCTTGGAAAGTCTCTTCATTAATCTCTCCCCAAGTGGCATAATCTTTTACTTTATTGATCATTCCTCTAAATGTTATCGTATCGGGGACAACTGTAGCATGATTCTTACGGAATAATTTTAACAAGGCGAAAGTGTCTCTAATTTGTTGAGGAGTATCTACAGAGCCACGTATTTTAATTATGGCTAACCTTTTCTCTGTTCCAGTAACTTTAGTTTTAACTTCCTTTTTAGGAGAGGGATTGTTAACAGCCATTTTTATTCTTGCTCCGTTTTAGTCTCTTTTAATTTACCTTCAATGATTCCTAAGCGTTGAATGTCTTCTGGTCTGACTTTAACTTCAGACAATTTTTTAAGAGCAGCTATAGTTGCTTGGGCTAAATTTAATTTTGTTCCGGTTTGTCCGTCTGTTCTAGTCCAGATATCTTTTATTCCTGCTAAAGTTAAGATTTTAGCACATTCTTTCTCAGCACATAATCCTTTACCTTTAGGTGCAGGAATTAAGGTTACTTCTACCGAGCCAGATTTCCCCGTTACTGCAAAAGGAATAGAGTGGGGTTGTTTACAGTTACACTCCCAACTTCCACATCCTCTTCTAACTCTGATAACATTTAATTTCGCATTTCTTTTAGCTTTATCACGGGATGGAACAGTTTCTTTACTGTTACCCACACCCAAACCTACAAAACCATCTTTATTTCCGATAACTGCACAGGTCATAAAGTTTGGCTTGTTTCCCTCAGAGGTTTTCTTTTGAGTTTGTTTGAATATTCTACGTTGACCACCACCAAACTTACCTCGTGCTTGACCAACAAGTAATAATTCTTCTTCCGTTCCTGGAAGTAATGTATCAATCATGCCTGCTTCCATGATGCGATATCCTGCATCAAAGAAATCTTCAATGTTTCCGACTTCGCCTTTTTGCACTCTTCTTCCTAGTTCGGTAACCGGTTTCCAAAGGGATTCTTGATCAGGTACTTCTTCAATTCCTTCTAACTTGTCTTTGACTTCTACTGCTTCTTCTACAACTACAGCAGTCTTTTCTTCAAGTTTTTCTTTTTTCTTGGCGATTTCTCGGGTCATTTTTTTTCTCGTGATTTTATTTTAAAGCTAAAATTTTTTGTTTAGTGGCATTAAATACATCTTCCATCTTCTCGGGGGTGCTCTTATTCTTCAAGTATAAAGCAAATAATTGTTCATACTCTTTCTTTCCTTTTAACGAAGTAGCGTAAGCGACAATGTTCTTTCCACTAATTTGTTCTTGGCTTGGGAAAATATCTTTCTCACCATGAGGAACATTTAATCCCCCGTCAACAACTCCTTTTAAGAAAGCATAACTCTTACCTTTTTGTAATGGAGATTTTAATCCCGTGTCTAAGATTGCTTGTTTAAGTCCTTTTATATGAGCTAGTTTTCCTAAAAGCAAACCCGTAAGGTATGCTGCGGGGAAATTCTTCCCTGAATAAGTCCAACCCATCTTTTTCAAAGCGCTAGAGTCAGTTGCCACTAACACTTTATCTCCTTTAGTGTTAAACTCTATTACTTGAGCGATAACTCGAGAGTTAGTGAATCTCACTACTAACCTTAACTGTTTTGAAAGTAACAATTTCAATCGATTATGGTAATCAGTCTTTTGTTCTCGTTTTCTTCGGAACAGTACAGTACGATGTTTATTATTTGTCATTTTACTTCTTCTCTAATAACTTATATTCATTTAGGTAAAGTTTAAGGTGTCTCTTGTTTCTGAAGAAACCGCCTTTTACTCTTAAATAAAGCATTTGATAATTCTTGCTACTAATTAACCCTTTCTCTTTAAGTTCTTGGATCAGTTCTCTTTGTGTTCTTACTCTGTTTATCCATTGTTCTTTTCTGGTAACTAAAGCATACTTCTTACCTTTTTTGCTACCTCTGCCACTTCTTCTTCCTTTTCTTTTCTGTGCAGCAATTTTACGAGCTCGAGCAAGAGAATGGCCGTTACCAGCACTCTTGTAAATCTTACCTACAGCAATTAATCCGCGGATATCCGAACGAGTTAAGGCTTTGACTACCTCTTCTAAGGAATCGGCAGCAAACTTTACCTTTTTAGGTGAAGTCTTCATAATCTTAGCTGCAAGTAATTTTTTATTGATCATTTTTATTGCCTTTTAATTAATTCTTTTTCTACTAATTCTTTCTCTTCTTTCTGTTGATCTTTAGATTCTTCCTTATTCTCAACTTTTTCTTCTTTGACCTTATCAGCTTCTTCTTTCTTTTTCTTTTCTTCAGCTTTCTTCTTTTTCTCTTCTTGCTTCTTACCTTTCTCGCTCAACTTTTCTTTTCTTTTCTTCTGTCGAGCACCAAACTCTTGCTGAATCTTTTCTATCAACTTGGAAAGGTCTTTGACATTAAGTATTCTGATCTTCTTTTCGATGGCTAATTTTAATATCTCTACTCTTTTTTTATTTCCTACAGACGCAGAGATTACCGCTCCTTGTTTTTTCGGATCGATAGCTAATAATTCCTCTTTGTTGCTCACTACTACTTTCTCTAGTCCAGAGGAGTGCAATCCTCTCACTTCTTTGGGAGAACCGAAACCGATACTTACTAAAGTGGGATGTCCCCGCTGACATTGACGAATAGCCGAAGACGTTCCGTAAGGAAATTTCCACTTTGCTTTCATACGCGGGTATATATGAGACTCGCGAACCACGAACTTTGGTTTAATCTTTTTGCGCTTGTTCCTCAATTCTAATAGTTTTTTAGTTTCCATCTTTAATCGTTAAGTTTATTCTGGTTTTTGAGTTATGTAACAACCGTCTTGAAAAATACGGATGTCTCGGTTAGTGATGCGGCACAAATTCTCAATGGTGGACGCAGCTAATCCTGCAGCTTCAATATCTACACTGCTGATAGTAATATCATTTCCGCTTACTTTTACTTCTACTCCTTTTGGGAGAGATGCTCTTCTAGGGACAGTTTCTCCAAAGAAGTTCTTGATTACAATTTCATTCCCATTAATTGCAACATTCATAGGGAAATGACCGGAACAAATCTTCAGTTTGTACTGGTGTAACTCTTTAACTCCTTTGACCATATTTTTAACGTGAGAGGTGAAAGTGCCCAACTGCATCTTTATTCTTTTGCTAGCTCCTTTCGCTAAAAGGATTACTTTCCCTTCTTGTACTTGGACTAATATTTTCGGATCGAGAAGATTTCTCTCCACTTCTCCTTTAGGTCCTTTTATCTTTAAAGATCCGCCTTTTAACTCGACAGTAACCTTGTCTCCTAGTACAATTTCTCTTTTCAGATCGGTTTTCATTTTAATAACAATAAGCGACCAACTTCCCGCCTATTTTTTTATCTTTTGCTTGATAGTGAGTCATTATACCTTTGGAGGTAGATACGATTATAACTCCAAAGTCCTTTGCAGGCAAATATCTTTTCTCCCATTTTTCGAAAGTGTTGTGTTTTGTTGAAAATCTGGGCTTGACTACTCCACATTTATTGACGTTTCCTAAAAGGTTGAGTTTGAGGAAATTTCCTTTTCCGTCTTCTACTTCTTCAAAGGATCCGACATAATTATGATCATTCATGATGGTTAAGACTTCCTTGATTAGTTTCGAGGCCGGTTTTATCAATACTTCGCGCTTCCCAACCTTCTCGGCGTTCAAGATCTTTGCCAGTGCTGCTGCCAATGGGTCATTAAACATTTTTTACCTCGATATATTTTAGCTATATTTTTTGAAACCAATGTTTGGTCCGATTTCACGGAAGCATTGTCTGCACAAACTGATTCCATATTTGTTGATTAGTCCGCGGCTTCTTCCGCAATTGCGGCATTTTTTCAAAGCCAGACCACAGCTTCTTTTCTTTGGTATGTTGAATTTGATGAATTTAGCTTTCTTTATCGGTTTGGCGTTAAGCTGCGTGAAAGCCTTTTTAGCATCGCTAGTAGTCATTTTTACTTAACCTCCACACCCATTTTTTTAACAAAATCAATTGCTTCTTGTTTAGCTACTTGATGAGACTTGCCAACTTTGCTACTGCTTAACTTACGTTTCTTTACTCGATAACCCTTTCGCTCTAGAGTTACGGCAACTTCTAATCCCATAATCTTTAATTCAGGATCATATTCGATTCCTTCGATGTCGATGTATTCCGGAACACCAAAGGAAAAACTTCCTTGAGTATCAAAGTTTCTTATGCTTAAAGTATTCTCTTTTGCAACTAAGATTCTTTTTAATAGTTGTTCAGCATTTTTTCTTATTGTTACTTTGCATCCGATGACTAATCCCGGTCTTAATCCCCATCCCGGTATTCTCTTTTTGGTTTGAGTTTTTACTGGAGTCATACCAGATAATTTTTGTAGTAACTTCAATCCTCGTTTTAAGTGATCTTCGTCTTTGCCTGAACCAATGTTTAGAGTAATCTTGGCAATGTGAATTTCTTTCATAGGGTTTTCTTGATTAGCTTTCATTTTAATTCTTGATCTCAATTACCGGTTTATCTTTGCCGATTACAAAGAAGTATTCTTTTGCGGTCATGATTTCTTCCCCATCCTTAACATAAACGGCTTCTTTTCCTTTAGTTTCTTTGAACTTTCCTAAATCACCATTATGTTTTCCGCTAGTTAGGAAGACCAACGCTCCTGCAGTTAAAGGTAGCACTTCTTTAATCTTATTATCGGGAAGAGTTAGTACTACGCTATCTCCCACTTTAACTTTTACGTCGGTATTTAAATTCTTTCCATCATGTAAATTTACTTGTAACTTTTTTCCCGGTAAGATTGATTTTCCTACCACTTTACAGATTTTAATATGACTTTCAGTTTCACTGACGGGATTTACAGTAATTCTTCCTTTTTTATCTAACATTAAGCGATACGCCTGTTTAAGAGCGGGAATCTTTAACACATCAAATAAGCCGATAATAAATCGGTAATCTTTCCTTCTCTTTCCGTCAACCAATATCTCATTGTTAATTAGAACTTTTTTGGTTTCAGTTAAAGTTGAAGCTAATTTTAATTCATCTCGAATAATTGTTCCTAAGGCTAAACCATTGGAAAGAGCGTGAGCACCGGGTCTAGGCCTGATAGTAAATACTTTTGCTTTACGATCAATGATCCACGTTTTTGGTGCAGGGATGCGCTTTAAGTGATTTTTCATTTTTCTCCTTTACTTTTTGGTTTTAACTTCCTTTTTAACTATCTTCTCCGCTTTAGGGGCGGTTCCTTTGAGGTGAGAGTCTAACTTTTGTTTTCTCTTCTTATCCTCAAGGTTCAAATCGATGATCATTAAGTTAGAGGGGTGCAATTGCGCCGGTAATTTAGTTCCATCTTTTTTGATGTTTTCTGCTCCGGACACATAGATTCTTTCTCTTTTCAAATTAACTCGTTCAACTTTGCCTTCTTTCTTGACAAACTGTCCTCGCAATATCTTAACTTTATCTCCTACACGAACTTGAACGTTTCTGGTTCCGTACTTCTTTCTAAGTTCGGCACAGAGATGCACATGGACCAACTTCTGCCTGACGTGCAGAGGGGCATTGTATCGATATTTACGTTGCTTTCCCGGATGTTCACTTTTCTTCCAGGCGGTGGAAAATTTTTTTTGAGTCATTTTTGTTTTCCTTATGATTATTACATTTATAGTATCATGCTAGCTACTTTAGCTACTGCTGGCCATCTCTCCGCTACTTCTTTAGCGATAGGACCTTTGAAAATGGTTCCTTTCGGATTACCTTTTTCGTCTTTTAATACCACTGCGGCATTATCTTCAAATTTGATTCTCATTCCGTCTGCACGGCGGTACTCTTTTCTTTGTCTTACAACGATCGCAGGAACCACAGTTTTACGCATTTCAGGTTTACCTTTCTTTACTGCCACCATCACAAAATCTCCGACGCCCGCAGCAGGAGATCGGCCTTTAACCGTCTTATGTCCTTTAACCGAAATAATCTTTACTACTTTAGCTCCGGAGTTATCACATACATTTATCCAAGCCCCGATGGGCAGAGCACGAGTGATCCTACTTTTGACTGCTTTCATTTTTATTTCTCTTCATGAACTTTTGTTTTCTTATTCTTTGGGGCACTTTCTTTCTTCAAAGCGCTTTTTTCTTTGATTTGTAAGATAACGTGATTTTTAGTTTTACTAAGGGGTCGAGTCTTAGCTACTAATACCTCTTGTCCAACCTCGGCATTGATGCAAGTAGGATTGTGTACCCTCATACGCGATCTTTTCATCTCGTATCTTTCGTATTTGTGTACGTAATGAGGTTTAAACCATTCGATAGTGGCAGAGTGATTTATGTCTTTTTTGATGATCTTTCCAGTAAACAGTTCTTTTTTGATACTGATTTCTCCGTGGAAAGGACATTTCTTATCTGTACACTCTTTGTGAGGAGCTTTAATCCCCAATATTTCACTTTTCATTTTTTTTAACCTTTTAAGCGTTCTTCTGGTTTTTTGCTGATATCTTTGCCGTCGATAATCCTTCCGCTTTTCTTCAAACGAAACACGATGTTTCTTTTGAGTAGCGTCTTGATCACGCCGTTTTGTTCAATCTTAAGTGTGAACTTTGTTTCGTCCACAACCTTCCCAGCAACGTTCATGTCGCTTTTATTGTTGGAACTTAACACTTCGATTTCTTCCCCGATGATTTCATAGGGAAAGTTTTTTTTCATCACGCTTACTCCGACCGATCCAATTCGATTGTCTCTTCGGGGAAGCCCAATTCTACTAAAGCGGCTTTCATGCGCGCCTTATGATCACCTTGCAACTCGATTTGTCCGCTTTTGGCTGTTCCGCCACAAGCAAACTTATTTTTGAGTTTCTTGAAGATTTCTTCAATATTGGCTTCTTTGCTTATTCCGGTAACGACGGTATATTTCTTCCCAAACTTTTTCTTTTCGATCTTAACCAATATCTTTTGTTGTTCACGAGCAATCATCTCGCAAACACACAAATCTTTAGGTAACCCGCACTGGTTGCATACCTCGCTCATGTTTTATTTCTCCTTAACCTCCTTTTCGTTAAGTAAAGTTAGGATTCGAGCAATATTCTTTTTAGTTTGTTTTACCTTTCCCGGATTTTGGGGATTAGTTCCCATGGCTACCTGAGCATTAAGTTTTAAGAGTTCCTTCTGTAATTCACTTTTCCTAGCGAATAATTCTTCTGGTGAGAGGGATCTCATCTCTTTGGTAGTTTTCATGGTTGTGATTATTCCTCAGTATTTTGATTTTCTGGAACAGCATCGCTACTTTCAGTTTTCTTTTCCTTCTTAACTTTAGGTGCAGACTTTTTCTTAACCGTTTTTTTCTCTCCTTCAACGAGAGATTTTCCATCTTCTGATTTCTTTTTTCTTTTACTAGATTTCTCTTCTGTTACTTCTTCTACCACCGTCTGTGGTTCGGTTAAGATTTCGATGCGATCAGGTAATTTTAAGTCAGGAGGCATGATTGACACTTTTATTCCCACAATTCCACTTTTCAATAAAGCGGAAGCCTGAGCTTTACGTACTCCACTTACAGAGATGTCTCCACATTTCTTTAAATATCCTTGATAAAATCTCCACGTCTTTGCTCGAGCGCTAGGTATTTTTCCAGAGATTAATATCTCTACTCCCATTGCTCCAGATCGAATTACGTTTTCCATAATCTTGTGACCGACACTTTTGAATCGCTGGGATCCAAAGCGTTCTAGGGCGCTAGTGATTTTCTCTGCCACCAAACTAGCATCAAGATATAATTCTCGAACTTCATTGATTTCAATTTGAGGATTCTCTAAGTGGAACTGTTGTTTTAGCTCCTTAGTAAGTTCTTTAATGTTGGATCCTTTTGATCCGACGATTAAACTAGGCTTGCTAGAGTTAATGATAATCTTTTCACCTAAAGGAATTTTCTTTAATCTGATAGCGGAAATTCCACCTACTTTACTTAATTTGTTCTTGACGTACTGCTTTATAGCGTACTCTTTTGTTTTTTGAGCAATAAACTCGCGTTCGATCATTGTGATTCACCTTTCTGCTTCTTAGCAGGGGTTTTTGTATTTTTCTCTTTTTTCTGTTCCTTAACCTTTGTCTTAAGGTCCGGCATCTCAACCACTTCAATCTCTAAATGTGTTCGTTTTGTGCCACGGTGCCATCGGTTCCCGGTCTGGGGAGCAGAAGCCTTATTGGCAATTATTTTAGTTATTTTTAGATTAGCAGTGTTTAGTCCCTTTGCATGAGCATTCGCTTCGACATTTTTAATCAAATGTAAAAATTCTTTAGATGCTTTTTGAGGATATCTTCCCGTAGACATTCCCGCTTTATGACCAATGTCCCGAACGAAACGATGATAAGAGAAAGCACGTTTTAAGGCAATAACTTCCTCTAACATTTTTTTGGCTATTCCTGTATTCTTATAACGCAAGTTACGAGCAACCTCAATAGATTGCTTAGTGGAAACAGGGAGGTTCTTACTACTAGCGTGAGCCACATGTTCAGGTTTAATTTGGTTTTTCTGAGCCATTTTTATCTCGCGGAAATAGCTTTACTGGATCGAGTTGCACCGATACCAGCAGCACTATGTTTAACTCCTTTTCGAGTATGCGAAAACTCGCCTAAGTTGTGCCCTAACATTTCTACATTTACTCTAACCGGAACGAATTCTTTTCCGTTATAAACTTGTAAGGTCTTTCCTACCATCTGGGGCAAGATAACCATTTCTCGACAATGAGTTTTAACATTATCTTTACCTTGATTAAGTACACTAAGCAATTCTTTTTGTGCGGGAGTGAACCCTCTCTTAAGAGATCTTCTCTGTCTAGAAGTAGTCAATTCCATGAACTGTTTTAAGTCCAATTTCTTGACTTCTTCTTCATTTCTTCCCCGCCAACTTAATTCTTTTGCCATCTTGATTTATTACACCTTTATTTACGTCTACCCGTTCTTCTTGGAGCAATCTTACCTACTTTTCTACCCGGAGGAGCACTACGAGGAGATTGCGTTGGTCTTCCTTTAATATGAGAACACTTTCCACCAAAAGGATGGTCTACAGCGTTCATAGAGATACCACACACACGTGGCCATAACTTGTTACGAGCATGCATTTTGAAAAAGCGGGTACCTGCTTTCAGGAACGGCTTTTCTAATCTTCCTGAACCAGCTAAGACCCCGATCGCTGCACGGCATTCCGGTAAGAGTAATTTTTCTTTTCCAGAAGGAAGTTTTACTTTAATCCCACTTTCTCCCTTAGCTACAATTTTAGCAAAAGTACCACTAGTTCTAACTAACTTTCCCCCATCACCGGGGCGAATCTCTAAATTATGAATAGGAGTCCCTTCTGGAATATCCTTCAAACTTAAAACGTTACCTTCCTTTACTTCTTCCCCACAGATTTCGATCTGGTCCCCTACTTTTATTCCTTCGGGAGCGAAAGCTAGTTTCTTTTCTCCAGTTAAATAAGATACTTCCATTAAGGGGGCAGTATGTCCAGAACAATGGACCAACTCGGAAACAACACCGGAAGTCTCCTTTGAAAATAGTTTAACTTCTCCTTTAAAGCGATGGCTAGGTGATCTAAAAGATAAAGTTCCGCGTCCTCTTCTTTGTTGGATTAAGTTTTTACCCATTTTCTTTTACCTAAATCATTCCTAAATCAGCACCAATGTCTGATGCCAGATGCTCTTTTCCAATCTTAATGTATGCTTTTTTCTTACCAGTAATCGAGTTTTGAATATTAACCTTAAGCACTTTAACCTTGAATAAGATTTCAACAGCTTTTTTAACTTGAGCTTTAGTGGCTTTATTGTCCACTATGAATATTAATTTATTATCAAACTCAACTTGGCGAATACTTTTTTCCGTGGAAAGAGGATGTTTAAGGATAGCGTAAGGATCGAAAGAGTTTACCTTATTAGTCGACGCTTTAATTAAGCCACTTTCCTTTTTTACAGTTCCTTCCGTTTTAGCTTTAGCCATTTTACATGAATAGTTTATTTTTTCCTAAAGTTTCTAATGCTTTTTTTGTCCATAAAGTAACGCGTCCGGGATGAGCACCAGGAGCAAGCATTTCTACATTTAAAGCGTTAACCGGAACAACGTCAATACCGGCCAGATTCTTAGCGGCCTTAGATAAGGGACATTCTTCCCCAGTTACAAACAGGATACTTTTCTTTTGTTTGTATTTTCTTCCTCTAACTTTTCCCTTACCTGCACGAATTTTCTTTTCTGCAGCGCGTGCTAACTCTTTATCAAACCCTAAAATTGATAAAATCTTTTGAAGAGATTTAGTTAAGTTAACTTTTTCTATTGAAGAATCGATTGCGAAAGGATATTCTGAGGGTAATTTATGTCCACGTTTTTCCACCATTTCTTTATTTATAGTAGCAGAAAGGGCAGAACGGATGGCCTTGCGATTCTCTTTTTGGTTAATCTTTTGTTCCCAAATTTTCTCTGCACGCGGAGGATGAGCAGCATGACCTCCTCTAGTTTGAGGAGAAAACGCTCCTACCCAGAACATTCTAGTTCCACGGTGTGATAAGATTTTACGGTTAACACGACTAATACCAAAACCGTAACAACCACGATAATGACGTCTTTCTTTACTTACTCTTGAAGAATGTCTTAAACCTGCTCGGGGGTTTGTACCATATGGTTGACGAGCAGCACTCTGAAGGGCATGTACAGCGCGGCAGATTAAATCTGGGCGTAACTCTTCACTAAATTGTACGGGCAATTCAACTTCGCCAACTTTTTCCTTTTGTTCGTTTAAGACAGGTAATTTCATTTTTCTACCTATTTGTTAATGTAAGTTATTTCTGGAGCTTCTTTAGTTGCTTTTTTATCTTGACGTAAAGCAGGGGTCATGAAGAGAGCTCTTTTTTTAGGACCAACTACTGATCCTTTCAATAAAACGTAATTGTTCTTGATTATGCCGTAATTTTTAATCCCACCATCGGGAGTAACTTCTTTGCCATCAATACCAATCTTTAAGATTTGTTTATTGTATTCGGTTCTTAAGTGGTAACCCATCTTACCCGGGACAGGAACATTAAATTCTACTCTTTTCGGCTTCCAAGAACCGAGCGTACCGATACCTCTTTTGGTCTTTTCTGCTTTATGAGACCGAATCGGGACACCATATCTCTTTACCGTACCTTGGAACCCTTTTCCGGTACTAGTGCCATGAACATCAACAAAATTACTTCGATCAAAGACGTCATTAATAGTTACATCTTTTCCTAGATTCTCTTTAACATACTTTAATTTGTCTTCTTTATTTCCGCCTAAAGCAACCTCGATCAATTTAGGCTTTTTAGAGTCAGTAGTAGTTAACTTAGGATTACTATGAGCAAGTACTCGAAGGTCGTCAAAATCTTTAACCTCATCAATATTTTTTAAAGCTTTTTTTGGTAATTGGAACTGTTTGGCTAATTCTTTGTCTAACTTAGAAGCAAGAACGGAAGAAACCTTGATTAAGCCATTGGGAGTTTTTTTGTAAAAAGCGACCCCAAAAATGGTCATGGGAGGACATTCAACAATGGTTGCGGGCATGAAAATCTGCTCTCCCTTAGTTAAAGCTTTGGCTCGGTTTTGAGTGACATGTAAGTGAGTCATCCCCGATTTGTAAGCGATAAATCCTAAAAGTTTAACTTTATTTTCCTTAACCCAAGAACGAATACGAGCAAGAGAATGTTTAGAGCGCTTTCTAGGCCAGAACTGCATACTTCCACGGTGCGGATGGTGTGAGTCTCCCATATAGCTCTATTTTGAAGTTCAACACTTCTTATTTTTAGTTTTAATTGCCTATAACGAATCTCATCAAAGAAGCACGGGTGCTTGTGATGAATGACCCTTTTCAGGCTCTTCACCGATTCATTTGGTCTTTGCAGCCAGTATGATCTCGGTTGTCGTCGTAAACAAAGTTGCTTTGTTTAAGTATGTATTCTGGGAAGGAGGGTTATTTATAAAGGTTTCTGTAAAGAATGATATTTCTTTAAGGTTTACTTCTGTTTAGGTATATTAATAAAGATTAAAAAACTCCTATTAAGTTGATGAATCGTTTAGAAAAAAAGAGGTTGGAAAGTAATATCTGGAAATACGCTCTTTTACTGATTGCCAATAAGCGTATTTTTGTCGCAATTTTAGGTGCATATTATCTAACCCTCCCCGACGTTACACCCCAGATTATCGGAATGATTTTACTTGTTGGGAACCTTGCTGGTTTCATTTTTGAAATTCCTAGCGGATACGTGTCCGATAAAATGGGACATAAGCAGGCATTGATTTTTTCTAGAATATTTATGTTGTTATCAACATTTCTTTTTCTTTTTGCAGAAAGTACTTCCTTTCTAATTCTCGCTTCGATTCTATTGAGTATGGGGGCAGCTTTTCATAGCGGTACGGGTAGTGCTTTTATGCATGAAACCTTACGGGGACTCAAAAAGGAAAAGGAATATCCTCATATCATGGGCAAGATTAGCTCAATCGGGTTTGCTGTGCCCATAATCCTCACAACCTTAGTTCCATTTTTAGTAAGTATTAGCTACAAACTTCCCTTTGTTATTGCTCTGGTCATAGATTTAATTGGTGTGATTACCTCTATTTCTCTAGTCTCTCCTCCCGTGCGACAGGAACATATAAAAGAAATTAGAAAGACAAACTTTAGACAGGTGCTTCGAGAAGGTTACAAATTTAATTTCTTCTCTCTTGCTCTTTTTTCAGGAATTATTAGTGGTACATTATTTGGGATAGGTGGGTTTCGTGCACCCTATCAACTTTTCCTGGGAATATCTGTGATCTGGTATGGGGTATTTTTTGGACTGGGTAGGGTACTTGCTTCACTAATGCTGGCTTATAGCGGGAAAATAAAAAAAGTTATTACTCTACCTTCTTTTTATTTATTTCAACTTATTCTTTACAGTATCATGATTTTACTTTTAGGGATTGTATCAATAAGGTGGGTTGTGATCATGGTTTTCATTATCATCAACGCATTTCAATGGGGATTGAGCAGAATTGATGAGAGTTATCAATTAGAAATCATAACCTCCAGTAAATTTAAAGCTACTTTACTATCTCTTAGTTCTCAGATTGACCTAATCGTCGGTGCGGTCTCGAGTTTTGTGATTGGTTTTTTAATCGAGAAAATATCATACCAATATGGATTCTTATACTTGGGAATTATCTTTTTTGTAATCTTGCTTCCATTATATCTGTATATCCTAAAAAGGAAAAAATCTGGTGCTTATGGAGTTTAATTTATCAGAGCCTTACCACTTTTCTCTTACTTTTCTAACCATAGATTCCAATGGAGAGGGCTCTGTTTGAAATACCTGATCGTGCCCGGAACCATCAAAATCAACCTTTACCCAGTTTTTCTTTCCGCACTCACAACGTATTATCTTATAATGATGAATTTCATGATGTAAACTGTCCCACTGCGAGTTCCATTGGTTTAAGTCTAATTCTTTCTTACAATACAAACATTTCTTTCCCATCTCTCCCCGGTCTTCCATTGTGGCGATTTTTTGAGAGAATATTTATATAGCTTGCGTTTTTGTAATCAGGACATGAAATACTGGTTTGCACATCTTCTTAGTGGGTTAGTGTTAGATAGTAGTCTAAAAGTGGTGGAAGAAGTGAAGTTTTCTTCTTTATCTGATTACGAGTCTCGAGAACAAACTTTTGAAAGATTAAAAAAAAAGAATCCCGATTTACAACATTTACCTCAAGAAAAATGGAATAAAGTTTTAGAACATTTCAAAGATAAGAAATATTTCTCTGAAATGTATAAACGTAATCTTCACTTAAGTCAAAAGGGAGTAAGGGATTCTGTTTCCGAAGATTGGCTAATAATTCAAGCTATTGCTAACATTAGGGAGTTAGACCAAGTAAATAACCAATTGGTGAAAAGATTGCGAGAATGGTACAGTTTGTATTTTCCAGAGCTTTCTGCTAAACTAGATTCTCACGAAAAGTTTGTCGATTTTACTTTAAATAAAAATCGAGAAGCGTTAGTTCAAGAGTTTAAAATAAAATTTAGTATGGGGGCAGATTTGAGTACGGAAGATCAAGAAGAGATTAGGAAACTGGCTCAGCAGATTCAATGGTTGTACCTGCTTCGAGAAGATCATGAACAGTATCTTAAAAAGGTAATGGCACGTTTCTGTCCTAATCTATCCGAACTGGCCGGAGCGACGATCGGAGCAAAGTTGATTGAGCTGGGAAGAAGTTTAAAGAACCTAGCTTTGTTGCCTGCTTCCACCATTCAATTGTTAGGTGCGGAAAAAGCTCTCTTTCGACATTTAAAGACGGGAAGCGGAAGTCCTAAGTTTGGAGTGATTTTTGCTCACCCTCTAATTCAAGGAGCTAAAGCAAAAGAGAGAGGAAAAGTTGCTCGAGCTCTCGCAGATAAACTTTCTTTATGTGCCCGCTTAGATTACTTTAAAGGAGAGTATAAGGCTCTCCAATTTAAACAAGAATTAGAGGAGAAGTTCCTAAAATGAGTAACAAAATAGTGCCATTTAAGTTATTTGAAATTTATCAAGATCATCGTGGAAATGTTTACACTAAATCTATCCTTCTTGGGAAAACCCATTTTGATGAGAGAACTTTCCGTCAAGGTTCCGATGAATACCGAGAATTTGACCCCACCAGAAGTAAACTAGCAGCGATGATTAAGAAAGGATGTACCAATATTGGTATGCGTAAGAATGATGTGATCCTTTACTTAGGTTCTTCACACGGATTTACTTGTTCCTTTGTTTCTGACATCGTAGGTAAAGAAGGTCTTATTTTTGGTATTGATCCCGCACCCCGAGTTATGCGTGACTTGATTTTTTTATCGGAAGATCGACCCAATATCGTGCCTCTAATTGCTGACGCCAATCATCCCGAATCTTATTTTGATAAGATTTGTCAAGCGGATGTGGTCTTTCAGGATGTAGCTCAGCGCAACCAGACGGAAATCTTTTTGAAAAATTGTGATTTATTCTTAAAAAAAGGGGGATATGGATTACTGGCAGTTAAAGCAAGAAGCATCGATGTTAAACGTAAACCTTCTCAGATATTTCAAGAGGTACGTCGCGAAATCGAGAAACATTATACTGTGATTGACTTTAGAATTCTTGAACCCTTTGAAAAGGATCATTGTATGATTATCATTAAGAAATAGTTTTATATATCTATATTGACTTACCTTCGTTATGGGAACTATTGTTCATCAAGCGGCATACATTTATCTTTACTCAAAAAAATTGTATCGCATAGACCATAAACTGAAAGATACTCATAAAGATGTGCAGAAATACACTTCTTCTTATCACCTTTCGCGAACGGTAGAAGAACAACAAAGATTTCGTAAGAAACTAGAAAAAGCAGCCAAAGAATATAATGAGCTTCTTAATGAAAGACACACTCTTCAACGTAAACTACACGAGCATCTCGCCGGACTAGCTCGGATGATGAAAGTCGAGCAGCAGTTAAAATTATAATCCCCCTTAGTCCTGAAATTTTAATTCAAGAAAGGTAATTATTTGTTATCTTTAATCTTAATAATCTGAGCTGGACAGGCATCAGCGGCTTCTCGGTTCTTGGCACGGTCTTCTTCACTATTAATTTCGCGTTCCCAATGGTCACCAACATTTATACTTTCTTTGAGTTGGGCGTAACCCTCTTCGTCCATTTGCCAGAATTCCGGGCAGATTGCTGCACATGCCCCACAGCTGATACAATCTTGTTTGTAATGTAAAATTTTGTATTTACCCATATTGATACCCCCAAATACAGAGATTTCTGATGAAGTTTTTAATTTCTGCTTAGCTAGTTATATAAATGTTTTCTTTTAATTTGGAATAGATAAATGTTTTCTGGTGTATGGCATTGTAGAAAATGTCTCGCTCGAGCCCGCTCTCTTAATTACTAAATTCTCTCACTGGCGCAAACACAAAATGGGACAACGATCCCATCCCCAAAACAAAGAAACTACTTTGTTTGGGCACAGATAAGATAGTTTTCTTATCTTGTGTGTGCGCAGATGCATGAAATGAAACAAACG
>Ga0172375_10006679_pt1 | contig 16060 bp, 10 predicted proteins | sample LakKiv1m_FD_114537 | JGI IMG/M metagenome (GOLD analysis project Ga0172375, IMG submission 114537) | Freshwater microbial communities from Kabuno Bay, South-Kivu, Congo - kab_092012_11.1m | ecosystem: Environmental > Aquatic > Freshwater > Lake | place: Democratic Republic of the Congo...
CGGGAATGACAAGTTCGGGGCATTCTCGGACAAACTGTTCCGCGGGAATGACAAGTTCGGGGCATTCTCGGACAAACTGTTCCGCGGGAATGACAAGTTCGGGGCATTCTCGGACAAACTGTTTCACGGGAATGACGGCTCCGGAGTGTTTTCGGACAAGCTGGAAGGCCGGAATCCAACGCTTTTGCTTTTAATCCTGAATATCCTGTATATCCGATGTTAATCTGCTTTTACTTTTAAATCATATATCATATATCATATATCATATATCATATATCGTCTTTACCTCATTCCCCATCCAATATACTCCTGACTATTGCCAGCAAATCCTCCATCGAAAACGGCTTCTGGATGTACCGTTCATTCACTTTCAAATCCCCCTGTGAGGCGATTACATCAGCCGAGTACCCCGACATATATAGACATTTCAAGCCCGGAATATACCCGGCAATGGATTCCTGCAGATTGACTCCCGTCTTTTCCGGCATAATCACATCGGTAATCAACAAATCGATATCTTCAGCGTAAACCTGCGATAATTCCAGCGCCTGTTTGACCGTATTGGCCGAAATAACCTTGTACCCCATCTGCGAAAGCATTCTGGTCACTAAATTAAGCACGGTAATTTCATCTTCCACTACCAAAATCGTCTCCGTGCCGCCCACCAAAGGCTTAGGCAGGCCGATTTTCTCCGCAATCGCATTCGGATCATACACCGCCGGGAAATAGATTTTGAAAGTAGCGCCTTTGCCCGGTTCGCTGTAAACTTCGATATGTCCCTTGTTCTGGCTGACAATCCCATATACCGTGGACAATCCCAATCCCGTGCCTTTACCCGTTTCTTTCGTGGTAAAAAACGGCTCGAAGATCTGACTCAGAGTCTTTTTATCCATCCCGCACCCGCTGTCCGTCATTTCAATCTGAACATATTCCCCGGGGACTACCTCGGTATGCAGTGAAGCGTACATTTCGTCCAATCGCACATTTTTGGTCGAAATGATGATAGAACCGATGTCTATAATGGCGTCCCGCGAATTCACCGCCATATTGATGAGGATTTGATCCAGATGCGAAGGATCGACATTGATCTTCTTCACCTCGCTGCCCGGCACCCAATGCAATTCGATATCTTCCCTTATCATCCGTTTGATCATTTTCAACAGCGAAGAGATTTTATCATTGATGTCGATAATCTGCGGATTTATCGTCTGTTTCCTGGCGAACGCCAGCAATTGCCTGGTCAAATCGGCCGACCTATCCGCCGCCTTCTGAATCTCCATCAATTCATTGAAAATCGGATCTATCTCCTCCACCTGATCCAGCGCTAATTGCGCGTTGCCGATGATAACCCCCAGCATATTGTTGAAATCATGAGCCACTCCCCCGGCCAAACGACCGATCGATTCCATCTTCTGCGCCTGCAGTAATTGCGCCTGCAGCTTCTCCTTCTCCGTAATATCGATATTATTGCCCACATAACCGACTACTTTACCTTCAGCGTCTTTCAGCTCCGCCGCAATTCCGTAAACATTAGTTATCTTGCCATCTTTATCCTTAAACCGGTATTCCAATCCCCATTTGCCCCGCGATTCTACCATTTTGTACCATTCCTCCGCTACTTTTTCCCGGTCTTCCTCGTATATTCCGTCCAGCCATCCTTTCCCCATCGCTTCTTCCCTAGTCAATCCCGCCATCTGACACCATTTTTCATTGGCAAAGACGCAATCGCCGTTTTCATCAGTCATATAGATGCCGGTAGGGGACACTTCAGACAGCGTGCGGAATTTTACCTCGCTTTTCGATAAAGCTTCCTGCGCTAATATCCGCTCGGTTATGTCTTCAAAAATGCAGGCGAATATATTCGGCGCCGGCTGAAATGCGGATACATCGTAATATTTCTGTAATCCCCGATGCAGATTGACAAAATGAGCCGCTTCACCGGTCAAAGCCACCCGTCCATAAGTTTCAATCCAATAATGCTCCGTTTCCGGCAATACTTCCAGCACCGTTCTCCCGATTACATCCCGCGCTTTCAGTCCCGTCATCTTTTCAAAAGCGGGATTGACCGCTAGAAATCTGTAATCCACCGGATCCCCTTCTTCATCGCAGATAATTTCATGGATGGCGCATCCGTTCAACATTTCCCGGAATAAGGTCTGATAATCTTCCTCATTTTTCCGCTTCTCCGTTATATCCATCGCCACTCCAATAGCCCCGGATACTGCAGAATCCTGATTAAATAGGGGATGCATCCTGACATCGAACCATCTGCCTCCAATATGAGAAACTCTGGCTAAATCTCCACCCTGCAGCACCGAATTGATATCGTCCATTATGTGCGGCGAATCCGAGTATAAATCCCCGGCATATCTTCCTATGATCATATCAGCAGTCAATCCCAGATTTTCCAGACTCTTTCCATCAGCAAAAGTAATTATACCGGAATTATCCACCGTGAATAACGCTACCGGAGAGTTAGTCAACAAAGTGCGCAATCGTGCTTCGCTTTCCACTAAAGCCCTTTCCGCTTCCTTTCGCTCCGTAATATCCTGCACATATCCGGTCAAAGCCGTCGGTCTTCCGTTATCATCATTTACTAATTTCCCCTCCGCCCAGACTGTTCGCACTCGCCCGTCCGGCAATACAACCCTATATTCCAGAGGCACCGGATTATTCTGCTGTATTACCGACTCATTTGAAGCTTCGACCGCCGGCTTATCCTCAGGATGAATCCGCGACTGAATGATTTTTGCCAAATCAAGCTCTTTTTCTGTGTCATCCACTCCAAAAATCCGATACATTTCCTCCGACCAGCTCAGCTTGTTGTTGATAAAATCCCATTTCCAGCTGCCGATATGGGCGATCTCTTCCGCGCGGGATAAAATGGATTTACTCTCCCGCAAGGCTTGTTCCGTTAATTTACGGTCGGTAATATCTCGAGCCATACTGCGGACTATGGGTTGAGTGACGCCTTCGGTGCGTAAAGTATTTTTGTATTCCCAGACAATGATTTCACCGGTTTTTGTTTGAAGCGACAGTTCACCTTCTGCTTGACCCCAGCGTTTTATAGTACCAAGATAGCGCTGAAATAACTTTTTGACCTTAGGAGCAAGAATGTCCTGCAAGTTCATTTGTAAGAGTTCTTCGACAGAAAATCCCAAAGTCTTTGCGGTGGAGGGATTGACAGATAGAATATTGCCTTCCAAATCGTGAGTGCTGATTAAATCCTGACTATTTTCCACCAAATCGCGGTAGCGGTCTTCACTTATACGAATTGCCGCTTCCGTTTGCAAACGCTGAGTTATGTCCCGGGCGATGACTTGAACTGCCGGCCGGCCCTGATAAATGAAAGGTATGGCGGCGACTTCGACATCGATTATTGTCCCATCCAGCCGTATAAATTTCTCCTCGATAAGTTCGACATTTTTCCCGCGGTCTATTATCTGTGATACCCGATTTTTCACGATATTTCGATAATCCGGATGAACGCGTTCTATTATGGGCTGGCCCAGTAGCTGCTTCCGATCCGAGGCTTTGAATAATTCTAATGTACCGGAATTGACAAAAACGAATCTTCCCTCTTGATGAATCATTATTGCGTCAGTGGATAGTTCGACTAAATCGCGGTAACGCTGTTCGCTTTCATGCAGAGCCTCTTCCGCTATTTTTCTTGCGCTAATATCCCGGATTATTCCTTCCACTCCCAGAATATTCCCCTTATCATCCTTGTAGAAGGTACTGCTGACTGAAGTATGAACAATCGCCCCGTCTTTCTTTACTAAATCCGCCTGATAATCAGAAATCTTCCCCTCCGCGGCGATTTTTTTCAGCATCGCCGCCCGCTCGCCCGAATTAAGCCAAAAACTATCCGCCCGGCGGCCGATAATTTCCTCCAGCGAATCATAACCTAATATTTTCAAAACCGAAGGGCTTAACATCGTTATATTGCCGTCCTTATCCGTGCGGTAATAAATATCAGGTACAGTCTCGATGATAGTGCGGTACTTCTCTTCGCTTAATCTCAATTCCTCCTGCGCCTGCTTCATCGCCTCGATATCTCGTGTAATCGACAATACGCAGGTCTCGCTGCCGACTTTTATCATCACCGCCGACATTAATCCGGACATTAAACTGCCGTCTTTGCGCATAAACTTCGCTTCATAGTTGACCACTTTCCCCTTGTTGCGTAATTCCGCGACAATGTTATCCCGATCATGGGGATCAGCATAGATATTTATCTCCAATGAAGTCTTATCTTTAAGTTCTGCTTTGGTATACCCTGTGATGTTTTCAAAGCCCTGATTCACCTCGAGGAAAAGTCGGTCTTTCGCCCGGGTGATGCATACGGCGTCAGGACTGGTATCGAAAGCCAAACGGAATTTCTCTTCACTCAACTTTAAAGCCGCCTCTGCACGACGCTCTTCAGTCTGATCACGGAACACCAGCACCACTCCCGCTATTTCATTCCGCTCATTGCGAATCGGCGCCCCGCTGTCTGCGATAGGGTATTCTTTTCCCTCCTTTGAAATAAGCAATGTGTGATTGGCCAGCCCGATGACCACCCCTTCTTTAAGCACCCGTACCACCGGATTATCCACCCGCTCGTGAGTGTCTTCATTGATTATGTGAAATACCGTCTCGATAGGCTTACCTTGCGCCTCATTTTCTTTCCAGCCGGTAATCGCTTCCGCAATGGGATTCATCTGCTTTACCTTCCCCTCTACATCGGTAGTTATCACCGCATCCCCGATACTGTAAAGCACTGCGCTGAATTCTTCTTCCGCCTCCCGACGCCTCCGTTCCGCCAAATATAGCGATTCGAATAATCTCTTGCCACTGTGTTTATAGACAAATGCGGCGGCCATCCCGGCAAGCATCACTAATACTATGACAATTATACCTATTGCCGCCCCGAAAAATCTGATTTCCGCATAGATTTCCTCTGCGTCAATCTTGCTTATCATATACCAATTGGTTCTGGGGATATGCCTGACATCGGACAAAACTTCGACTCCCCGATAATCCAATCCTTGGAAAATCCCGCTCCTGCCCATCACCGCCTGCACCGCAGGAATCGAACTATCGACTTGGGAAATACTGTGGGTCAACGGCGGCGCGTCTAAAAACCGCAGCGGATTTAAAAACAACACTTTATCCCCGTCCTGACGCACAATCAAAGTCTCGGAAGTCTTGCTGTGCACCGGCCATGATTGTATCAAAGGATATAGATAATATTCGGGATTTGACCTAAGGATGATGACTGCAGCGATTTTTCCTCTATCATCGAAGATAGGCGCCGCAATTTCCACATAAACATCGTCATCCCTCGGACAGCGGTATAAATCGCCGCTGATAATTTCGCCGGACGCCATTACTTTATCGGTCAACGGTTTGATTTCCGTCTCGTGTTCAGCATTGCAGCTGTCCAGCGATAACAGTGCTTCGCTTGAAGGGCTGACAATTATAATACTTGAATACCGGCCTTCTTCCTGCTGTAATCTGAAATGAGTTAATAACGCTTCCTCGACTAAGTCGTGTTTTTGTGTCTTTAAAAACTGCAAAATCGCCAATCTGACCACACCGGTAGAGTAGATTTTCGCATCATGCGTCCTCTCGTCCTGCCAAGACAAAATCTGCTCGGATTTGGCGTCAGCAATGGTCTTCAGATAATGGTATTTTTCTAACCTTATCGTATCTTTAAAATGGCGAAATACCAGTAGGCCCGAAACAATAATAATTATCGCCGCGATGCAGAAAATCCCAAAAACCTGAATGATTCCTGCCTCGGTTCTGCTTTTAAAATTCTGTCGAAGGTTCATCTAAAAGCTCTTTGTTTAAACGGGATGATGTCCGGAAATTCTCTGATAGCTTTTGCAGTGAGTTTAAACGCCGCAGAGGGTGAAACTTCTGCGGCGTGTAAAGTGTGCTGATTTTAAAAAGGCGCGCTGTCCAGCCTGATAAACGCCTTCCAAATGAGGCGCCGATTCTCCCAATCCGGCGCTTAAGCCCGGGTATACCGGTTCTTAAAATAATTTTTCGATGCAGGGGCTTGATTAATCAAGCCCTTATGGAAAACCTGCGAAAAGACTTTTTAGTACGGATATAATTACCGATAAAGATATAACTCAATATATCGTTCCTCGTAAAGCGTTATCCCATATTGAGATGGCAAATCCTGCAAAATCCGACACAGCTTGAACTCAGTTGAACGAAAAAACACGGCCAACTCATATAAATGTACTAACAATTTATTTTATAATCCACTAATGACCGCTGAGGAGTGTTGATCAGTAGAATGTTCCTTGCCATTATACTTGTTCCGATTAATATTTTCCGATTGTAAGGACAGAACAGTCAGCTTGTCCCAGAATGCGCCCCACCCCTGTCATTCCCGCGCTATGAAGTAGTCCCTGTCACGCAGTGACCCCTGCGGGGCGGGAAAAGCGGGAATCCAGTCTTTTGATAATTATGAACATAGAGATTCCCGCTTTCGCGGGAATGACAAGTTTTAAGCATTTTAGGACAAGCTCAGTGTTCTGTCCCTGCCAAAACATGTGAAAAGACTGTTTGGAACGGTTACAACACCTCCTCTGTCTTCCTCTTGAAACAGAATGTCCGGGAATAAAAAACCGCAGTTTTTCCATCGCCCGCAATTAATAAACCAGCCTTTACCAACTGTCAGCCGCCTGATTTTCCTCCCAATCTTCCTGCCGGTTTATATTCATCAGCTCTTGCGGATTATCTTTGAACTCGCAAACTTTATATCTCAAGCGATATATTCCCCCAATTAAAGCCAGTTCCCCTCTTTCTAACCTTTCCCGCCAAAACTGCGCCGTCCCGCTGAAATAAATCCCTGCTAATGGTTCGATAAATCCCCCTCGGCTTAATAACACCGCTTCAACATTGTCCTCCAACAAGCGATACATTTTTTCCAATATTCCCGCCTCCAATCCCGGCATATCTGTCGGCAGTATCGATGTCCACCTTTCCCGGTTGTGTTCCAAAGCGGATACCAGTCCTGCCAAAGGTCCCTTGTTCGGCGCCGCATCGCGGATAGTTTCAAACCTTTGCCGGTATTCCGCCGGCAAGTTATTTCCCACCAACACCGGCTTCTTACCGGTCGCCGCTTCCGCCAGCAAACACATTCTTTCCAGTAAAGTCATCCCCTTATACACCATGGTCCGCTTATCCCGCCCCATCCGCTCCGACTTCCCCCCGGCGATAATATACGGCGTAATATGTTCAAGTCTATATTTCATATTATTACTAATCTTCTTTTCACCTTCTTTTAAGATAAAATACTTATACTGTTTCCAAAAAGTCCTTTCGCAGGTTTAGGTAGGGACAGAACAGTGTTCTGTCCCTACAATCGGAAAATAATTTTTAGAACCGGTATAAGTGGAAATAGCGTTCAAGTGTTCAAGTGTTCAAGCGAAATATATACAACTTATTGCATACTCCCAACCATCTTCCGCATTTCCAAACTCGTAGCTCGCATCTTGCATCTTCTTCTGCTTTTACTTGCTGCTTGTTTCTTGCTGCTTGCTGCTGTCTTTCAACATCCCCCCGCCTTTTTCTTTTTCGCCCCTCCCCCTGCAGGCGCGGATACCGGCGGCGGAATTGTCACCGGCGTTTCCGGCGCCGCCCCGGATGATATACCGCCCCCTCCGCCTAATACTTCCCGCATCACTTTAAGCTTAGCCGCATATTCCGCCGCGTCCGCACTATTCAGCATTTCCCCCTGCACCGATACCGGCGTCATCACCTTATTCCACCATCCCAGAATCCCGCCCTTGATGAGGAAAACCTGCGTTCCCCTCCCCCGCAATACCATCCAAGCCTGCCCGGCGCGGGCTTCATCCGACGCAGCCAAGACTATTTTCTTCGCTTTCGGTAAAGCGTTCATCCCTTCTTTTGTCATTAAACTCACAAACGGTATATTCACCGAACCGGGAATGTTGAAATCGGCAAAATCGATCGGACTGCGTAAATCGACCACCACGAAATCGTTCTTCTTTTCTATTATCCATTCGCCTAAAAGCGCCGGGTCGATTTTGTCTTCTTCCGCCAAAGCGATTTTGCTCACATCTTCCGCCGTTTTCAACGGCGCGCTGCTGCCCGGAATCCCGGTTAAAGCCAATATCCCTGCGGAAACTAACAATATCGCCGCGCCGATTAAATTAAAATTGAGCTTCATCATCCTGCCTTATCTATTATTGTTATTTATCTATTGAAAAAAGTTACAAGTTACAAGTAACAAGCAGCAAGTAAAAGCGGTATTTAACTAACTACTATCTGCCGCCAGCCGCCAGCCGCCAGCCGCCAGCCGCCAGCCGCTTCTACTCCGCCCCTTCCGGCTGCACCACTCCCCCGCTTTTCCGTTCCGCCATTGTCCCCAGCGCGAACGATCCCACCGCCATCACCGATGCCGCTAATAATATCACTCCCGGTGAAGTCCCCAGCCATTGCCAGACATAAGCTTCCCCCATCGACCCGGAATTGTGGAATTTTTCGATGCCGTGTTCGATCATCGTATAGATAAACACGCCGACAAAAATCCCCCCCAGGTAAAACAGGGCGTCCAATTTTCCCGTCGCCGCGGCGACGCACGAAGTTCCCGGGCAATACCCTCCGACCGCGAAACCTATCCCTAACAATAATCCTCCCACAATTTGCGGCCATAAAAAAGTGGAATTGACATAAGTCGAACTTAAATCCAGCATTCCTATCCTAACCATCCACCAAAATCCCAATCCCGCCACTACTACCGCAGTGAACATCACTTTCAACACGGCGAAATCCTTGAGATAAAACTGCGCTGTCAATTTTCGTGCGCTGGAAAATCCTCCCCGTTCCAAAAAGAATCCAAACCCGATGCCGATGACAAACGCCGCCAGCATTCCGGTGAAAGCCGAATATAAGCCTTGAGGCCCTAATGGAAATGTCATTGCCATTGTCTCCTTAAGAAATATGCTCCGATAAATCCGCCCGCGAAAAAGCACATCATCAGCGCCCAACTCCCCAATCCTAAAGCCGCCCCGCCGGATAAAGCCTGCCCCGAAGTGCATCCTCTCGCCATCCGCGCCGCAAAACCCATAATAATCCCCCCGCTTAACGCTAAAATATAACGAATCTTTACCGTAATCCTCGGCCCTTTATCCACCGCTTTTTTAAATCTGCCAGCCAAAATCCCGCTGATAAAGCCTCCGGTAAAAACTCCTAATATCAGATAGACCAGGAAATTATCCAGCGGATTAGCCCCGTCAGCGAAATAACTCCCCATCACCGGATGATTTTCCACCGCTTGCGGCGCAAAAAGATGAAATACGAAATATTCGAAGCGGGCAAAAGCCCCCGACGCTCCCAATCCCTGCCCGGCAATCAGATAGGACAGCAGTAACACTGTCCCCAATCCAAATCCCGCCGCATAAGGATTCCAATATTTTTGCGGTTTACTTGTCGACATTTTCCGTTTCTTTAACTTATGTTTATTTTACTTGCTGTTTGCTGCTTGAGACTTGGCGCTTGATACTCCTATATTGAACTCAAGATAGGAGAACAGACTTTAGTCTGTTCAATAACGCTAAGGTGTCGGACTAATGTCCGACCTTGCCGCTTACTCTTTCACAAATTCCGCCGTGAAAGTTTCGCGTCCGAATACTGTCTGGGGAAGCGACTTTTTTTCCCGGAATCCCGCCGCTTCCAGCAGCTGCCGTATCTGATCCACCGAAATTCCATGATCTTCGCCGATCGGCTCCCGGATAAAAAGCCGTCCGTCGTCTTTCAACTTCGAGGCAATTACTTTCAACGCTTCCAACCTGTCGCCGGCGGGGATGTCGTGCAGCATAAAATGGATATTCACCGCATTAAAATAATCATCTTCCAAAGCGCTTTCCTTAATCTCCCCGGAGGCAAACCGGACATTATCGTACTTTTTCAATCTTCTTTGCGCCCGCTCGATCCAAGTCTGCGATAAATCGTAACAAGTCAATTCTCCTCCGCCCTTTTTCAATATCGGAGCGATATGGATTGCCGCAGCGCCGGGCCCGCAGCCGAAATCCAATAGCTTCTCGTTCCCTTCCAATTGCATCCGCCCGACATATTCCGTATAAACTTTTTTCGACAGCACGAACCAGAAAAATTCGTGCATCTTTACCGACAACCATCCGGGATTGACAATATCGCTCATTACGGCTCCTCAGAATTGAAAATAACTTATGGAACTTATTTTTAAGCTGCCCGCTGCTGCTCTTTCGACTATTGTCTTTCGACTTGCAGACTATTAATGCCCGCTAAATCCCGACAACATTTCAGTATCCGGTATATATGACGCCTGCCCCGCATACACCAAAACCAATCTCAAAGCCAATCCTCCGACTAAAATCAAAACCGGCGCCGCCCATCCGGGAACCGGCAAATGCCGGCTTTCCCGCACTTCCAGCCAAAAAGGCATCGACAATCCTAAAATCACCACAAAAATCCAAAATGATGGTGTATAGGCGCCGCCTAAAAGCAATTTCACCGCTTCCTGTTGAGCTTCCCCGCCGGTGAGGAACGATATTATTATTAATAACAATACCGATAACTCAGCTGTTATCAAAGCAATATCCCATTTTAATAAGCGATTGAACTCTATTTCCGCCGGCTTCATCGACATATTCAACGCCGCCGCCGTGGATAATCCGCTGACTACAAATAATATCGGCAGCAGCGCGCTGTTCCATAACGGTCTGGCGGCGAAAGCCGACAGCAGCACTCCGGTGTAAATGCCCAGCAATAATCCCATTATGATATTCGCGATTGCCACCGCGCGGGCATGCTTTCCCGCCAATCGCTTCACCCATTCCCAAATCGGATTGACAAAACTTATCGGCTTCCCCCAACTTTCCCATCCTCCGGGTAATGCCATACCTAATATCGCCGCCGGATAGACTAAAATCAATATCCACGCCCCCCAGGACATCGGCGATAAGATTTGGAAAGTCATATAAAACCGGAAAACATGCGCTTTATACGATAAATCCAGCCATAAGAAAAACATCCCCAGCGACAGCAGCAGCGGCGCTAACAGAGAGCCCATCTTAAATGACGCCTTTGCTTCCTCATTTCGCAGTCGGAATATCCCCTGCAATATCATCAATCCCGCCGTTAATCCCCCTAAAAACAGGTAAGCCGCCACCGGCCATCCCCATATTTCCAGATGCGGATCGATTGACGGATTGTTCCTGCCGCTGACTATTTCCAACATATTATATCCCTGATAATTTCAGTTTTCCGCTTATCAATGCTTTTTCTTTTTCTCTTGAACACTTGCCCACTTCTTTCGACTTTCGACTTTGCGACTTTCGACTTCATAACAGATAATAAACCTGCGGTTTCGTCCCTGCCGACGGTTTCAATACCCGCACTATCCGTCCCCGCATTAAACTATGCAATTCCGATCCCGCCTGTTCCAAGTCCCCAAAATTGATCGCTTTGGTCGGACAAATATCCGCGCAGCCCGGCAATTCGCCTTCCCGCACCCGATGGATGCAAAAAGTGCATTTATCCGCATACCCCTTAGGATTGATGAACCGCGCATCGTAAGGGCAAGCCGCCATACAAGCTTTACAGCCCGAACATTTCTTGCTGTCCACCAAAACCGTCCCCGAAGGATCCTTATACGAAGCTCCGCACGGGCATACGAACACGCACGGCGGATTGTCGCAATGATTGCACCGTTCCGAACGGATTTCACTGCGGAAATCCGGGAATTCTCCGGAAACAATTTCCGTAATCCAATCTCGTTTGTAACCGTCAGGCACTTCATTTTCCATAAAACAGGAAATCACGCAGGCGTGGCATCCCACACACCGCCGCGTATCGATTACCATCGCGTATCTGGACATAAATTCTAAATCCTAAATTCGAAACTTTTTGGACTTTGGACTTTGGACTTTGGACTTGCAGACTTGCAGACTTGCAGACTTGCAGACTAAATTATAAAAGTCACATAATTCGTATTCATCCCCGTCCCGCCCATAATCGGATCCGTCACATAATTGGTCACCAAAGCCGCCACATTCCCACCTTTGTGGCTGGTCAATCCTCTCGACCTATGCCCGAATCCGTGCACCATATATACGCAATCGTGCCTAATCCGTTCCGTGACTTTGACCTTCACCGGCCCCGTTTCCGCGCCGTCCTGATTGCGCAGCATCACCTTCTGACCAGTCTGCAATCCCCATTCCGCCGCGATCGACCGATGCACCCATACTTCGTTTTCATCGTAAACCCGGTTCAGCACCGGATTATTGGTAGTCCGCCCGAAGGAATGAACCGGATGCCGCCCGAATAACAGCCGGAAGTACCCCGCCGGAGGCTCGCCGTTATCCTTATAATCCGGCATCGGGTCATGCCCGTTAGCCGCTAACTTAGCGCTGTATAATTCGATCTTCCCGCTGTCGGTAGCGAATTCCGGGACTATACCTTCTTCAAAATAAATCGGCTGGCGGGGATAAACTTTCACTCCTTCCCGCTGCAATTCGGTAAAATCGATGCCCGCCGCCGCCGTCCGCATTTTCAAATACTCTTCGATATCGTTCCAAGGAAAATATTTCTGCAGTCCCAATCTTTTCCCCAATTCCTTCGCCACCCACCACGGCGGTCTGGTATCGTACATCGCTTCGATCGCCGGCTGGCGCAAAGCCACATACGGCGTTCTCCACGGCGCAACAACTAAATCGTCGTACCGTTCCAAATAAGTCGCGTCCGGTAATATCACATCCGCCCACCCGGTAATCTCCATCGGCAAGACATCCGACACCGCCACAAATTCCAACTGTTCCAAAGCTTTGATCGTTTGTTCCGGCTTGGGCAAACTCAACACCAAATTTGTCCCATAGACAAACCACCCTTTCAACTGACATTTATTCTGCGGCACCGGGAAAGTTGCGTCGCATAGTCCCGAAGCCAAAGTCTCGTAAGCCAATGGATATTCCTTGATATACAAATCCGCCCGCTTGCGGGAAACTTCCGGGTATTCCGGCGTCTTCACTTTCGGTACTGAAATCGCTCCCGGATAGAAAAATCCCCCTTTCCGCCCCCAACTGCCTAAAAGCGCGTTCAATATAGCAATCGCCCGCGACCGCTGAGTGTCATCGCCGTACCAAGTCACATGCCGCCCCGGATGAATCAAAACCGCCGGTTTCTGCCGCCCCATTTCCCGCGCCGTTTCCCTGATCAATTCCGGTTTGATCCCGGTTATCGTCCATACTCGTTCCGGCGTGTATTTCGCCGTGTGAACCTGCAGCTGCTCCAATCCTATTGTATAATTTTCCACATATTGCTTGTCGTATAGCCCTTCGCCGATAATCACATTCATCCACCCCAGCAGAAGCGCGATGTCCGTCCCCGGTTTGATCGGCAAATACCAATGCGCTTTCCCTGCCGCGGTGGAATACCGAGGGTCCACTACCACAATCTTCGCCCCTTTGGCCACCGCATCAGCGAATTCCTGCACCTGCGTATTGTGCATATTTTCCCCCAGATGACTGCCGATTAGTACCAGCATCCTGGTATTAGCGATATCCGTCCGTTCCGGCGAACCCACTTCCTCGCCGTAAGTCAATTCGAATCCCACTTCCCGCGGCCCGCGGCATTGAGCGTACGACGGCGCCGCGATATTATGCGAACCGAAAGCCTGGATCAAATGCTTGATAAAGGTCGCCCCGTAACCATGATTGAACAGCGCCAGACAATCCGCCCCATATTTGACTTTGATTTCCAGCATCTTTTCCGCCGTATAATTCAAAGCCTCTTCCCAACTCACTTCCCGGAAATAAGCTTCCCCCCGCTTCTTTGTGCGAATCATCGGCCGCTTCAATCTGTCAGGATCGTAGACTGCCCCAGCCCCGCCCGCCCCTCGAGGGCATAACCGGCCGTTGGACAATGGATGTTTCTTCAATCCTTCGATTTTGACAATCCGCCCGCCCCGTACTTTAGCCTGTATCCCGCATTTCCAGAAACACAGTTCACAGAAGGAAGGGATAATGGTAGTTTGCCCCGCTTCCGCCAAATTCCCCACTGAGGGACGCAGCATCCCCGTTTTGAACGGCGCCGCCGCTAATGCGGTCCCCGCCGTCCCCATCCCCGCGATTTTAATGAACTGCCGCCGAGTAATTCCTGACATAAAGGTCTATTTATATTTGATAGTGAATATTGTCACGATTTAAAATAAAAAAATTTGCTTTCGCCTTTGCTTTTCCCTAATTCCTAGCCAAAGATATTTGAAATTTTCACCGACTTTGGGCTTTAGGCTCAAGGCTCAAGACTCAAGGAAAAGCAAAATCTCAATCCCGAAGGGATTGTATGTGAATAGCCGTCCGAGCCGGACGGAACCGGCAAAAAACCGTCTCTTTCTCCCCCCTTTCCTGAATCAAGTTCAGGACAAGCTTTAAAAGGGGGGTGGGGGGATTTTAACACAAAACAATAAAAAATCCCTGTAAAAATATTCTTAAAACTACTTAACAAAGAAGTGTTAGGTACTAATTCCTGCTTCGCCTTTGCTTTTCCCTAATTCCTAACTCCGAATTCCTAATTCCTGTTTTGCTTTTGTTTTTCCTAAAGCCCAAAGTCCAAAGCCCAAAGCCCGCTTTTTTTACTTGCAGCTTGTAACTTCTTTTTGACATTCTTCATCGCCGAACTCAATTCTCCCAAAGTATTCACCGTCCGCTCCCGGTAATCTTCCGGCAGATTAAGCAGCACTTCGCTGTGCAATTCCAACAGCGTATTCCCCACTGTTTCCGCCAAACGCTTCCCCGTTTCCGTCAATTCCACTAACTGCACCCGCCGGTCGCGGTCATTCTGCCGCCGTACAATATAACCTTTCGCCGCCAAACTATCCAATATCCTTGTCACCCGCGATTTCCCCAGACACAGGTTATCCGCTAAGTCGGTGGAAGTTCCGCAGCCGTCCATTTCCATCGCCGCCAAGCAACGCATCTCCGGTACCGACAATCCGAACATTTCCGCCTGCAGAATTTCCCGGTCGTAACAACACCTGGTGATGTCCCGTAGAAGGGAATATAATATGTATGATTGGTTATTCAAAATATCTCTGTGCTGTCGAGCTTCAGTGGACGGCAGTATTCTCAATAATATTTGCCAAGGTCAATAGTTGCCTTTGTCAACTAATATAGGAAAAATTTCCCAAAATGTCAAGAAAAATCTCGGAATTTTTTGCTATTAGTCTGCCTTATTCATAAATTGAAATCTTAGACAGGATTAACAGGATTAACAAGATTAGTTTTATCGTAACAGTTTAGCATTTTGAAAAACTCTATGAAAAAGGGGTTATTCCGAACCTTGTGCCGGACTCGATCCGGTATTGGTTCGGAATCCAGCGCCTTTGCTTTTTGTGCGCTTTTTAATGCACTGGATGCTGAAACAAGTTCAGCATGACCATTTACGGAAGGTTTTGGATAATGCTAAAATGATACGTTTTATCAAGATGTCGGAATTGAGACAATCCCACTCCATCCGTTTGGAGGCAGGATTGTCTCAATCCTGCCATTTTTAATGCGCGAAAAATATAATTGCATATTGTAGGGATTCGATATATCGAACCCCTACAGGATTACTCAAGAATATAATTCGTCTATTATTAAAGGCAAAGTGAGATAAATTTTCAAAATAGAAATCCTGTAAATCTTGTAAATCCTGTCTAATTTATGAATTAATCAGGTTAGAAACAATATTTGTCTTTTGAAGCAAACCTAAAAGCACTAAACCGGGATTAAAAGGATGTAGGGGCGGTGTTTCGCCGCCCTGTCTGCGGGCGCGGAAACCGCGCCCCTACTCAATTCTCCCGCGTGGTGTCAGTTGTCCTCACCTGACATCTTCATTATTTAATTCACTTTAAATTTTAGCGTTCATTGCGTTCATAGCTTGTGAATAAAAAAAAGGGCGGACATATGAGTCCGCCCCTACAAATAATTATCCGCTTAATCTGTTTAATCTGCTGTGAATTTTCCTGTTTTATTTCCCTAATTTCCAGTGAATTTCCTTCGTGTCCCTCGAA
>Ga0172375_10006680_pt1 | contig 16057 bp, 14 predicted proteins | sample LakKiv1m_FD_114537 | JGI IMG/M metagenome (GOLD analysis project Ga0172375, IMG submission 114537) | Freshwater microbial communities from Kabuno Bay, South-Kivu, Congo - kab_092012_11.1m | ecosystem: Environmental > Aquatic > Freshwater > Lake | place: Democratic Republic of the Congo...
CGCATTGCGGACACAATAACTTTCCCCCTCGCCTGCCCGAGGAGAGGGCTGGGGTGAGGAGGGAGCACAAATTTCATCAGTATCAATTATCCAACTATTTGCATACCCATTCACCATCAAATGATCCTCCTCCGGCAACTCCATCACACTATCTCGCTCAAATAGACTCAAAAATTTATCTTTATAACTTGATGAACTTTCAACTTTATGAACTCCGGAAAACCAAGTTTCGGTGAAACTTTTTTCCGGAAGATTATCATTCTGAATCGTCCCCTGAAAATTCTTGGACACAAAATCAATGTTATATTTCTCCACATAATCCACTTTTTCTTTCATATCAACCCACTTTTTGTGTTCAATTTCTCGCTCTTTCAAATCGCCTAATGTCGTCACATATCCCTTATTGATAAAATCTTGCAACTCTCCTTTCGTCGCTTGATCCTCTTGATTGCCGTCTAGGATTTTATAATTTGCCAAACTCTCCCCCTTAGTAAAGGGGGCTGGGGGGATTTTTACCTTATCACTTTCAACTTGCGCGACATACGCGCGCCACCCTTCGTGAAACGACTCCGAAAAAACCAACGGAAACTTTCCACTCGCCCCATGCACCCGCACGCGATATTTGGTTGGATTGATTTTTTTGAACTCAAGTGTAGGCAGATTACTTTCGTTTTCATCTTTATCACTTTCGACTTTCAAACTTGATAACTTGTCAATTTTGTTGGCGTTTTGATCCTCAAAAAACACCGCCGAACGAATTTGCCAATCATCTTGAGATAATATCCTTAAAAACTCATCCAAATTACGCCCCGATGATATTGATTTTTCGGGAACATACAAATGAGGGCTAAATCTTCCTCGATTAACCTCAAAAACTTTGAAAAAATTATTATCCAAAATCAAGCTAAAATTATCATTCGCTTCTATTTGTTCATTTAACGTATTAAAATTAGTTTGACCATTGATATTTCCAGTCAAATTAACATCAAAGGAATATTTTTCTGGAATATCCTTGTGCAATAATATATATCCAGCGTTAGATCTGTATAATATATTTTTATAAAAATCAAACAGATTGCTTATTTCATTTTTAGGCAAAAACCAACTATTACTCCAAACCGGTTTACCAAAAATGAACGCGTCAGGATGTCCTCCTGCATAATGATTTTTATTTCCCCAATCCATTATTAAATTGGATTGCAACTGCGGAAGAGATAAAATAGAAAAGTCGGTTTTAATTTCACTGAAATATGTCCTTAGCTCATTATATTCATTAGGAATGATTGTTTTGTGAATATCACGCGCGACTTCTCCCCAAAAAAATGGCTTTGCACAAAATAACACGAGTAAAAAAGTACATACTATAAAAGTTTTTCTAGCAAAGCTAAAGCGAAACTTCAAAAGTTCGTTGTTAATTTTTAATAAACTAATCGGCAACAACAAAGAAAAGGCAAACGCACAATAATAAACAAATTTGAAATAGCTCGCCCGATACATCTCAAAAAGTGGAACATTGTTATATATCCATCTACTAAAATTCGAGAAAGGAGCATGTTCTGCTTTAGCCAAAAAAATGAAAAGAAAAAAGACTACAAATAAAAATACTTCGGTTTTATCCATTTTTCTTCTTAACAGCAGCGTCAAAACAATTATTGATAGAATGAAGCTCGCAAAAATAGCGCCACCTTCCACAATAAATTCATTAAATACGAAGGTGTCCTGAGAATGATGACCACGCAACCTAAATAAATTAACAAGCGAAGTTGTTGAACTACTAAACGAAATTGACGCCCTATTATCACTGCTCAAAACATTTCCATATGGATTGCTCTTGTTCCCCAACACTGGGAGATATATATAACTAGATATCAAAAACACTAATAATATCGTAGGAATAAGCTTTTTAAAATTATTTATTATTTTATTATCTTTTCTGAAAAACATCTCGTAAATCAAGACTAAAAACACGATACTAATTGAATTCGATGGATTGCCGCTTAAAAGAAGAATAAAAATTAGTACAAAAATTAATCTGCGCCAAAAGTTATCATTTATATGAAAATCTTTTAAATATAAAAAGAAAAACCATGGAAGAAGCATATACGAATATACATAATTGGTAAGTGGAAATGAAATCAATATCATGGTAAAATTGTTCAACATGTAAAATGTCGCCCCGATGAGAGAAGCTAATCTAATGCTGCTTCTATCTAAAAAGCTTAATCCTCCACAAATAAAAAAAGACAAAGAATACATGCCCACTCCAGACAAAAATAGAAAAAGAAAATAATACAATCTATCAACAAACACAGCTGAAATTCCCAACGCGCTCAACAAGCTTATCGAACTTATATGAATTAAGCTAATTACCCCTATCGTGTCCGATTTCCCTGGAAATATATAAGAATTCCACATATTCAAAACCATCTCGAGACGAGTGTCCGGGTAATGATAACCGACGCCAGCATCATCTCCGATGAATTCTTTTGTTATTCCAAGATTAGAACATGTGATAAATAAAGCGATTAACGCAATAACCAACACGCCCCAAAAATGCGTATTTATTTTAGTAAAATAATACTTAGCTAAACCAACTGTCCCCATTGAGTTTTATTAATTATTTTGATTTATGAGATCCAATCTCCTCTTCTATCTTATCAACTGTTTGCAACAGATTATTAACGCTATAATGTTGCAATGCATATTTTCTACATTCTTTCTTTAAGTATTCCTTTTCCCTCCGAATCCTGGCAAGATTTTTTTCAATATCATCCTGACTAAACGGATCAATGAACCACCCGATTGAATCTGGAACCAAAGATTTGTTTATCAATTCATCTTTATTCGCAATAGCAGCATAACTAGGAACAACGATTGGCGTGCCACAGGCAATTGCCTCTACTGCTGGCAAACACAGATAAGTAGTATCTCCAAAGCCCCAAACAACGTCTGCTTCGCGAAACAATTTTGCCAACTTTTCCCTTTCATCCACATATCCTCCATATTTTATATATCTATATTCGCTAGGCAGATCTTTAACTTTATTAACATCAGATCCTCCTCCAACAAAAGTAAATTCATAATTCGGATTGTCCTTATTTTTTTTGGCAAATTCTATCAGCGGAAAACATCTTTTATCCTTATCGATTCTTCCAGCATAAACAATCTTTAGACTTTCATGAGGCACTTCCGTTTTTGATGGCGAATTAAAAAATGCGTCATCCGCATAATGTTCATTTACTAAAAGTTTATCATTGTCAACAACTTCGGATAAATCATCTCTCATTCCGGTTGAATTAACCACTACTAGATCCACAAATTTAAAAAGCGTTTTTAGGGTATATTTAGTCAGTTTTCCCGGCTTTCCAATAATACTGTGATACATTATCAAATTCTTTTTTCCAAACAACCAAAATATTGGAGAAAGTATCAGCCCCAAAGTAAGACTATTATAAATAATTGTTTTTGGGTTAATGAATAGCACCAAAAATAACGCTGAACAATATAAAGGCAAATTCCATAATAATCCTAAAATTGGACTATAACAGGTAATATAGCCATATCTAGTATAGGCGAAATAATTGATCAAGTAATACTTAATATTTTTATATTTTTCCGATGGCTTGCCTAAGCCTAAAACATGCAACTCATATCCCCTAATTGATAACTTATCAACTATTTTTTCAATACACAGCCAACTGCCACAAGGAAAGCACTGAGTAATTACAATGATTTTTTTGTTCATATTATTGCCTTTGTTTAATAATAACCGCCGGATTACCGGCTACAACTGAAAAAGCGGGGACATCTTTGGTTACGACCGCTCCAGCTCCAACAACGCACCCTTCTCCAATATTAACAGATTTTAAAATTATTGCTTTTTCCCCTATCCAAACATCATTTCCAATTATTATAGGTGGTTTACCTAATTGCATTTCCTGATTATTGATCTTTATTTCCTTACTTGAGTATTTATGATTGCCTGATATTAAACTTACATCCTTAGCAATAACAACATTATTGCCTATTTTTATTCCATTACAGCCATAGAGTGAGATATTCTTTCCAATCCAAACATTACTTCCAATGCTTATTTTATTTGGCTCTTCAATTGTAGTGATGGGGAATGTCTTTAAATTTTTGCCAATTTCCACCCCCATCAATTTCAGAAAAAATCTACTTAAAACATAGACGCCCTCAAAATAAGCTAATTGAAATAATTTTAAAATTTTATAAATCATATGTTCATCATTTTATTGAGAATAATTTTTGATGCCTCACCGTCTCCGAAAGGATTATTCCAGTCCCGCTTTTTATTTAACATACTTTCTGCACTCGAAAATATTTTTTGATTGTCATGACCAGCCAACATTGCCGATCCAACCATTAAAGTTTCAGGACGCTCCGTGTTCTCTCTAAGTATAACCGATGGGACACGCAAAATACAAGCCTCTTCTTGAATGCCACCAGAATCAGTAAAAATCAAATGCGCATTTTTTTCAAGGACAAGCATTTCCAAATAACCAACCGGGTCCATTATTTTAATACAGCTTGCATCAATCTCAATATCGAAACTTTCAATCTGCTTTTTGGTTCGAGGATGAATAGGAAAATAAATAGGATAGCCATATTTTTTCGAAACACCAGTTATCGCTAACACTAATTCGCTCAAATTTTCCTTACTATCAACATTTGAGGGGCGATGCGTAGTTAATAAAAAATACTTTTCAGACACATAGTGATTGAATTCCGAATGTTTTTCTGCCAGAACTAAATTTTGATAAACCGCATCGACTATTGTATTTCCAGATACAATAATTTTTTCCGAAGGAATGCCCTCATTTTTTAATATATCTTTTTGTTTTTGCGTTGGAGGAAATAAGACATCGGAAATATGATCAGTGACTATCCGATTAATTTCTTCTGGCATACTTCGATCATACGAACGTAATCCGGCCTCAATATGACCCACCTTAATTTGCAACTTAGACGCAACCAAGGCTCCGGCCATAACCGTATTAGTGTCTCCTTGAACCAACACCCAATCCGGTTTTTCATCAAGCAGAATTCCCTCTAAACCCAATAAAATCTTAGCGGTCATTTCACTATGTGATCCAGATCCAACATTCAAGTTATATTTAGGTGCCGGAAGCTCTAATTCCTTGAAAAATATAGCATCCATATTTTCAGAATAATGTTGATTGCTATGAATAATAAAATATTCAATATTTCTAGCAATACACTCCCTGATCACCGAAGACACCTTAATTATCTCAGGACGAGTTCCAATTATAATAGCTATCTTTGTCATATCACAATAAAAATGCTTATTTTTTTTGAGCAACAATCCTGATGTCATGAGAAAAAAAGGCCAGCGGTGTATATTTTAACACGAATTCTAATACTGATAAAAATGGATATAACAAATTAATTATCTTGTTAGGATGATTAAAAAACAAACCAGATTCCTCAATTCTTACGGTTTTAAACCCATAAGTCTTTAATAGTTTTTTAATTTTTTTTCTTGTAAATAAATTTATATGCGAACCCATCTTTAATTTTCTGGCAATAAATTCCTGATAGGAAAGGCGTCTAGGCAACTTAGCAATATACAAAGATCCACCGGGCTTCAAAACTCTATACAACTCCTTAAATACTTTTTCTTCCACATCAGAATCAATATGCTCTACAACCGCATATAAAATAACTCCATCGTAAGAGCCGTTATCTTCATTTAGAGGTAATGACTTGTAAAAGTTAAATGCTACTTTTTTATCATCAATTTCATTGACTATTTTCTGCATAAAACCAAAGGCATTTTCATATTCCCCACCGTCAAACTCTTTTCCCACCCAATCACCATTGTATTCGTATGCAACAACCTTTCCTGTAATATGGCTAGCCAGATGCGCTATATAACCACCTCCGGTTCCAAAATCCATTATTTTATTACTCCCTAACAAACCATTATCCTGAAACCATGCAAGATCATCTACATTACTTTCTATATATTTTTTCGATCCCATGACATAAACTATGCCATTTAACCATTTTTTTTCATTTACACCAAGCTGGCCTTCTGATATTTTTTTGATTAATTTTTCGCGCAACGAATAAACTTCTTCGCACAATTTATTTTGTAGTGTCTTTTTCATAATTTTTTCTTAATTTTTAAGTTATGAAATTCATTCCACTTCCTAGCTCCTATCCCCCACTTATAGTCCTCTTCTTCTTCGAAAATTCAACAATCCAATAATGGCAGATATGTTCAAGCAGTCCTGGCACCCTCCTAATACCGATATTGAACGCCGGGATTCCGATGTAACAGGGGGAAATCTTTATGCTTTTCTGATCAACATCGCCCTTCAATAGGCTTAATAACCTCGTCAAATCGCTTTTTGCATACTCCCTAATGTGAATACAATCGCCAAAATATGTCTGACCAAGAGACCGCGGATATTTCAATTTTCCCAAGAGCAACAATGCCAGATTTCCAATCCTAAAATAATTTGGGGTCCCTATGATTATTTTCCCTCCAGGTTTAGCTACCCTAATCTTTTCCTTAAGAAAAAGAAAATCATTTTCGACATGTTCGATAACATCCATCGAAAAAACCAAATCAAAGCTATTATCGCTAAACGGCAACAAATTATTTTCAATGTGTTTATACTCAACCTTGCTTGCAACTTTGCTTATTTCATCAATTTCAAAATTATTAGCAACATCACAGGCTGAAATATTTTCAAAATTACCTTTTTTTGCTCCAAGATATGACCACATCCCTTTCCCACATCCAACATCAAGAACATCTAAAAATCCGTCCCTAGTTAAATCATTAAAGACATCCAAAAGATTAGAAGCGAGAATATTTTTTTTATTTTGCTCAATCACACTTTCAATTTGCATAATACTATCTGTCAGTTCATCAATTTGATTAATTTTTCGTTGCTGTAATTGTCATCGTCTGACTATATCCCGTGCATGATAGAATTATCTCAATCGGCACAAACAGAACTTGCGTGATCAACTTAATAGGGGCATAGCAAAATATTTTATGCATTTTTAAATTTTTATCTTTCAGAAAAATATAAAAGTTATCAATTTGGTCCCCAAAGAAATTAATATAAGATACTTTAACATTGCTAAATCCGTTCTTTCGTAGTATGTGCTGTATGGATTTGTTCGAAAATAAAATTATATGCCTTGGTATATCAAAGTAATACTTCGCGTGCTTTCCAAAAAAAACTCCGAAAGAATTGATATTCGGAGTTTGGATAACAAGCTCCCCATCTTTTTTTATTTTTTTACCAGCTAATTTAATAAATGTAGCTGGATCAATCATATGCTCAATGACATGAGAAGCCCTAATGGAATCAAAAAAATTATCAGGATAAATACTAAGATCATCTTCTGTCCCTAGAGAAACATTACTCAGCCCATGACTTTGACATTTTTCCACAGCCACTCTACTTATGTCCATTCCATAAACATCAAATCCTGCTTTTTTCAACATAACTAAAATATCCCCGCAAGAACATCCGAAATCCAAAATCTTTCCCCTTTTTGACGGAAGCGCAGAAATAAACTTGCCCAGAAAATTGAATATCATCTTTTTTGCCACATTTTTTGTCTTTTTGTATTTTTCCATCACCACCCTCTCTTTTATTTTAAACAAAACGCTTTTTTCATTTTGAAAATCAAAAAAATAATCAGATTTATAATAATCTGCTAAATTTTTAGGTGGCTCGATAAAGCTTGTTTTGCACTTACAACAAAAAAACACATCAAAAACACCGGACATATCCGTCCTCTTGTCTCTTTGGGAAAATAGATGTTTTATATCTTGATTACTGCAAATCGGGCATTTCATATTTACATTAATACTATTTATAGCTGTGAAATGATATTGATTTATAATCTGCTTTATGCATATCCATCAATTCCGGTAAATTATTTAACTGCTTACGATTTAAACTTAAATTAAACCAATGTTCCAAAATAAAATCATTAGGATAATTCGAATAAACAAATTGGCCGTAAGTTTCATAATCAACAGAAATTGAGGATCCCTCTCGCTTGTCAATATTGTTAATTATGGCATCATGCCACTGATTTTTGCATTGTTTTTCAATTTTTTGTTTCACAGAGCGTAGCTTACTCTTTTGAAATAACGAGTGATGGGAGGTAAAATTTATCAGTGGCTTTATTTTATTTCCGATTAATTTTTTGTATGCGTCAAAATAAGGAATATGACAAAGTTGATTATTCACCGGAAGTAAAACTTTATTTTTATTAATAAATACCTGGGGCCGGCAAAATATGGTGTCTGCATCAGCAATCAAAAAATATTCATTTTTAGCATACTTGTCGCCGCTCCATTTGAGAAATTGCTGAAACAGCCACCCAGATCTGTCCACACCATTTGCGCTATAATCAATATCTTTCTTGGTTATCGGAAGCACAGTATTCTCATCTACAAATGTGCACTTTTTCTCTTCACACAATTTAATTATACTTTCCGAATTAGGACTTATTACTATAATATCTCCAACTGGATGTTTGATATTTAGCCTAATTGAATCAATAACATGAACCAATACATCATAATCCTTATCAACAGCGGCGATAACAATGTCTATCGGAATATCAGAGTGCACATTGTCGTCGAAATTAACATCCTGCTTAAATATTTTTTTTAGCCACAAGAAAAAAACAATTGTTCTATTCTTTGCCAAAATTACCGGATGCCGAGTGTAATACCTTACAATAGGATGACCAAAAAAATATTTTATCTTTTTTAATATCTCCGACATACCTTTTATTTTTTGATTATCGCAACATTATACGCCAAAAATAAATCTGGAATGCACTTTTCCATAATCTTTTCATATGCCTTCCAAAACCACAAAAATCCTTTTGGATAAAGATGGGCCTCGAAATATTTAAACCTTACATCAGAAAAAACCTCGCCCATTATTTTTTTAAAATAACTTTGCTTGAAATGATTATGTCCCAACGCTTTTACCATGTGCGGATAAAATAATGGGTTGTAACGATTCCCTTCCATAATAATAATTTGACCGCCCTTTTTAGCGACCCTCTTTAGCTCCCTAAGTCCTGCCAAGTGTTTTTCATGATTTTGCCCTTGCTCGTCGATATGATGCATAACGTCATGCAAAAAAACATAGTCAAAGGTTTCGTCTTCGAATGGAATTTGAAAAATTCCGGACTCTCTATACTTCAGTCCATTTATTCCATCGAGATTCTCATGCTTATACACATCAATACCATATGCATCGAGCCCGAATTCATCAATGAATATTTTGGCGTCAGATCCATCTCCACAGCCAACGTCTAAAATTTTCTTCCCCGATTGAAAATCGAAATTTAATTTATTAAAAATATCATTTTTGTATTGATTATATTTAGTGAGCTTTTTTTTCATTTTTTTATATTATTCTTTTTAAATTTTCCTCAAAAATTAAACTCCAATCAAATTTTCGCGAATATTCCAACGCGTTTTGGCGATACTCTTTCAAGATTTCTTCATTTTTCAAGATAGACACGACTGCTTCAGTGATATTTTTACTATCGTTATCAATCACAAACCCACATCTCTTTTCTTCTATCTCCTTTGCATTATATGAAACATCAGTCAATAAAACCGGCAATCCTCCGGCTAGATATGATTTTATTTTCCCCGGATCAGCGAAATAAGTAAAACTAAGATTGCCGCTTGTGTCATATTTTTCATACATTGCAATTGCCAAAGCGGAATTGGCAATCATCCTTTCAACATCTTCATGTTTTTCAACATATCCGACAAACTCAACATATTTCTCAATTCCCAATTGCCTTGACTGTTCTTTCAATTTTTCGAGATAGTCCCCTCCCCCAATTACCAAAAATTTGAAATCTGACACTTCTTTTATTATATCAGGAATTGCCCTCAAAACATACTGCACGCCCTGCTTTTCCAAAATATTGCCCATGAAAACAAGGGTTTTCCCATTAATTTTAGAAAATTCTGGCCTTTCAAAGCGATCATGCCAAATTCCAATTGGAACCACTTTTTGCTTTCCTCCGGAAAAATTAAAGTATTTCTGACGAGCTTCTTCCATTCGAGGAGACAAATTCCAAGTTTCATCTGCATGCTTCACTGAAAATTGATCAATTTTTTGATAAACATAATTCAAAAATTTATTTTGAAAACGCCTAGGATTGTAATCAATGACATAATAGATTACCTTTTTGACTTTTCCCAGTCTCCGTAAAACAATACCACTAAGCGCATTCAAGTTGTTACTTCCGACATAAACGTCATATCTAGTGCCATCCTTGATTATCCAAAAAATACTTAGCAAAAAATCTTTTATATATGCCAAAAGATAATAAATATTTTTTATTTTTCCGTATTGTTCTTTTTCCAGAACTCCGCCCTCATAAATTTCGAATCCGGAACTTTTCAGACGCTTTTCATAAATAAGCGGATGGCCGATAAAAAACAACCGCCCAACTTTATTTTTCAGCAAATATTCGCGCAGATCCTGAGCTGGTCCGGTCGCATAAACATGCGTCGCTATGACAATTTTTTTATTTTCTAGTTCTTTCATTATTCTCCAAAAACCATTTATAAGTTTCTTCTATTCCTTTTTTGAGATTCCTTTTGTCTTTCCAGCCCAGTGAATGCAATTTACTCACATCTAAAAGCTTTCTGGGTGTTCCGTCTGGCTTTGTTTTGTCATTCACAATTCTTCCTTCAAATTCAACGACTTCTTTCACGATTTCAGCCAATTCTTGAATGCTCACATCCTCCCCTACTCCAATATTTACAATTTCACTATTATTATAGTTATTCATTAAAAACAAAAGCGCATCCGCCAAATCATCCACATGCAAAAATTCGCGCCTGGGCGTTCCAGTTCCCCAAATCACCACTTCGCTTTTTCCATTTATTTTCGCCTCATGAAATTTTCGAATCATGGCCGGAAGAACATGACTACTTTCCAAATCAAAATTATCATTCAGGCCATAAAGATTGGTGGGCATCACGGAAATAAAATTTGTTCCATATTGCTGATTAAAGCTCTGGCACATTTTAATTCCTGCTATTTTGGCCAATGCATAGGCATCATTTGTTTCTTCCAATGGACCAGTCAACAAATATTCTTCTTTAATTGGTTGCTGGCAAAGCTTGGGATAAATGCAAGAACTGCCAAGAAATAATAACTTTTTTACGCCATTTTTCCAAGCACTATGAATAATATTATTTTGAATTTGTAAATTCTCATAAATAAAATCGGCTTTGTGAGTTTTATTAGCCACAATCCCGCCCACTCTGGCTGCCGCCAAAAAGACATATTCCGGCTTTTCTCGTTCAAAAAAATCAGCCGTAACCTTTTGATCCAAAAGATTTAATTCTTTAGAGGTTCGAAAAATTACATCTTGATATCCTTTTTCTTCAAGACAACGAACAATTGCAGAGCCAACCAGCCCGCCATGTCCTGCCACATAAATTTTAGAATTCTTTTCCATTTTTACAAAGATACTCCTTCATTAATCAAATCGGCCTCCAACATTATTCTTACCAAATCCTTAAATTTTGTTTGTGGCTTCCATTTTAATTGCTTTTTTGCTTTGCTTGGATCACCCAGAAGCAAATCCACTTCAGCTGGACGAAAATACCTAGGATCAATCTTAATCAAAATTTTCTTGGTTTTGCGATCAATTCCAACTTCTTTTTCTCCTTTTCCCTTCCATTGCAAATCAATTTTTAAAATTTTAGCACATTCCTCAATAAACTCTCGGACACTATGCGTTTCTCCCGTCGCTAAAACATAATCTTCCGGTTTTTTTTGCTGTAGCATTCGCCACATTCCTTCAACATAATCTTTGGCATAACCCCAGTCGCGTTTGGCATCCAGATTTCCCAAATACAAACATTGGTCTTTCCCGGCCAAAATCCGCGCCAATCCGCGCGTGATTTTTCGTGTCACAAAAGTTTCTCCGCGCCTGGGTGATTCGTGATTAAAAAGAATTCCATTGCAAGCGAACAATCCATAACTTTCGCGATAATTGACAGTTATCCAAAAGGAATAAAGTTTGGCGCAAGCATAGGGTGAACGCGGATAAAATGGCGTGGTTTCTTTCTGAGGAGTTTCTTGAACTTTGCCAAAAAGCTCACTGCTGGAGGCTTGATAAAATTTGGTTTTTATTCCGCTGTCCCGAATGGCATCTAAAATTCGAACCGTTCCCACTCCCACCACGTCAGCCGTATATTCTGGCACATCGAAGCTCACTCGCACGTGAGATTGCGCTCCTAAATTATATATTTCATCTGGCTTAATTTCTCTAAGCAACCTTGCAATATTACTACTATCTGAAAGATCTCCATAATGCAAAAAAAGTCTAACATTGTTGAGATGCGGATCCTTGTAAAGGTGATCAATTCTGTGAGTATTAAAAGAGCTAGATCGTCGAATTATGCCATGAACCTCATATCCCTTCTCTAAAAGCAATTCGGCTAAATACGACCCGTCTTGTCCTGTGATGCCCGTAATCAATGCTTTTTTCATTTTATTTTTCTACCTAAAAATTTAACCCCTCTTTCTAATTTAACAAACTTTTTCTAAAATACTCAATCGTCTTTGCCAAACCCTCCTCCAACTTCACCTTCGGCTCCCATCCCAACTTTTCCTTGGCCAAGGCGATGTTGGGGGCAGAATCCAATTTTTCATCCTCTTATTTTATCATGCTTCCAATATTTTATCATCCAGCAAAAAATCAATAATTTGTCTGTGCTTCACGCCTTTGAAATCTGAGCCAATCATTTTGTCCATAGAAACCACGATTTTTTGGTAATTATCAGGAATAGCAAGTAGATTGCCAAATTCACGTTCTTTGGTCGTCTTATCATTAATCAAATAAGCCACCTGAATATAGACCTTTTTACCCTCTTTCTCGGCCATAAAGTCAATTTCTTTATCCCCCATTTGACCGATATGGACCTTGAAACCCAAGCGCAACAAATGTGAGAAAACCAAATTTTCTAACATTTTCCCGATATCCGTCGCTTTGTAGCCCAATATTGAATTTCGCAATCCTAAATCTTCCCAATAGTATTTTTCGTTTATTTCAAATACTTTTTTGCCCTGGATATTCGCTCGGTTAACCTCACGAATAATGAAACTAGAGTTCAAAAATGACAAATAATCCAAAACAATATTGGGTGTGGTTTTTATTTTTTGCGATTTCAGAAAATCACTAATCCTATTGGCAGAAACCAGAGAACCGATATTATCGCCCAAATATTCCAAAAGACGATTGAGAAAATTAATATTTCTGATTTTAAATCGTGCCACCACATCGTTCAAAATAATTGTGTTATAGATACTTTGCAAATAACCATAAACAATCTCATCGGTGAGCTTCAAATTGACAATAAAAGGCAAGCCGCCATAACGGATATATTTCAGCAAAGATTCTTCAATGGATGGCAATCTTTGAAATTGCAGAAATTCAGAATACGATAATGGATGCACGGGAATTTCAATATAGCGACCAGATAATCCAGTAGCAATTTCTGAAGAAAGTAATCGCGCATTACTTCCAGTACAATAAAGATCAAAGTTTTTTTTGGCGAAAAGGTGCCGTAAAGCTTTTTCGAAGTTCTCAATATCTTGGATTTCATCGACAAAAAGATAGTTATTGACTCCACTGACAGCATGCTTTTCAGCATAAACAATCAAATCGCGATAATTCACGATTTTATCATATTCATTCTCCTCCTTATTGATATAGACAATATTAGCCTTCTTGTCCTTAGCTTTTATTGCGTCCATCAACTGCAACAAAATATAACTTTTTCCAACACGCCTTTGTCCGATCAACACCTTAATCAAATCTACTCCGATAAAAGGAGTAATTTTATCTAGATAATATGGGCGTTTCTGATATGTTTTATTCATACTTAAAATTAGTTATGACTTAATAATATGTTTTAAGTATACTTAAAACTATTCTAAAAGTCAAGTTTCTTACTATACTATCTTTAAAATTCTGGCCATAATAAGCCTTTTTTTGAAAATATTGTTCATTTTGTAAAATTTATAGTACAAATATACGTATTTTTGTAATTTAAAATACACACCGTTTATATTGCTATGTCAAGCATTTTCCCCCTCAAAAACATTAACCCCCCTTTCTAGCTTAACAAACTCTTTCTAAAATACTCAATCGTCTTTGTCAAACCTTCCTCCAACCTCACCTTCGGCTCCCATTCCAACTTTTCCTTGGCCAAAGAGATGTCGGGTTGACGTTGCCTCGGATCATCTTGAGGCAAATCTTTGAAGACAATCTGGCTCTTGGACTCAGGAATCATGGAGAGCACTTTTTCGGCCAATTCTTTGATGGTGAACTCTCCCGGATTGCCCAAATTGACTGGGCCAGTGAAGCCTTTTTCACTATTCATCATCCGAATCATTCCATCCACCAAATCATCAATGTATTGAAAACTGCGCGTTTGCGAACCATCGCCATAGATGGTGATGTCTTTGTTTTGGAGGGCTTGAACGATGAAATTGGAAACTACTCGCCCGTCATTAGGGTGCATATTCGGTCCGTAGGTGTTGAAAATACGCACCACCTTGATGTCCACTCCATTTTGGCGATTGTAGTCAAAAAAGAGAGTTTCCGCGCAGCGTTTCCCTTCGTCATAACATGACCGAATGCCGATTGGATTCACCTTTCCCCAATAGGATTCCACCTGAGGATGGACTTCAGGATCGCCATAGACTTCGGAAGTGGAAGCTTGCAAAATCCGCGCCTTGGTTCGTTTGGCCAATCCCAACATATTAATGGCTCCGTGTACTGAAGTCTTGGTAGTTTGGACCGGATCAAATTGATAGTGAATTGGGGACGCCGGGCAAGCCAGATTGTAGATTTGATCCACTTCGACATACAAGGGAAACGTCACATCATGGCGAATGAGTTCAAAGCGAGGATTTTTGAGAAGTTCCAGAATATTATTTTTGTTACCGGTGAAAAAATTGTCCACACAAAGCACTTCATTGCCTTCATCCAAAAGACGCTTAGCCAAATGACTTCCCACAAATCCGGCGCCACCGGTAATCAAAATCCTTTTCATTTTATTTTTCTAGTTAAAAATTTAACCCCCACCATCATCCGCAATGTCATCATTCCCAAAAACAAAATCGGATGCGCCAAGATTTTTTTCCATCTCCCCTTCTCCACAAAAACTCCCGCAAATCTATAATAAAATCCCAATTGTTTTTTGATGTCCGGATCATTCTTGGGCCATTTGGCGACATAGGCGTCAAATTTCTGAGCATAATAGCCCTTTTTGGCCAGATATTTTTTCAAATCAAATTCCGCTTCGTTGTGATTGACTGGTGTTTTGACCAGTTCTGTTTTGCCAATCCCCCGCAATTTTTTGTCCAAATCCCAATCTTCCGGTCCGGTGAGGTTTTCGTCAAATCCGCCCACCTTCTGGAAAGCGGATTTTTGAATGAATCGAACGCAATCAATCACTGTGCCATCATAGAAACTCCGCTCAAACCGGCGCACTTGGCTCCAAAAACTGGTCCCCATCACGATTTCGGAAATGTAGAGCCCGACTAAGTCGGAATTTCCAATTTTCAATTTCCAATTTTCAATTTTATTGACGCAGTCTTTTATAACATTCTTGTCCAGCATCATGTCTGCGTCCAGATAGAGAAACCATTCTCCATTGGCTTTTTCCACTCCCAAATTTCTTTGTGCTGATCTTTCCGGTCCCCTATCAAAAACTTTATCGGTATATTTACCCGCAATTTCCTTTGTTTTGTCCGCAGAATCATTGTCCACCACAATCACCTCAATCAATTCCTTCGAATAACTCTGCGCCAAAACAGACTTGAGACAATTCTCAATGTTTTTTTCCTCGTTTTTGGTGGTTATTATAACCGAGATTAAAGGGAGATTGGAGTTCATAAAGTTTACCCTGTGAAATAATCCGCCCCGGGCGGATTACTGCTAAAGCAGTATTTCACTGGGTGAA
>Ga0172375_10006681_pt1 | contig 16057 bp, 20 predicted proteins | sample LakKiv1m_FD_114537 | JGI IMG/M metagenome (GOLD analysis project Ga0172375, IMG submission 114537) | Freshwater microbial communities from Kabuno Bay, South-Kivu, Congo - kab_092012_11.1m | ecosystem: Environmental > Aquatic > Freshwater > Lake | place: Democratic Republic of the Congo...
AACTTGTAGTTTCCATCTTCTCCTACCCAGTAAGAGTTCAAGATTTCCAAGTTTGGATAAATATCCGCAACTCTTTGTTCCAATATTGCCTGATGAGAATGACCCGGCTGTTTATATACGTAGTTGTGCCTTGGTTTTCTTCCACCCATAGGGCTTGACCTTCTTCGTCTTCCCTTGTCAATTCTTGTTCTTACTAAGACGTAACCGGTTTTTGCCCTGTAACCTAAAGTTCTTGCCCTTGAAAGATTGCTTGGCCTTTCAATTCTTAGAATTACTGGTTCTTTTCGCCATGCGTAGACCTTGTTTCGATATTCTTGGTCTCTTTCCTTATATTGCTTCTGCATTGTTTCCTGTATATATTTGTATGCTCCCATGTTTTAGCCTCCTTATCTCTCTTCGTTCAGGTGGAAATATCCGCCCACATCCTAGGAGTTTTTAATCAGTTTAATTTAAAGCTACGGTAATTACCAACATTATTACTTAGGTTATGTTTTAAAATATTGGTTTTGTGAAAAACCTCCCACTTAATCATTTAAAAAGATTTGGAAGTTAAAAGAACTTCTACGTATAATACTTAAATTCTTGGTGAAGCTATGCAACATTCAGATTCAGACGATTCAGATTTTATGAAGACAGTGGATGAAATCCATTCTGCCGAAGGTCAATCCGACAGAATAAAAGCGGATGCAAAGGAAAAGGCAGAACAAATTCTAAAGAAAGCAAAAGAATCAATTCTAAAGATAAAAACAGAAACAGATGAGGAAGTAGTAAAATTAAAGAACAAGCTTCTGAAGTCTGGAAAAGATAAAATTGAATCAGAAGTTGAAGAAATTCTTGACGGCGCCAGAAAACAGGCGGAATCGCTAAAGAGCAAAAGATTGAAGGATAGCGAATTATCTTCTTTATTGAAAGAGACAATATCCAAATCGTGATAACATGTTCTATCCAGTTGGGATGCAGAAGATCAGGCTTTACGCGCTCAAGTCCATCAGTGAAGCCCTAATAAAAGAACTGCATGAGCTTGGAATGGTTGAAATAGTTTCGTCCGAGCATAAGAGCAATGGCCTTGAATATGGTTCTCCTTTGGAGTCTTTCAATCGTATCTCAGCACAACTTGTCCGGATGAGGGCAATACGGAACAGCCTTCCAAAAAGAGAATCAACCCATTTAGACCTTTCCAATCCATTGGCAGAAGCAGAAAAGATAACTATTGATGAAGAAATGAAGAAATTGTATGAAGAAATGTCAAGAATAGATTCTGATCTGAAAAAAATCTCAGAAGAGCTGGAAATAACTAAAAGATTGCAGGTTTTCAAAAATATTGATTTCACAAAACTCAATACTCGTACTATATCTTATATTGCAGGAGTCGTTCCAAGGGAAAATGTCCGCAAGGTTGCAAAAGAATTGGAACAAAGTTCTGTAAAACACAAGCTTCACTGGGCTGCAGACAAAAAGGATGCATTTTTAGTGGTAGTTTTTGAAAAAGGCCATGTTGACGTTGAACGTTTAATCACCGCAGTCGGATTCAGGAAATTAGAAATTCCTTCTGAGCTTACCTCTCCTGAAAAATACGCGTTTTGGCTTGAACGGGAAGCAAATATAAAAAAGAAGAGAATCGGGGAAATAAAATCAAAGATTTCATCTTTCTCGGATAATTATTATGGAAAAATCTTAACTTTGGAAAATCAGCTCTCAATCCTCGCAGACCGCTCAGAAGTTGCGGCAAGGTTCTGCAGTAGCCATTTAGTATATATAATAGACGGCTGGATGAAGGAATCCGAAGTTTCAAAACTTGAAAATGCATTGAAAAAGCATGATGGCAGGGTATATGTTGAAAAATTGAAAACTCATCATAACGATGTCGCACCAACCGTTCTAAACCACGAAGGGGTTGCAAAGCCATATCAATACATAACAAAAAGTTATTCTTTGCCAAACGCAAGCGAAATTGATCCGACAATTCTCTACTTTTTCACTATTCCAATTTTATATGGTATGATAGTTGCAGATGTTGTTTACGGAATATTCTCCATATTCATAGCATATTTCTTCCTGAAGAAATTCAAAAACAGCGAAATAATGACAAGCGTATCAAAGATCTGGCTTTTTTCAGCCATCCCAGCGATTATTTTTGGTTTATTGTTTGATGAATACTCTGGAATGACACATTATCATTTCCTTGAAATGTTTGTTCCGTGGGGGCTTAATCTTGCTTCATTTGGAATAACCGGACCTCTTTATCATGGTCTCAGCAGATTGCATTATCTGACTACGATATTCCAGATAACTCTTTACGTAGGTATGATTCATTTGGGCTTAGGTTTCTTGCTTGGCGCAATAAACGAGTGGGGCCACAACAAGAGGCATGCGATTGGAAAATTGGCATGGATCGGAGTAGAGCTTGGCGGATATCTTGCAGTTGCAGGATTTTTGTTCAATGCTTACCCTGCGGACATAGCAAACATAGGCGCAGTGATACTTGGACTTTCGATCGCGATAGTTGCATTTGCAGAAGGAGTAGTTGGTATCCTTGAAGTTCCAGGGCTTGCAGGAAACGTTTTCTCATATTTGAGAATTGCTGTCGTAGGTGTAGTTGGAACAATCCTTGCAGAAATAATCAATTCAGTATTCACTCCCGTTCCTGGCCAGGGAATAATCGCTTTGGTCTTTTTCCCAATATTTGTTGGTCTGCACATATTGAATGCATTCATCGCAATGTTCGAAGCAATGATACAAGGGGGCAGGCTTAATATCATAGAATTTAAGATGAAGTTCCTAAAAGGAGGCGGAAGGCTGTTCAAGCCTTTTGCAATTGGTAAAATATTATGAGGTGCACGTGAATGCTTTCACGGCACCACAAACAAAAAAATAATTTGAGGTGAAATATATGGCAGTAGAACAAGTAGCAGGAAGTTTTGTACCAAATGCAGGCGCAGCAGCCGCATTGGGTGCTGGTTTGGCAATGGGCCTTAGTGCATTGGCAGCAGCCTGGTCACAGGGTTCAGTCGGTGCAGCCGCATTGGGCGCAGCAGCAGAAAGACCGGAATTGGAAAAAAGCATTTTGATTTACCTGGTGCTTCCGGAAATTTTAGCATTGCTTGGTTTCGCAGTTGCATTCTTGCTGATCGAGTTCGGTAAAGCTTCAGCTGGAGCGGAATAAATTCCACTTTTTATTTTAGGTGGGATTTATGCCTATTAGCAAGTTGGCTGCATCTTTGATTTCAGATGCAAGAAAAGAGGCCGAAGAGATAGTGAAATCCGCGGACTTCCAGGTGGACCGCCAGATTTCTGAAGAAAAGGCAAAGCGAGTTCTTCTGCTGAAAAGCGCAGAAGAGGAATGCGAAAAGCGTCTTTCAGAACAGGAGCGTGAGCGGACCGCATGGGCAAGGCTTGAAGCAAAAAGAATTATCTCCGAAGCAAAAGAGGATGCGATAAAGAATTCCATTGAAGAGATGTATGAATCTTTGCCAGGAATAAAAAAGAGCAAGGATTACGCGAACTTCATGAAACGCGCATTGGGCATAGCGACAGCAGAACTTGGAAACGAAACGGTTTTGCACATAGTCAAAGGTGACAAGAAATTCGTAGCTTCTTTCAAAGGAAAAGTATTTGAAGACCTGGAAGCTGACGGAGGATTGCTGCTTGAAACTACGGATGGCAAAGTAGGCATAAGACTTACTCTGGAGAGCGTTCTGGAAATGAACAAGGATGATCTTAGAAAGAAGATCTCAGAAAAACTTTTCGGGTCATAATAATGGCAATAACCATAGAAAGCCGCGCAATGAAATACGGATATTCGAATGCAAGAGTAAACGGAATGAAAGGACTTTTGCTCAAGCAATCGGAAATCGACGAGCTTCTTAAGGTTAAGAGCATAGATGCAGTCGTAGAACTTTTGGAAAGAACTCACTATAAAGACGATTTGGTGTCCCTTTCGTTGCTCTATCGCGGTTCTACTTTGGTTGAGCTTGTAGCAGGAAAACACTTTGCAAGAATCGCAAGAAAAATAGTTAAAATAACTCCGAAAAGCGACAGAAAATATGTCGAAGCGATTCTTAAAAGATGGGACCTTCTCAATCTCAAGACGATTATCACCGCGAAAAGGCTAGGCAAGAAATTCGAGGAAATAAAAGCATATCTTGTTCCGGTTGGAAACCTTTCTGAAAATGATTTTGAAAGGTTGGCAAAGGCGGATGAGCGCGCAATATTCGACGAAATACAGCGAACGGATTTTGGAAAAGAGATGCTTTCGCAAAGCACGGCATTGCTTACGGGGGAAATGATGAAGATGTTTAAAGACGCGTTGAAAAGCATGGACAGCTTTATGCAGCTTCAGACGCTTCTTGATGCGTATATGTACGTGTATATTGATCGTAACCTTTCTGGCGGAAGCAAGGATGTGGGTATCATAAGGAAAATATTCAGAAAGGAGATAGATGCGACAAATATCGCAATGATTGAAAGGCTGAAAGCACGCAAATTCGACAAGGAAAAGGTAAAGAAATATTTAATCAAAGGAGGAACTCTTTCAGACTTTGATATGAATAATCTCATCGAAGCAAAGGATTTCAACGAAGTGGTTACGGCCGCAAGAAGCAAAATTCCAGGGCTTGAAACAAAAGAAGTAAAGGATATTGTTGAATTGGAAATCTTGCTTGAAAAAGCAATTGCCAGGGAAAAGATACATGCGTTCTATCTGAGCACATTGTCTATCGGAACATTGCTTGGTTTCCTATTGCTGAAGGAAACAGAAATGGATAATCTTGGGAAAATAGCAAAATCAAAGGAATACAATCTTGCTCCCGAAAGAGTCAGGGAAATGCTGGTGACGGTCTGATATTATGACAAAAGCGAAGATCTTTGTTTTAGGAGATCCTCTTGTCTGCGGACAAGTCTCGCCAAGTCCAGAGGTTGCATATCTATGACTAAAGCTAAAATATTTGTACTTGGCGATGCTGCCCTTGTGCAGGGTTTCCAGCTTGTAGGGATTGACGACTGCGTAATAACCACACCAGAAAAATTCCAGGAAGAATTGGAGTCAACCCTTTCCAAGCCAGAATTTGGAATTGTTGTTGTGAATGAGAACATGCTTGGCACCATTGATTGGAGATTGAAGAAAAAATTGGATTCGATCGCTTATCCGGTGATTGTTTCTCTTCCCGACATATCAGGGAAAAGCACAGAAGGGGATGAAATCAGAAATTTGATAAAACGAGCGCTGGGTTTTGACTTAGGAGCCAAGAAATAATAAAAAAATAATTTATGATTATGATTCAGAGGGATAAAAATGGCAAATAATAAAAAAGGACAAATCAAGAGAATTTCCGGTCCAGTCGTTGAAGGAAGAGACGTTCCGGGCGCAAAGCTTTACGACGTCGTAAAAGTTGGGGATGAAGGTCTTATCGGCGAAATAATCAAAATCGTCGGAGACACCTCCATTATTCAGGTTTACGAAGACACTTCTGGTCTTAAGCCAGGAGAACCTGTTGATAATACTGGAGAGCCGCTTTCAGTTGAACTTGGTCCAGGTATTCTTAAAGGCATTTATGATGGTATTCAAAGACCACTTCAAAAAATAGAAGAAAAGAGCGACAGCGTTTTCCTTAAAAGAGGAATAAATGTTCCTCCATTGGATAGAACTATCAAATGGGAATTCGTTGCAAAAGCAAAGAAAGGAGATCATCTAAAAATAGGAGACGTTCTTGGTACTGTTCAGGAAACCGAGCTTATTGAACACAGGATTATTTCTCCTTATGAGGGAAAATTGAATTCCATTTCTTCAGGAAAATATACGGTAACTGATGAAATAGGGGACATTCTTGTTGATGGAAAAAAGAAACCGCTTTTCCTGGCACAACGATGGTTCGTAAGAAAATCAAGGCCAGTGGTTGAAAAATTTCCTCCGGTAATTCCATTGGTAACTGGTCAGCGTGTTATTGATACGTTTTTCCCGATTGCAAAAGGAGGAACTGCATGCATTCCAGGTCCATTTGGTTCTGGTAAAACAGTTACACAGCAAAGCCTTGCTAAATATTCAGACACAGAAATTGTCGTATACATTGGTTGCGGTGAACGTGGAAACGAAATGACAGAAGTATTGAAGGAGTTTCCGCATCTTATTGATCCAAACACTGGAAAACCATTGATGGAAAGAACCGTGCTTATCGCAAACACATCCAACATGCCGGTCGCGGCACGTGAAGCAAGCGTTTACACAGGTATTACAATCGCAGAATATTTCAGGGACATGGGCTACAACGTTGCATTGATGGCAGATTCCACGTCAAGATGGGCAGAAGCAATGAGAGAAATCGGAGGCCGTCTTGAAGAAATGCCTGGTGAAGAAGGTTATCCTGCATATCTTGCAAGAAAGCTTGCAGAATTCTATGAAAGAGCAGGAAAAGTTCGTTGCCTTGGAAGTGATGAAAGAACAGGAAGCGTAACTGTTATAGGTGCAGTTTCTCCTCCAGGTGGTGACCTTTCTGAACCAGTTTCACAAAACACATTGCGTGTTACAAAAGTGTTCTTGGCATTGGATGCGTCATTGGCATACAGAAGACATTTCCCGGCAATCAACTGGCTGAAGAGTTATTCATTGTATATTGGATCGCTTGATTCATTCTTTATGGAAAGCATTTCATCTGATTTCCCTAAGCTCAGAACTCAGTCAATGGCAATCCTGCAGAAAGAAGCAGAGCTTCAGGAAATCGTCCAGCTTGTAGGTCCGGATGCGTTACCGGAAAAAGAGCAGGCACTGCTGATTATTGCAAAAATGCTGAGAGAAGATTATCTTCAGCAGAACGCATACAGCGACGTAGATGCGCGATGCAGTCTGAAGAAGCAATACCTTATGATGAAAACAATTCTCAAGTTCAATGAAAGAACTATGGGCGCAATTGATTTGGGAGTTCAGTTAAAGAGAATTGTAGACTTGCCTTCAAGAGTGAAGATCGGAAGAATGAAGGAAATTTCCGAATCTAAGCACGAGGAATTTGAAAAGCTGCAGCACGAAATTGATGCTGAATTTGACACGCTTCAGAGGAAATAGGTGATATGCATGAAAGAATACAAGACAATTAACGAAATCGCAGGTCCGCTTGTTTTCGTAGAAGGAATCAGCGGAGTCAGTTACAACGAAATCGTTGAAATTACTCTTCCAAGCGGGGAAAGAAAGAAAGGACAGGTTTTGGATATCAGCAACAAAATAGCCGTTGTCCAGGTCTTCGGAACAACTGCAGGAATAAGTACTCAGCAAACAACCGTTAAATTCCTTGGAGAAACGATGCGCGTCGGTTTGTCTACGGATATGTTAGGCCGTGCATTCAACGGACTTGGTGAGCCTCGCGATAAGGGACCAAAGGTAATTCCAAAGGAAAAAACAGACATCAATGGTTTGCCGATTAATCCATTTTCCCGTGAAACTCCAGCAGATTTCATCCAGACCGGTGTTTCAACAATTGATGCAATGAATACATTAGTCAGAGGGCAGAAATTGCCTATTTTCTCTGGCGCAGGTTTGCCACACAACAACCTGGCTGTGCAAATAGCCCGTCAGGCAAAAGTTCTTGGAAAAGAAGAAAAATTCGCCGTTGTTTTCGCAGCAGTTGGTATAACTCACGAAGAGGCATCGTTTTTCATTCGTGATTTCGAAAAAACAGGTGCATTGGAAAATGCAGTCTTGTTCCTTAACCTGGCAGATGATCCTTCAGTTGAACGTTTGATTACTCCAAGATTGGCTTTGACTACTGCAGAATACCTTGCTCTTGAGCACGACATGCACGTATTGGTAATGATTACAGACATGACAAACTACTGCGAAACATTGAGAGAAATTTCTGCAGCAAGACAGGAAGTCCCAGGTCGTCGTGGTTATCCAGGGTACATGTACACGGACTTGTCTACTATTTACGAAAGGGCAGGAAGAGTCCGCGGAAGCAACGGAACAATTACGCAATTGCCTATCCTTACAATGCCTAGCGATGATAAGACGCACCCTATTCCAGATTTGACGGGTTATATTACTGAAGGACAGATTATCCTTAGCAGAGACATTTTCAGAAAAGGGGTTTTTCCTCCAGTGGACGTATTGCCGTCATTGTCAAGATTGATGAATTTGGGTATCGGAAGCGGAAAGACTCGTGAGGATCACAAAGGTGTTGCCGACCAGATTTACGCAGCATATGCAAACGGAAGAGATTTGCGAAGCCTTAGCGCAGTCGTAGGTGAAGAAGCGCTTACTGAAATTGACCGGAAGTTCTTAAAGTTCGCAGATGCATTTGAAGACAAGTTCGTAAGGCAGGGTCAGTACGAAGACAGAACAATTGAAAAAACGCTTGAAATCTCATGGGACTTGCTTTCTTCATTGCCTGAGACCGAATTGAAGAGAGTTAAGAAAGAGCACATTGAGAAATACTTGAAGAAGAAATAGTTTCTAGCTACTGGCTGCTAGCTACTAGCCACTACGGTGTTTGATTTGACAAGAGATTTTAAAAAACTAGACATATGGAAAAAATCATACGCGCTTTCCTTGCGCGTGTATTCTATAACTTCCAGTTTTCCGGATTCGGAACGGTTTGGTATGATTAATCAGTTGCGTCGTGCAGTTTCATCAGTTCCAGCTAATATCGCTGAAGGCTGCGGAAGAGGAACCGATTCCGATTTTCTGAGATTCCTTTACAATTCGTTCGGTTCGTTGAAAGAATGCGAGACTTTTTTGATGCTCGCAAAAGATCTAGGTTATATTTCATCAGATAAATTTGAAGAAATTTCAAATGAGGCTGGTTCTGTTGGTAAAATGTTGAATGTCTTTATCGATAAGATAAAGTATGATTCAAGTTGCCAGAAGCCAGTACCCAAAAGCTAGGAGCAGTGATAATATGGCAGATGTAAATCCAACAAGAATGGAGCTCATGAAGGTAAAGGAGCGTATCGCTCTTGCAAGAAAGGGTTACAAGCTTCTTAAGCAAAAGCGGGATGCGCTTATCCTTGAGTTCTTCAAGATCCTGAAAAAATCACAGGATCTGCGTGGTGAACTTACGAAAGCCATTGGCTCTGCGTATACTTCTGTATCAGTTGCGGAGATATATCATTCTGCGTTTGAGCTTCAGAACGTTTCTCTCAATATGAAGAAAAAAATTGAGCTTGATGTTGAAGTCCGCAACGTAATGGGCGTTAAAATCCCGGCAATCACGTCAAACATTGAGTCTTTACCATCATCAGGAAACTATTCAATTGCAGGAACAAGCGCCAAGATTGACAAGGCAGTGGATAGTTTTGAGCCAGTATTCCAGATGGTAATTAAGCTTGCAGAAACAGAAACTGCGATAAAACGGCTTATTTTGGAGATTGAGAAGACAAAAAGGAGAGTTAACTCGCTTGACTACGTGCTCATTCCAAAACTGGAAAAGACAATGAAGGAGATTTCGTTTAGATTGGACGAGATGGAACGTGATTCGTTCGTAAGCCTGAAAGTAATTAAACGAAAATTGGAAAGGGAGAAACAGGCTAAGCTGAATGGTTAGGTGTTTGCCTGTCAGCATTTCGTCTTCATTATAAAAAAAGCAAAATGGGTCAAGGAGATTCGCCCCCAAAAGGTTTAAGGAAGCACGCGAGATTAAAAAAAGCAGAGCTTATTCGTAAGAATGGAAAATTAATCCCAGCAGAAACTGCCTTCCAAAAAGCAAGATCAGCAAACGAAGCTGCAAAAGCAAGGGCAGAAGACAAATTAAGAAATGCAGTTGATCCAAAGAAGGAACAGGAAAAAAGAAGAAACGTAAAATTGAATAAAGAAATTCTTGCTTTTTATTCCGCAGTTCTTTTGAAACCGCACTTAGAATTCTTTGATTTTGTAGAGCAAAACAAGCCGGCTTTTAATTCATATTTTGAAGAACGGAAGCAACCTTCCGTCTGCTGGAGATGAAACTGTTTTAACCAAAGCTACGTTTGATCGTTTGAATTCAGTATTGAAACTCTATTCTTTAGTTTTCAATGGAGATACTATCGTAAAATGGAAAGAAAGAGCTAATTAGGGCGTAGTAAAAATATAAAAAATAAAAAAATAAGCTAGTTTTACCTAGCTTTATACGCTTATCGCTCCAAACAGGGCGGAAAACACTTCGTAAGGCAATGCACCTACCACCATTATCAAATAGTCTCCGTTTGGAGTTTTTGCAATGCCAAAATATTCCTGATATGTTTCTGCCAATGCAAGAACCTTTGTCAAGTCTGTCTTGTCCTTGGGCGCAATAATGAATGTTGATGGCGTTCCGCCTACTCCATATGCCTGTCCTGCAAGGTAATCAACATTTATCTCACTGTCTTTTCCTGCAGTTACGCATGCCGAGTATGTAGAAGCATTCATACCTATTTCAGTTGCATATGCCTCAAATTTAGCTGTTGCATCTGCCATAGACAAACCAGACCATTCAGATTGCTTGCCGAATAAAGCGTCGTGCATTTCCCAAAACTTGTTTTGTTCTGCTGCGCATCTTGCCGCGGTTGCTGCTGGCAATGCGTTTGGATGGAAATCAAGCGGGAAATCCCTGAAATACATCTTTGCTTTTCCAGTTTTGACGAAGTTGTTTTTTATCTGTGTTTCACTGCTCGTATAGAATTTTCCACAGTAAGGGCATTGGAAATCGTCAAATATAATCATCGTAATTGGCGCATCTGCCTGTCCCAATACAGGAAGAGTTCCGGTGTCTATGTTTACAACTGCAAGTTTAGCATAAATCTCGTCGTTTGTCGGTGGTGTAACCGTTGTGTTCGTTGTCGTATTCTGAATTATTGGCGGAGTGTTTGGTTTAACTATTCCAAATCCGCCAGTTAGTATTGATACTCCCAGCACTATAATCAACACAACTATCGCAGCTATGTAAACTGTATCTTTTCCCAGTACTATTTTATCGTCAGATGTTTTTATCTTATCGTCAGATTTTTTTTCCTGACTTTGTTCAGCCATTAATTCACCTCTGAATTAGAATTCTGACATTTATTTCTATGAGTATATTTATAATTATGAGCTAGGATCAGTTTATTTTCGTTCTAAAGCATTTTGTTTGACTAACGATAACTTTATTCGATGTAATCACTCTTCGTCATCAAATGCCCAACTTTTTTAATTCTAATTTACTATAGCTAATCTGGTGCATTACAATGGCTTCTTTAGACAAGGCAATAATCGCTTCTTATGAACGGGATGGAAAAAGGTTTGAATTATACGTTGACCCAGATATGGCATACATGTTCATTGAAGGAAGAAAGCCTGATGTAAAAAACATCATTGTTGCTGAAGAAATTTATTCAGATGCAAAAAAAGCGGAAAAGGCAAAGGCTGCCGACGTGGAAAAGGTATTTGGTACAAATGACATAATGAAAATACTTGAGTTTATTCTTAGAAACGGGGAAGTTCAATTAACCACGGAACAAAGGAAAAAGAAAGTTGAAGAAAGGTATAAGCAAATAGTTGCAATTCTACTTAGGGAAGCAATCGATCCTAGAACTAACGCGCCACATACGCAAATGCGCATTGAAAACGCGATTGAGGAAGCGAAATTCCATGTTGATCCTTTTAAAGATCCGCGTGAACAGCTTGACGAACTGATAAAAAAACTCCGTCCATTGCTTCCGCTTAAGTTCGAGAAAATCAAGCTTGCAGTTAAGGTTCCTGCTGCATATTCGCACCGTTGCTATGGGACGCTGAAAGGATACGGAATAGAGAAGGAAGAATGGTCCAAGATGGGCGACCTAATCGTAGTAGTTGAAATCTTTGCAGGTATGCAGGGCGAGTTTTTAGACAAGCTGAATAAGATGACTGCAGGACAGATTGAGACCAGGCAGGTTACGAGATAATCGTTTCAACTTCTTATTTTTAAATCTTTCTATCCTAAACCTAGTATGTACACAGAGACGGAAATGAAGTGAAAAATAGCCGACCATTTGGTTTGCAATATATTGCCGTATTCTGAGTTATTAATATAAGAATAAAACATAGAGAAAAAATTGCATTTGAAGGTGTATATATGCGAAAAATAATACTGCCAGGCGAAAAAATAGCCGACAGAAAAGTAATAATGGAAAAAACATTCGTAGAAGGAGATTCAACATTTGCCTCGGTCATGGGCATGATAAACGATGAAGGCAGGTTCATTCCTCTGGAAGGAGTCTACAGGCCGCAGCCTGGCGACACGGTCGTAGGTTTGGTCATCGGTTCAAGGCACGCTGGTTTTGAAGTGGATTTGAACCTTCCATCAACTGGATTTATCTCGGCAAGGGATACAAGAATCCGATTGAATGTGGGCGAGATGTTAATGGCAAGAATAAGGGAGGCTTCAGAAGGCGGGGATATAGACTTGACCGAAGTAAGAAGACTGCCAAAAGGAAACATAATCGCATTTCCTTCAGCAAAAGTGCCAAGATTGATTGGGAAAAAGAGCAGCATGATAAACATGATTAAAGAACAGACGAACAGTGATATTTTGGTAGGCAACAACGGATATGTCTGGATGGGTGAAAACACCGACGTTCCGAGGGTTATGAACATACTGGAAAGGATAACCCAAAGAGCACACCTTTCAGGGCTTACGGATGATATTGCAAAAGCACTTTCTTCATAGGTGTAATTATGGAAGAACAAAAACTTATAGTTGACGGAAAAAGATTGGACGGCCGGACGCCAGATCAGCTAAGGCCTATTCGCATAGAATCAGGAGTGCTTAATTCAGCTGACGGATCCGCGTTCATTGAATGGGGAGGAAACAAAATCCTCTGCGGAGTTTACGGGCCAAGGGAATGTATCCCAAGACATGAAGCAAACCCGTATCGCGCATTGGTAAAATGCAGGTATTCGATGAGCCCATTTGCTTCTCTGGAAGAGCATGGAAGAAGCGGACCAAGCAGAAGAAGCACAGAGCTTTCAAAAATAATAAGCGAGGTATTTGAAAAAGTGATAATCGCAGAAGAATTCCCCGGAACGCAGATAGATATTTTTATTGATGTTCTTCAGGCAGAAGGCGGATCAAGGGTTGCTTCGGTTACTGCGGCTACGGTTGCATTGGCAGATGCAGGCATACCAATGAAAGACATGGTTGCAGGTGTTGCAGTAGGGAAAGCAGCAAACGTAGTTGTTTCTGATTTGGGCAAAGAGGAAGACAACCTTGGCCAGTCAGATATGCCGATTGCAATGGCGCAAAGGACAAAGGACATACTATTGTTGCAGATGGACGGATTGCTTACAAAAGAAGAAATAGAAAAAGCACTTGAGATGGCTGAAAAAGGAGTAAATGAAGTAAACGCACTCCAGATTGAAGCGCTTGTTAAAAATTATGAAACAGCGCTTACTGAGGCAAAGCTCAAACTTTAGGTGATCACATGGGAGACGATTTGAAAAGCATAATTACCGGACAGATAAAAAGAGATGCATTAATCAGCTCATTGAAAAATGGGAAGAGATTTGACGAACGAAAACCATTGGATATACGAAAAGCAGAAATAACCACAGGGGTTATAAGTACTGCAGAAGGTTCCGCATTGGTAAAAATGGGAAAAACCCAAGTTCTTGTTGGAGTAAAACTTGGAATTGCAACCCCATTTCCGGATCGGCTTGACGAAGGAATAATCATCACAAGCGCAGAGCTGTTGCCTGTTGCTTCGCCTTACTTTGAGCCTGGCCCTCCAAGCGAACAATCCATTGAACTCGCAAGGGTGGTTGACAGAGGCATAAGAAGCGCAGAGGTTATTGACCTTAAAAAGCTTTTTGTAGAAGAAGGAAAAGTAATTTCCATTTACATTGATATTTATACGCTTGATCACGGAGGCAACCTGATTGATGCGGCTGCATTGGCAGCAATCGCAGCATTAAAATCAGCAAGGATGCCGAAGATTGAAGGAGGAAAACTTCTTTACAAGGAATCCGTTGGAAAACTTGATATTTCCGGTTCGCCAGTATCAACAACGTTCATAAAGACAGGAGACTATTGGCTTGTTGATCCATTGTTAGATGAAGAATACGCTGCAGAAACAAAGATAACTATTGCAACCACAGATACGCACGTATGTGCGATTCAGAAAAGCTTTGGTTCATTGACCAAAAAAGAATTTTTGGAGCTTATCGATATTGCGTTCAAGAAAGGAAACGAGCTTAGAGCTCAGCTTAATGATCTTTAGGGTGAATTGAATGAGAAATACACGATATGGTGCAAGATTGAGAAAATTAGTCGATGCGGCTCTTGTTACTAAGAATGCATCCTACGAATGTCCAAAATGCGCTAAAAAGAAAGTACGAAGAAAAGGAAATTCCCTCTGGGAATGCAGGTCTTGCGGCACTGTTTTCGCAGGAGGCGCATATCGTTTTTCCACCAACGTTGGTGAGATTGCGACAAGAATGATTCAGGAATATGAAAAGGGTGAAGCAAGTGGGTGAATATAAATCTTGGAAGAATGGTACAGTCGTGGAAATACCAAATCTCAAGGAGTTTCAGTTTCCGCCTACCGGCGACAAAATACTTTTGAAAACTTGTCCGCCATTGGCGGTAGAAATGAAGACGGATTAGATGCTTGCCACAACCAGCAGATATCAATCAGAAAAACTTCGTGAGTTAAGCAAAGCGCTTTCCGTTGTTTTTTCCGGAGAGTACGTTTCAAGAGGGAAGAAAAAGTTCGACGATCTTGTCGAATACGCGCGTAAAAAAGGCCATTCCCGCATCTGCATTGTTTCATCAGATGGCATTGATTTTGCCATTGTGAACGAGCTTGGAAGCTGGAAATGGATGGATGAGCGAATAATTGTGAAGAGCTCAAAGTTCGTTCTAAGTGAACTTGAGGAAGGCCGGGAGCTGGATGGAGAAAACTCAGCTTTGGTTTCGAAGTTATTTGGCTTTAGAACAAACGAACAATCCGATGAGAATGTTGTTTGCAATGGAAGCAGTCTACTGTTTCCAGCAGATGGTTCTAAATTAAAATTAGAGGTAAGTTATGAAAGGCAAGTGCAGCATAACGATTGAATTTCCTTCCGAACGCGATGCTTTGGCAGCAGTTGAAGCATTGAAACAGGAGGAAGAGTTTAAAAAACGAAGCGAATCATTTATTAGCGTCAATAACAAATCAGTTTCAGTAGAAATTCGTGCTGATGACTCGGTTGCCCTCAGGGCAACTGTGAATTCATACCTGCGAGTTTTGCAGGCAATAGAATCTGTTAATGGAGGTAATGACGATGAATAAACCGGATCAGGAATTGGAAAAATCACTAATAGAGTATCAGAACCTTGAAAGGCAATTGCAGTCCATAGTACTTCAGAAAAGCCAATTGCAATTTCAGACGAACGAGATAAACGTTGCTTTTGAAGAGCTGAAAAAAGTATCAGGAGACGTTTACAAGTCCATTGGCTCGGTCATGGTCAAATCAAGCAAAGATGATGCAGAAAAGGATTTGAAAGAAAGAAAAGAGCTTGCAGAAATCAGAATGAATGCAATGATTAAGCAGGAAGAAAAGCTCAGAGCGCATCTTGACGTCCTTCAGAAAAAGCTTGAAGAAAAAATGAAAGCCATGAAAGGCGGCAATTAATGGAACGCCAGGTCTTTTTATCTTTTCTTAAAACATATAAAACTAAAAAGTTAGCGATAACTACGCATCGTGAAGCAGACCTTGACGGAATTGCAAGCTGTTTTGCGATAGCTTCTATTTTTCCAAAAAGCGAAATATTGTTGGTCGATAAAACCGATGACGAGGTTAATCTTCTTATCCAGAAACTTGGGATTAAGACGAAAATGCTCGGAGAAGTTGCCAATAAAAGCCAATACGCCGGCTTAGTAATTGTAGATAGTTCAAATTCAGCTTTAGTCAAAGGCATAGATGGTTGGAATATCGTTTGCATAATAGATCATCATAGGAAAGCAGGAAAGGATTTGAAAGGCGAAGTTGAAATTATTGATGAGAAATCTCCTTCTGCATCCGAAATAGTTGCGAACCTATTGCCAAATATTGATCCGTCCGTTGCATTCGCGCTTTCCGTTGGTATAATTTCAGATACTGCCCAATTCTGTTCAGGAAGAACGGAGA